>Ga0307514_10003498_pt1 | contig 15041 bp, 16 predicted proteins | sample 16_EM_MG_FD_203088 | JGI IMG/M metagenome (GOLD analysis project Ga0307514, IMG submission 203088) | Populus trichocarpa ectomycorrhiza microbial communities from riparian zone in the Pacific Northwest, United States - 16_EM | ecosystem: Host-associated > Plants > Roots > Unclassified | place...
CGACCAATTTCTGATCCCCTAGACATCACCACTATTCCACCATCCCATTGCGATCCTCCCCCCGCAATCACTGAGCTGCTTGCACGCAACACCTCTGTCAAGACAGCCGGCACGCGCTTCTCTATTTCCGAGTTCGACGACTTGCTGGCGGGCTAGTTGTTGAAGCAGAGCATCTGGTTGGCCGTGTGCATGGTGCTGGCTAGATACAGGCTCATCCACAGGCATTGTTATAGTCTAAACAAGAAGCTAGGCACCCAGGCAAATAGTAGACGAGGTTTCCCAGTGGTTATTGTCCTTGGCAGTCGTCTCACGAAACGCCCTAGCCTCCTCTCAAAATCACTTGTTCGGCCTTGCTTCCCTCCAACATTCCCACAGACACTCATACCCCCCAAAATCACCTCGAGCTCTGAAAGAGTCCCATCAACCGTCGACAGCGAAACGACCTGTCTGCAGAAAGTATCATTAGATTTTATCCTGGATATCACGAGTATCGACCAACTGCGACGATATATTGTTAAAAGGAATCATCCACAGTGCCAACTAGGCCTTGGTCCATTTTGTGTACAACAACATATCCTGACTCGACTACGTCGGTGCGAGTTGCTCAACACTACATGGACTTCTCCCCAATATATCGTTGTATGTCCTCGGCCCTTCATATACTCAACTGCTGGTAATATCTCGGTATGCTAACTGGCCGAATGGTATACAGCTACGAACGGGTCATTGCCATCCCCAAATGGCACATTTGTTGCCAACCTCACTGGGCCCAGATTGATGATCCGGGATGCTCACAGCCTTCAAATTAAGAGGGTTATCAATCTTAATCCGGACTTCGCCCAGCGTATATCATTTATGAAATGGTCACCACAAGTGAAGAATGAACTTTGCGTTGGCTGGAATGGCCTTGCTTCAGGGAAGAGGCGGAGTGGGATAGACAAGACTGAGGAAGAAGGAGGTGCACCACTAAGATTACTAGTAGCAGATGAGGAAACAATACAAGTATACGACATGAAGGACGACAAGTGGACAGCTACCATCAGCCAAGGCTTTGGAGGAATCAGAAATGTCGACTTTGGCCGAAATCAGGACGAGGTTATCGTCTTTGCAGATTATCAGGTACCACCGACCTCAAACTTGTGTGACCTTCCAGATTCTGATTCCCACCCAGCTCAAAATAACAGTCTGGTCGCTTGTAAACTCCAAACATGTCGAAATACAGAACCCTAAGTTTTCTACAAATGGTAGGAGTCATCAATTTATCTTGAGTCTGATCTTTTATTAACCATGGGACAGTGGGATACGGGTACCGGCCGTGTACATCTCATTTTGCCTTGCTTTGTCGGCAAGCAACTCATGATGTTATCACCGTTCACAATCATACAAACTATAAGCTCACTTCTACATGGACATTGCCAACCATGGATGCTCAAGGACTCAAATGGGCTCCTTGTGGAAGGTGGATTGCCGTATGGGAATCGGCTGCGTCGGGATATAAAGTGTTAATCTACACATCTGATGGGCATTTGTACCGAACGTATGAGAGGCAGTGCGATGGATTGGGCGTCAAAAGTGTTGAGTGGAGCCCCAACAGCGACTTCCTTACAATTGGCAGCTATGATGGTAGAATGGTCTTTTTGAGCAATTACACATTTTCGCCCGTATGTTTTTCCAATCTCTCCATTGGAGGCCTAAGTGCTTATTGTTTCACAGGTTATTGAGATGAACCACACAAGTACTATACGGTTACCCGGAGTTTCGGTATGGTCGGAGTGTCTAACAGCTTCGCGGGAACGACACTGTGGGTTACTTATATCTGATAGCCCTTTTAGGAAATATATCCTGACAATTTTGCACAGATTCAATTGTGTCGCAGCCAATGTTACTTCCGACATTTCCTTGTCACCCGTCAGAGGTCCATCAAAAACTTGGGATTTCAACTATTGCCTTTAACAACCCAGATGGCCACCTTGTTGCCACCAAAAATGACAGCATGCCGACAACAGTCTGGATATGGTCTCTGAAATTACTGAGGCCATTTGCAGTGCTTGTACATCTTACTCCGGTAAAATCAATTCAGTGGCACCCTACTATCCCGGATCTACTTATGATTCTATGCGCAAATGATGATGATAGCAGAGGGAATGGGGTTGTTTATCTGTGGAGTTCACAGTGGAAACAGCCAAGGGCCGTTATAACACCAATTGAGAGAGTATCCGGGCAATTCTGGGCAAAATGGCTGTACACTCCCAAGCCATCAAATTCGGCAACAGCGTCGAATGGCACATGTGGAAGCTCCTCAACTGGCAGCTTGGTTTGTGATCGTCGGAGCCGAAGTCCAGAGAAGGAGTCTGACAAAAAACCCACAATTATGTTTGGAGACAAGGATGGATTCTCTATGGGCTACATCGAAGATGTCTCAGAAGTTATGGGAGTTATTGCGGAAGACGATGGTTATATCACCGAAAAAAGAGCCTGGAACCCAAGGGATTGGGCATTTTCTTCACCAAGTCAGCAGCAATCATCTACACCCCAATCAAATTATCCATATAGCATCAATAATGGACTTAGTCGAGGTGGGTTGGGAGGCGCTTTGGGGCAATCTTCAAACTCAGATAATTCTGGAAAATCGAAGAAGGAAGAGGATGACTACAGACACCGAAGGCATGTCTCGGTCAAATCATGAGCCTAGGGAGGCTTTCTGCATCCATTTAACTGTCACCGGGATGTGTGGATTATTTTCTTGAGCCGTTACAATGGCAGTAATGTGGACCAGGGTCATATTTATGGAACTCACCATCTGCAATTCGGGCGTTGCAGCTTATACACAATATCTTGTCTAATATCATTCCTGAGCTTCATGAGCTCCATTCGTTTACATGGCATTGCTGGGGGAACACCAAAACAGGAGGTTTCAATAGGGTCATCATGAGTACATTTTCTGGGTTCTTTGGCGTCATAATAAGGGAATATTCATTCGGCAATTTTTAGTGTTTTGTCGCTTTTCACTCTTTCCTATTGTTCGGTTGCTCTTAATTACATCTTCCCTACATCATCGCTACCCCTTTGTTTTTCCCTTCGATATCGGTGTTTAAGGGTGCTAAGAATGCTTTTATTTCCTTCTCACTTGTTTTTTTAGCCAAATTTTGTCTCTTTACTTCATTTGGCATTTGGTTTTTGGTTTGCGCGGAGGCAAGGAATAGCAGGAAGCGAGCAAGGAGGATGTGTTTAGGCAAATTATGCGAAGGATTTGGATTGCCAATTGCTTAATCAACACTACTGGTTTCAATGCCCCATATTGACAACCTTGGAGATTGGATATTTGATTTGCATGGATTTGCGGGCTTGGGGGACAAAAATTTAAATCAGTTTACAAACTCGGTCAAATAAAAGAGATACTGTACCTTGCTTTAACTACATACTTTGTGGCAGGGCAATGAGGCATTTGATTAGCTGAATTGGTCAAGTGCATCCGTTTTGGATGGATGGGGCAGCTACCCAGGTTGCTTAACGCGTCTTCCATTCAGGCCAAGCAAGTTGCCCATGGGTGTATTGTATTGCGGAGTGGGTCCATGGGTACGCCGATAATTTCTTCTGACTGTAGTTGCCCAGGACACGTTACAATATGGGTAGGCGTGAGTCTGGTTGGCGTGATTTACAAATTGAAATCGCGTGAGGCAATGATTTAAATGATGGACTCGTGATACCTGGCATGCATAAGCTACTTAAGCAGCTCAGTCTGGTTGCTATCTTTCTAATTTCAAAGGAGATTCTATGCCCAGTACTATTTATACATATTTGTAAGTATAGAAAGTACATATACACAATCTCCCCATTTTTTTTTTTGAGCTTTCCCACGTCCCTATTGCTACTATGGATAAGTTCAAAGTCGCTTTATATGCAGTGGGATCTGCAGCTGAGACAACCACCGCGTCATCATCATTGTCATCACCGCCGTCATCATCATCATCATCCTCAGTCCTCTCACCTGTGAATGCTACTGACCCGTGACTCTCTCACCATCTTTCTATCCTTGCTAGGCAGCCGGACCATGATCACCCAAATCCGTTAAATTTACTCCCAAGGCTGAACATGAACGGCCCTGGGACACCCGGGGCCGACCATGATGGCCGATGTTGAGGCCGGCATCCACTTGTCATATACTAGTAGCCGCAGTGGGCCTTCGAGTAGCTAAAGTTACCCTTGACGACCTCGCCAGCCATTTCGTGGGGCTTGGTCAGATTTCAAACATGTCATGCGTTGCAACCGCCACACCATCATTCTAGTCCAGTTGGCAATATCAGTTGGTTGGGGATGCTGCTATGGACATTGATTTACGTATACCCAGATTTGTTGAATGCTATGTGAATGCAAAGAGATTTTGATATAGGAGAGGGCATCTCCGAGGTACTTAGACTTTGCTTCCTTTTTCGACAAAAAAGTATATTACGTATTCTTGTCTCTCCCCGCCGGCTGGATTAGAATGAGTGCAGAGAGAAAATGAACCAGGGGTGGTGAGATAAGCGAAACAAAATGAATCGAGGGTTTCCATCCACCATACATTGTGCGAAGTTGCTTCTGCGGCCGTGGTCACACACTGTGAGAGCAGCTGCAGCTCCACTCATCTAGCAAATGCCCTATAGTCTAGACGGGCAAGGGTAGGCAAAAATGTGAGAAGGCCGTGGCGAGTTCACAGCTGCACAGGGGTTGAGGTTGAGGGTGGAGGGAATGCATAGGTACTTCAGGTATGGGTGGGGGATTCACATATACAACTCCAGCGACAGAATTAATAGTGCACTTGCGGATTTACTGTGCATGAAGCACCTCTCCTTTTGGGATCCAATTTATATAAAATGTGATATATCTGACCTAAATACTTCTAGATATGCTGTCTTGAGGGGTATGCGCTGATTTTACTCTCTCCTGTACCAGCAACCATCTCAATTTTTCCGCATACTAAGTCCGTGCTCATACCCCATACCCCATACCTGGCACTATATTCGGGCGGAAACGGATGTACACACGCACGACGGGGCGACCTGATCCAAATAAATCGCAGACTACAGCGGAAGCGGATGCATTACTGCACATGCTCGGCAAAGGAGGAAGTTGGACTCTACTGTACCTATTCACCTTTAGAGACAGACACTTTTTTGGTAGCGGGGTTGCTTTGTGAGTTGGGTGGATACCAGGGATACCGAGGTATAGAACAGCTGAGGTCCCACTTGTGATGGACTTTGGATTTCAATCTCGACGTCAGGGCGGGAGTGCAGAACCAGGTCAGCTGCCCTAGCCTATCAGAGAAGAGTGCCATTATCTCATGCAGGGTCCACCAAACTCGACTCAACGTGAATCATTCCAACTATTTTGGCGCCATATATCCACGAAACAAGCTTAACTTTGTTGCCTGTTGGCGTTTCCCTTGGGCCAAGTGGGAAGTTGAACCTCATCTCCTGGGATAGACACACACTCGCACCCCTGAACTAGGCGAAAATAAGACTATGATTTGCAAGATGTATTCCATTTCTTGTCCTTGACAATTAGACATTTGATTGTGGAGTGCTTATTGATGCATTGGCCAACATCGCCGTATGTATGGGAGTCCGGAGTATATGTCACTATTCTAATTAGTGGTTCATATCCTCACACAAATAGACCCGAGTACGTAGGTAGACCGCAAATAATTCTGACGAGTATCCAAAATTGGGAATGTGGACAGTACATATCTGTATATTTAGCATTCCCACGTATAGATAGTACTCGATTACTGCTACCGATATTGCACTTGCCCCCCTGATCAGACCTGGTACTAGAATGTATATTAAGAAGACCATTCGTATCCCTGATAGGCACACAGAGTGTCGAAACTGGTGCAGGTCCTTGGATATTACCCTCAATTTCTGCTGAAAGCCTGCATAACTCCCCAACCTGCATACATACCAGCTTGCGATATATGTACAGCAGGTTTACTCGCCTCATAGCCTAAGGCTCAAAGGCATATAGACTCAAAAAAACGAAAAAACAACAGGTTCATTAATATAGTGCGACACAAGAACAGACAATAAGCAGAGAACTTTACAACATTTCAAACCCAACTGAGGCAACGGCAAGATACTTAATGTATCCCTGTTATCTTATATTCTGGCACTCGGTAGCTCAAGATATCCCCTTTCTCCTTGATTGGTTTGATGGAATTCCCTTGTCTGTGATAAGCCCTGACCACCCACCGGCGACTCTTGGAAAAAACTTTGTGTGTCGTTCTTTCCCCTACTTTAAACCCCATTGGGGAAGCCGGCAACTCACACTTGTAGGATTATATTAAGCCTATCCTCAATGCAAGTTTACCGTGCCACGGCATATCGCATCGTCTAGGTACCCTTCTGCGTTTCCATGCAGTTTACAGACGATTAAAAACTGGACGGCATATATTGGGGATTGTGATGCAGGGCATGGGATGGCAAGGGAGGCTGGGTGGGGAAACTGAGCAAAAGCCGAAAAGCCATCCATCCCAAGATGGACGGGCATGTGGCGGATGTGAGCGTTGAGCGCCGCCCTCCATCTCAAATTACTTGACTTGTATGATGCTGAGTTGTCTCGTCAACAAGCGACATTTGAGGTGCTTTTGATAGGCTGTGGAGAGGGGCATTTGGATATCAGGAGTGGTTGGTTTCAGTGACTCTTAATCCCTCTGAACACACTGGCCCATGGCACGGATTATACTTCCTATTTCTTCAGTTTGAGGTTTGCTAATCAGCTGTGTGCTCAGCGGTGCGCCCAATAAGCAACGTGCATCTCAACGGCTTTGCAGATTGGATATTCACCACATCACGTTTTTACACTCCCCCACCTCAGTTGGCATAAGGGTCCAATTCGAACAAACTGGCAGAGCAAGACCCCCTCGCGTATGACAGGGGGCGAGTTTTTGTAGTATGTAACGAAACTCTCTTTCGGAACAATGCGTGGTAAATCAAAAAGAAAAGCAAAACCACCAAATCACAAGGCAGGGATTCGCACAAACAACAAGCCACATTTGCTCGCCGAAACACTTGCTACTGACGTCTTTGGATGCTGCGTCCATTCAGAGTTTGACAATTTTAGTGCGTGTGATCAGACTGTACAAAAAATTAAATGCAGAGATTCCCCACCATCAACCACCGATGACTACATATGACTATCAATTACTTGATGGACATGTCAAATCTTACCCCATTTATCCAGCCTACATACGGTATTGTTTGTGGTCCCACCAGTACCTAGTGGGGGTCATGCAATCAACTGTGGTGGTCAAAGAGAGTACATACATGGGCAACTTGAGCTCCTTCACATGCAAATATCATTTGTCGGCCAGCACCAAGTAGGGGGTGGCGTAAAGAAAAAGAAAATGAATTCATCTGGTGCATTTTCCAGAGCGGTTGACACTCGGTGACACTCACCTTCATGATACTTTTGGAGTGAAGCATTTTGTCATTTCTTTTTGTGCCTGCCACATCATCATACAATTATGTATCAACTTGCACCTCTACACTCTGCTCTTTATTTTTCCGCGTTGCTGTCGCTGGCAGCCTCAACTTTCATTGGCTATATGTTGTGGGTAGGTTGCCACCACCCTCATCTACTAATACATCGCCATGATCGATGCGGGTTGGTGTGACATTAACTAAAGGTTCGTCGCATGTTCTCAACCCTCGGCCTCTTGCCAGTGTACACGCCAGCTTCCGCCCGGGTGTCCCCGCTGTTCGTCACCTTCCCGCTGCTGGTGAAAACTGCGGGACCGGAGGCTACCCGACATATGCCACGTGAAGGCAAGGTGTATTTAGAATTTGTGAGCTGATCTGTTGGTCAGTTGCATACATAAACATACATGTGCGTACAATACGATGTTGGGCATGACGGATTCCGGACCGCTCATCGGGGAAAGGCTGCAAGTCATATCTACATGAAAGCCACAATCTCCTACAAAGGAGAAATTCGCGAGTGTAGGTATCTACGGTAGGGGGATTGTATGGATCCATGGCAGGAGAGAACATACAAAGGTGTGACATACCCACGTCTACTTGCACATATGTTATCTAGGGGCTGGTGTCCGAATCCTTCCAACGACACACTGCAAGGGATCTAGCTTGGTATACAAAGATCGTCACAGCCTACAATCAATTGATGCTACAACGGAACAATATCAAATGTTATCACACAGTCCCACGTATACCCCCACCTCACCGTGGGTGTCGCTGATATGAGAAGCAAAAGAAGTACATTAGGCCATATGTCATGCATGGACGGCGCGGCCTCTATGTTGATTGACCTGCCTGGTGCTGCATCTATACTAATCACTAAATAGGAAGCGCGGAAGTGTATCCTCGTCTTCTCGAATGGTGCCAGTTATTGTTATTGAACCAGTTGTGAAGAAGCACAAGGTGCAAATTTGTGATGAGTCTTAAATGATTATACAACAGAGCAGTTTCAATGCCTCATAAATACCCCTTTCTCACACGAGATACGAATTCATTTCTGGTTCGAGCAAAATGCTATGGCCACAGTATGCTGCGTCGCTATTATGTTGTCGTTCAGCCAGTTGAACAGAGTTATTCTTTTTTCCCAATTTGCTTTTTTCTATAGTGTGACGTTAAGGGCAGGTTGTGCTGGCGGTTGTGGCTTCCGGGCATTTGAGGAGAATTTGTTTATTTCATCAGACTTCTTTACATATGCGTGCAGAAAGGGTGACTGCTTGGGATCTAGGTCTTAAGACAAGCAAAGAGGGATTGGCAAACGAAAGATGTATGTACATACGTCAGGCCTAGGGTTTTGATGTTAATATTAAAACGTCAGTTGCGATGTCGAAGTTCTAACCTACGAATCAAACCCCATGCATGTACTTATTGCGAACCCACCATGCCATGCGGTTTTGCAAACTAGTCACCCCACGTTTTACATACACTGTACATACGCCTTATCCGTTCAGTTCGATTTGTGATGTTTACTTCCTCCGTTTTGCGTCGGGACGTTGCTTTTTGTTTTTTGAGGTTCGACCATGAGTTGCTTTGTTTTTTCTTAACTTATAAAGCAAGGCTGCAGACTCCGATTATGCAGAGTCCGATTGCGATAAATTTCAACGATGCTCACAAAACAAATCCCCGCTGGATGAAGAGCGGGAGGAGCAGGATCTTATTCGCCACAATAGATCTATGTATCACCTTGCCCGGTGCTGTGCAGCAACAAAGTAGGCTTCTGGGCTCCTATGCCCTTACTGACTGCGCACTGTTTCTTCCTCAATTTCTTCCCCGATCTCCCGCAAGATTCAGATCTCGATCCGAAGCCACGACGGCTGAGTTGCCCCACAGTCTCACATCTCACATTCGCATTCTCCCCGGTACGCGACGAATGCCTTCTGGGAAGGGTCCAGATTCCCGGGACCCGCTTCTTGCGGTTCGTGGTTCAGGTACCTAGGGTAACCTTACACAAGCTCCCTTGTTCGTGGCGTACCATACCCCACAATCCGGATGATTTGTGGGTAAGGTCAGGGTTGGAAAGAGGAACTTGATTGTGCGTTTGCCTGGGGGTGGGCATCGCTGGATCATGCTGAGATCGATAGATCGCGATGGGGATCGGTGGTTGGGTAGGGGAGATACTTATTTGGGAAAGGGCTGTCAGGGGTTGGGACTGAATAAGGGAAAGCGCGCATTGATGTCATGCCACATACGTTTAGGTAAGCAGGTATTTCAGGGTAAGGTCAGGGATGTATTAAATTTACAGTACAGGGTACAGTACATGCACTTACTATACACTTTAGATTTGGGCCTGGATGAATTAAGGCACCTGGATATTCTGTGACCCGGGGGAATATACCCCGGGCTGGCCTTGAATTGCAGGATGCATTATCCAAGATGAAAGAGTCAATATCTGGACAAACTGTGGTTAATGATCTAGGGGTTCGACACTAAGGGTGCATGCACATGCTTGGTACGGAGTGGGCACAGTGAGTTTTAAGTGTCAGCTATTCAACCACGATCCACTTGGATGTAATTCCCAAATGTTTGTCCAATACCAACAAGAATGTGCGTATGACATTATGCTTCCCCATTTAGCACAGATACCCCCTCAATTGTTACCTTTTTTTTTTGAGTCTATACGTCTGAGGAGCCTAAGGCTGGTCAGTTCAACTGCTGGTTTGATCCTATGAACCCTCCTCATTGCTTCAATGATACCCGTGATTGGGCAAAGTTGGGCAAAGTTTTCTTGCAACGCAACTAGCAAAACCAATGCTTATTGTCGTGCGACTATGGATAGTTTGGGTCGATGGGGTCATGTTGGGTATCCATATCAATATCTATGATTGGATTTTGCCATTCGCAGGGTTTACATGACCGCTTATACGCTACTCTGAGTAGGGGTGTGCCTGGTAATGATGTTCACCTGGCGATCACTTTAACTTTCGGTTGTGCACTGTTTTCAGCCTGGGATATGTAGCTAGGCTAAACTATACGGGGACTTCCTGTACATGGAGGGTGCTGATTATTCCACCCTAGTAATTGCGTCCCACCCCCATAGGATCTGCCCAAGGCACAGATATGTAGTTGAGTTGAGCTTAAACAAATTTTTGATTTCCAATGACTACGGTACCTCACCCAATGGAGTGGAACCCCCGCCGGGAATTCCTGACAAGCTATGGAGATGATTATTGGGTAGTTTGGCTGGCTTAAGGCGGCCTGAGAAGTGTCATAGCACGTCGTCACCCGGGGACCAGATCGTACCCAACCAAGGCTACATGGGCTGATTCCTGCGGCGTAATCAGTCGCTGGGAGCTACTTCGGGGGCTCCCCTGGGTAGGAAGATTAATCACGAGAACTGGTTTTGTGTTGGAGCCAGTGGCTGACGGGGAGTTTGGAGGTAGATAGCGGGGGTGGCTGGTCCACGCACACCTCGACTGATAGCAGGATTTTCACGAGCACAAGTCGAGCTTCAACATCATCGTGCATATTCATGTCACAGGAATCACGAAATTTGTCGGCACTGGGCATTTATCTTTCCACTCTCGGCAGATTTGGTTCTGGTCTTTTCTATAATGCAGTTCAGCCTTGATATGGGGCCAGTATATAGTCGATCAGTACTATCATGAGTATCGATTGTCAGCCTAGGTGTGATTCTTGGTTTGAATCTTCACAATATTATCTAGATATATATACATTAAAACATCTGCCTTAATGTTCTGATAACCATGATCGTCAGATTTTAATTTATACAGTAATCTTGTGCCGTAGTGTCTGCTGTATGATGATGCATCAACTCAACCAACCAGACTCTCTCAGCGACTATATAATGATTAATGGAGTAAGCAAGGCAACCGACCTCCCCCACCACTCTGCCTTGCGCATATACATATACATGTCATAAAACACCGGTTTCCGGGAGTGGGGTGTGGGGTGATATACGGATGCTACGGTAGTCTGTGAACCAGTACCGAGTTTGACGTATCGCTACCGCCAACTATGTCATTGCTAACCAGGTAAAACGAGATCGCAAGCAGTCAGTTTCGATCGTGCTTCTGGTATCTGCGTGTGGGCAAGTCTGTAGTGTCTTTGGGAGTGGGAGTGACTGGTTGCATACGTATGTACTCTATATTACACTCTGTCAGGGACGCATAGGATTTTGCTGGGCTGCATACAGGCTCTTATGCATATGAACCATATCACTAGCCTATACATATATGGGAAATGCTGGCCGAAGTGGGGGCATGGCGGTGGGCCAAAGCAGTCGGACATTTCACTTATCGGGGTTATTGTTTCTTTAGTCTGGTTAGGCCAACCAACCAGACTATTGTTTCTTTGGTTGGAAGACAGCTCCGTGTGTAAAGCCAGTCCTTTAAAGGTGCGGGGGCGGGGCTGCCTCATAGCCTTCGGGGAAACATATAGCAACAACTAGTACTCCGTATAGTGTTGTATTCTAGACATGTTACTAAGCGAGTGGGATCTACATGTTATTCACTAGCGCCTTGGCAGCTATGATCTACTCAGGGTCCAAGACTCATCAATGACGTCATTAGAGGTTTCGTTTATGAGGCTTACGACATATTCGATATATGCATGTGATCAAACACCTGACATTGCCCTACTCGCCCCTCCCATAGGACTTAGGCCTGCCAGTCAGAGAACTAACCTATGTTTTGGGGGCTTGAAGTTAAACGAGGTTTTTTTGGGGGTAGTGGGCATTCCTTTCCAGTCTCTATGGGAAAAACTATATACTGTACATACCAAAACCAATTGCAACTTTTTGGGTAGGAGAGGCCGCGCTAGTATGATACATGGTGATGCAGAAGCTTTTTTTTGGAGGGATACTCGCGGCATATATATGTAAAATGAGGTTCAGATACATTTTGCGACCGGACTTTTCCGGGTCCGCGGAGAGAGGAAGTGGGGATACTATACTTAAGTAGTAGTATCGTATTTTCCAATTTTTACAACCCGCTGCTAGCTGCCCGCTTGGAGGAGTACTGGGGTCAATTCATGTACCAAAACCTCCATACCTTGCTCTATTCTGTTGGCCTTCGCAATTTTCTCGGTGTTATCGGCATTACTATCTCGTACAGGGAAAGGGCATAACTTCCCCTGAAGTCTGCTAGGGTTAGGACATGAGTGCACATGGCAGCGGTTGAAAACTGTGAGTTATGTAATACGGTATATCTAGTTCAGAATCTGGTCGAACATTTTTTTGGCGCACAATCAACAGTTGACATCATGGTACCGTGCTGTAGCCGGCGCTCGGGATAATTCATTGCCGGTGATAGAACTCTTCACAGGGTGGTTATAACATAGTTATTGAACCAGGCCTTCTAGCTTCGATCAACCAACTGATACATAAATGGGACAGGCATCATCACCGAGCTTGATCGACCAGTGGGTTAAGAGCCTCATCTTCTTTTTTTTATCCATAAACAGTGTGGCTACCATAGCCGCTAACCGGGGCACCATATATTAGCAGAAGCGACGTACCACCTGTCTATCAAACCCTGGATTTAATATAAACCCTTCTGGTGACCTTTTCCTCCAGGTGCTATTTTATGGTCGAAGGGTGGATGGAATTTACTGATGATCTTCGCAGATCTGGAAGCAGAAGCAGAAGTGGATATTGGGGAGATGGGTTCCCCACTATCCTGGCTTGGTAGGCCTAGGCGTTGTCTCGATATTAGGGTAAACGGTGCGACCTTTTTGCTGCTGTTAGTTTATGGAAAATCAGCTCCAAAGGAGAGTGGAATGGGGTTATATGGTTCAAAGGACGACACCCATACGGCAGTTTGTAATTTTTCATGCAGCATTAGTATGACGATGACATTTCCTCTATCGGGCGACCTTTGTTTCAGTGTTATTATTGGTCCTTGTACCTACCCAGTTGGTATATAGTGGGTATGCTATTGTGCGTATTAAAAAAAGAAGGGTGATAGAGACATACCACAAGTATCTATCTCTACCTGAGGGAGGTAGGTAGTCCCAAGACTATCCGCAGAGTATGGATATGAAATCTTTCAACCGATTGCATCCAGGGAATTCACTCATCAGAGCATAGAAAATGAAATATCAGGTAGCTCGTGGTATAGGGGGTACACATATGTGTGTGGTACCACCTCTGAGCTATCTAAAACTCGGCAATTTACATTTGTAAGTAGTTCTCGGTACATTTTATAGCTACTCCACCTTCCACCCACTCCACAGGATTAAATACCCCTATTTTAGGCTTTATATCTCTTGCCCACTGCTCAGGGGGTCTTTACCACAATACTACTATAATGCGCATACGGGGCTTACTCAGTCATAGATAATCCAGTATCAGGCAACTTGTGCAGGAAGGTAGTATAGGGGTTTTACAGGTTCTGTAGCTGGAGAAAACGAGTGATTCTTCATGTTATGTGATTACTATATGGGCGTATGTGAGTCAGAATTGCCTGGGAATAAAGTATGAGTTATGTTATCATATAATCACCGTATTTAAGTAGGTAACGGCAAAGCGTTACCCTGAGCTGAATTACCCTTTATGTCCCAGACGAGATCCAAAGTTATTACAGGACTGGAGGCTATAATCGCCTCTCTAATTATTCTGCTACACGTAAGTATTTACACTATTCTAGAGCTATCTATAGTCTCGAAATCTTATGTAGTCTAGTGCTCCGTTTGTGGTTGGTAGATAAGATTAAATACTGCTTATTAAGAGGTTTCCATGCCTGAATTAACTGGATTAGAGCACTGCTACAAGGGCCGAGTACCGTGCCACCTCTACGTAGCTCACGTAGCTCCTGGAGATACGTATGCATATGGTTTACCCTGTAAGTTACTCCCGCAAGAAATTCGCTCGAAACACCTGGACCCGTTGGTAAGTGATTGTTTTGAGTAAGGGGGGATCTGCATCGGGACAATCAGAAATACTTGAAATGTGGGTATGAGTTCAGGGTAATAGGACAGATTTTGTGAAAATAATTAATGTTCCTCGGAAGGGATTGTAGTCAGTCAACTACAAGTGATCATGATTGGGTAGTACCCACTTACTGCGAGGGGACTGCTGTGGAACAAGTCTGGAAGAAGTAAGGGATAAACTGTGATTACTGCCTCTCTAGTGTAGTACGTGAATTGATACACTTTTCAATTTTCTATCCATGAAATGACTACTACTCCCATTCTTGAGGTACTTATTTAGAAACTGCGTGGGGCAGATATACTTAGGCAAAATTGTCAAGAAGTCACATAGTTATACGTTCCCTCACCCATGGGCAATTATAATATTACAACCAAACAAGCACTGAGGAGCTCAAGGCATGCGTAATACATTTTCTGTGCTTACTGTTTCTACCACAATTTATGGCCTCCATCCCCTCTCCACTTGTGGTTATGTTGCTTCTAGTTGCCTAACACATAATAGCTTGGACAATTTTGCTCATACAGTCGAACCTCTATATTAGCATCCTCTATAAATGCATAATCTCCCTATTAGCATTGAGCATGCCGGCCCGAATTTGGGACTATGGCTAGAATAGCATAATTCCCTATTAGCATGCATAGCAT
>Ga0307514_10003500_pt1 | contig 15029 bp, 14 predicted proteins | sample 16_EM_MG_FD_203088 | JGI IMG/M metagenome (GOLD analysis project Ga0307514, IMG submission 203088) | Populus trichocarpa ectomycorrhiza microbial communities from riparian zone in the Pacific Northwest, United States - 16_EM | ecosystem: Host-associated > Plants > Roots > Unclassified | place...
TAGTGGGAGTATGGGATGTTGTTATCCAAAAGACGACAATGTACACAGGAGGACAGATTAAAGTCACATCTCACCTCTATCCCTGTAATACCACACGGGAAGCCTTCCCCCAATCACTCCATGCTACTGGTGATTGGGTGACCTGGAATACGAAGAAAGTACTATTCCTCCCTTTCGCATGCTCATCCGCGGTGAGCGACAACATTCTAGTAATAGGTCATCTCTCTGGTCGTGTTACCTTTATGCGCTTCGACCTTACGGCTCTCGCTCTTCATTTTTCACATCTGCTCTCACCTACACAAGAAGGTATATACAGCCCCCTCCTTTTTTTGCAAATCATTACTCGCATCCCATATGCAATTGAAAGTTTAGTTAGCATTTATGCTAAAAGTGTATGCTAATTCATGAGGCAGACTCAATATGAACGGAAGGGGTGCTCTCCCAGACAGGCCGATGAAGTATCAGGACTCCTGGCTAAAACTGATACCACATTGGCCATGTTGAAGGACGAGGTACCATGAAACACCGGGATGCGGACCACCATTGGGATGTGGGTCAGTTGGTTATTTCTGCAGCTTCGGCATCCTATAGCGACCCTCAAATTGTGGAATTTTATTGTAAATATATACTATATTGTTAAATAAAGCGCAGGAGGTCAAGTCTGCGTTCCTGCTTGAATGGTTTGGAGAGTAATTCAGGATAATGATGATGGTGATGAGTGTCCACAAAAGTCACGAGGACAGGTGCCCTGCTGTGCAGCATTTGCAATCACCGACTATAAACCATAAGGCCAAACCTTTAACAATATTATCTTAGATCTTAAAGTACCAGATGTGAGACACAGCTGGGTATCGAACATACACTGCAGGATGTCGTTCACTTAGCGGATTGAAACTGTCCCGCAGGCTATATTTTTGCAAGACCTGATGACCACTTAGCAGCGGAGATGGAGAGGCGGAGATGGAGAGGCGGAGATGGAGAGGCGGAGATGGAGAGGCGGAGATGGAGAGGCGGAGATGGAGAGGCGGAGATGGAGAGGCGGAGATGGAGAGGCGGAGATGGAGAGGCGGAGATGGAGAGCTGTAGGAATTACAGGCCAGAAACTTCACCAAGGGTACCCACTAGTCGTCAAGATAAATCGGGCACGAGATCATCGATTATAAGAATGTAAAGTTGGAATAGTGAATATTACGCTATTCGTCAATAAATACCATGAGTGCCGATAGGATAGACTGAGCTGGCGAGGTGAGGGTCGTGTCGGCACAGAGCTCAGTCTGGACGAACAATCGCATACAAGTTCAATGACCAAATCCAGTCCCCTGGATGCGGTTGGTTACTGGGTGACTGGTCATCAGGGCGTAGGCCGTGACATCCATCTTGCCTTTTTTAAGGAGTCATTAATCGCATTCAGCCGTGTAGTGTTGATAGTTGTATAGCTGGAGACTACAAAGAGGTATTGGATTAAGGCATGTGTGATGAACGCAAAAACCCTGGCTGAATATCCTAGGAGGTCTATAGAAGTCATATTCGGGGGTCTATAGGGGGGTCTATTCGGAGGCAGGTTCGGAGGGGGCAATATATAGAGATATATGTGACTCCATGCTACTGGTAATTGGATGACCTGGGATACGAAGAAAGTACTATTCCTCTCTTTCGCATACTCCTCCGCGGTGAGCGACAATATTCTAGTAATAGGTTATCTATCTGGTCGTGTTACCTTTTGCGCTTCGATCTTACGGCTCTTGCCCTTCATTTTTCACATCTGCTCTCACCTACACAAGGAGGTATATATAGCCCCCTCCCTCTTTTTGCAAACCATTACTCACATCCCATATGCAACTCAAACTTTAGTTAGCATTTATGTAAAAGTGTATGCTAATTCATGAGGCAGACTCAATATGAACGTAAGGGGTGCTCTTCTAGACAGGCCAATGAAGTATCAGGACTCCTGGCTAAACCCGATATAGCATTGGCCATGCCGAAGGGTGAGGTATCATACATCACTAGGATGCGGGCCATCACTGGGATGTGGGTCAGTCAGGTATTTATGCAGTTTCGGTGGTTGCAATAAAGCGCAGGAGGTCAAGTGTGCATTCCTGCTTGCATGGTCTGGAGAGTAATCCAGGATATCATAGGGATTGGTTTGGTTGTAGGATATGTGAATAGATGGGGTGATGGAGGGTTAAATTTTCTCCACTTGATATTTGCATTCTGTGCCTAAATAAATACCAGTATGTCGGAAGCTCGGACAAAAGGGTGTCTTGCAATCAGCCAGTAGTTAACTACAAGCTCACGGCCGCAGCGGGGGGAGTTGGGACACATGGGCAAAGACGAGCACCCCACACCCGAGACTTCGTAAGAGCAGTCGCCCGGAAGTAGGTTGCGGAAGATGCGTGGCCGGGGGCAAGGTCCCTGGAGCGGTATTCGGTGGAGGAGGAGGAGGGGGACTCATAACCTGCTGGCCCGTGCGGAAGAGAGAGGCCACCTGGGTAATCCTAGGAGCTGCAGTCCATCGCCATATTCTATATAAGATGAATGCGATTAATGATTTCTTTAAAAAAAAAAAAGGGCGGAATTGTAGCGGAGGGTAAAATGAAGCGGAGAGAAGACTTTTGGTGAATAATGTGAAAGCTTTATTGTAGCTGGTAAAATGCTCGAAGGAGACTAACTCGTCTATATACGGAGTAGTGTACTTCCTATTGTTGCTTAGCTCATATTCTTATCTTGGCCTCACGTGATTTGAGGCGTTGTGGACAGGTTGAAGTGGAAGGGTTTTGTCGTATTCCAGTTCTGTTGAAATAGGCCTTCTCACGGCTCCTTTCTGGGATAATTAATTATTTTGAGTTTCAATTAATGTAGGCCATAGCCATAGCCATAGAAGGTGTAAGGCATAATTAAAGACCTAGATGTGCTATAGCTTATATCTTGATTCGTGAACTACAGGTTTAATATGGCAGCGTCAGGGATAGAGAGCACATACATTTCTTAGGTCAAGTATTGGTAATAAATCCTAGCTAGAGTATGCTATATATTACGGTAGTAGGTAGGCAATGTACATACCACCGAGTGCATACTTAATCATGAGCCAAGATATGATAGCACAATCTATCAAATTTACCCTGAAGCGTAACCCAGCAGGCTAAGTTTGAGAGCAACGAGACTGAATGGAGCCTACCTAGAAGGTATAGAAGGTCACAATTGGAAGCTGGAGGGCGTTGAACATGAATACCAAACTATAGAAATATATAGTGCCTATGGGAGAAGGACGCAACTAGAACTTTAAAGGAAAGCCAATAGAGAGAGGAAGCAGAGCTAATAGGGTGCATACATTCGCAGAGCGCAGAGCCAAGACTAGTAGTCTCTACAGTAGGAACATCTAAAGCCAAGTAAGAATGTGTAAAAATGTCTAACCTTGCTATAACGGAGTCCTTAAGTAGATACACGCGAAAAGAAATCCCGCTCTGGTCTTCCTCCTCTCTGAACAACAACTACGAGCTGAAACCTGATTGAAGCCATCAATGCAAAGCCTGTTGCTGTTGGTTGTCAGCTATAACCTTTGAGAGAAAGGGAAATTGCCTGAGGGGTTGAAACCATGTCCGAGACTTCAAATGTATTGTGCATGGTAGTAGGATATTCGAGGGAGGACGCCGGCAGTGCTTCAAAGTATTTGATCAAGGATAGGTACTACCGATTCTTCATACCTCAGAATCTAAGAAATGTTTTCCAGATCTCAATTTCTCCCTCGGGAATCTTGTCGCTTTTACAGATGTGGTGCTTCCCTAATATGGGGAGAGCTCAGCTTCCTGCACGCAACATTTTGACTGATGAATCTTGAACTTACCTGGTGTTCAAACATACGGACTTCTTTTGTCTGGTACCACGTACCCCTCTATTATTTCTTGCTATCAGAACAAAAAGACAAGATTTTGGTCGTCCTGTATGGTGCCAGCACCTTGTAACCAACCCGACCCCCTACCAAAAATTGCCAACCCTATTAGCTCCACAAAAACAGATCCGATTTCAGCGTATATCTCTTCCTCTACGCTTGTAAATTCTTTTTTCAATAGGGGTGGTCAGTTCTAAATGACAATTATGAAGTGCCTTGACTATGCACAACTAGCCCACATTTGGCACATCTGGAAATTTTCAATTGGAGCTGCTTAGTCTCATGAAAAACATCACCGGAATCACTCAACATAAAGGAATGTTGGAATACATCTGGGGAATGATTGAACTCCTTATGCGGCTTATGAAGGAGCAGCCTTCTGACGATATGATATTGGAGCGGCTGGATGAGAAGGTATTGTCACCTGTTTCCCACGTAGACCTTGCTGCCACGTGAGTTCGAGAGCGTTTATGGGTAGGTAATTGGACTGACGAAGCGGGGTTGCCGATAATTTAACCTTCATTATCTCATTAAGGGGACTTTGGAGACCCTTAAAAGATTTCCATTAAGGTTCTGGCCAATCGGCGTTGAGCCAAATCAGATGCGCAGGCAGACATAATCTTAATAACTGACCACATGTTGCCCTGTGTGTAAACCCAATCCTTTAAAGGTGCAGGAACGGGGCCGCCTCATAGCCTAAGGCTCCCTTTGGGGAAAGGCGTATAGACTCAAAAAAAATCAAAAAAAAGACCACCTAGGTAGCAGACCGTAAGGCTCCACAGACGTATAGACTCAAAAAAAAAAAAAAAGGCCACCTAGCAGACAGCCCCCGAGGACGCCCCCTCTGCCATACCTGGGCCAAGGGGGTAGTGATTCAGGGAGTATCTTGCCATAGACCCATGGCAAAAATCACAGGAATTAGGGGCGGGGATTATGGAGCACGTTGGCTCGTGGGGGGAAGGAGGGGGCTGGGAAAAAGGCCACCAGCTCCGTTGTCCTGTCTTTTGAGAGGGCCATCAGGCTCGGAAGACAGGTATATTTGGGAGGGCGCTGGCTTCTGTATGGCTTTGATAGAGGGGGGAAATAGGAGGATGTGGGGAACGGGTGGTTCACATGTCTTTGAGTTGGCCGGCTTCATGACGAGATCACCGCAGACCCATCTTGCCTTTTCTTATAGGTACAGTATTCATACAGCTCTGTTATTCCGTGCGCAAACCCAAACCTTTAAAAGGGCGGGAGCGGGGCCGTCTCAAGCTTAAGGCTCCACAGATGTATAGACTTCAAAAGAAAAAGAAAAAAAAAGCCAGTAGAGGGTTTATATACCCACGGGACAACAAGCTGCATAAACGCCCTACTAGCCACTCCCCCCCAAAATAACTATAAACCGTATCTGACCCAGAATGACACTGTATTAGAAGGGGCAGGAAATGGATGTGGTGAGTCCGGCATTGATGAAAGCCACATCGGATACTCAAAAATCACCCGCCCACAAATCCTCCTAATTCCTCCCTCTGTCAAAATCGTAGGCTTCTATCGGGAGCCAGCGCCATGTCTCTGCAAGTGACTCCCAAGCTCCACACACTCCTCGAAGGGTACCACTACGGAGCTGGTGGCTTTTCCCAATCTCCACCTCCCTGCAAGAGCCGACGTCCTCCCATAACTCCCGCTTTTCCCATTGGGTCTATGGCAGGGGACCCCATGGATAACCATCCCCTTGGCTAGCGTGCCTCCTGGGGATTCGCTCCTGAGGACTGTTTTGGCCGGTTTCGATACTACTGCTGGACGCGGTGCAGCCTGTTTTTTGGTAGCTAGGGGTGTTGCTAGCCCTCACCCTCTTAACTAGACAGGTCCCCATACGGCTGCCAACCGCTGATGGCATTCTGTGACCTGTCCTACATCATCACGTCCTCCTCCTCAACCTTGGCTCCCCTCCCCTCCCGCTTCTCATCCATCCTCTCCCTCCTCTTCTCGACTTCCCCACTCCCCGTCACCCCCTCTGTCTGTGCACTCTTATCCTCTCCCCGCAGTGCCACCTGCTGCCACCTCTTCTTCCAATAATCCGCCTCCTGCTCAAAAGTCATGTCCACTGGGCAACTCTCGACTTGTCTGCCTCGTGGTTGGCTCTTGAGTTCTTTCTCTAGCTTTCCCACCTTCCATTTCTCTAAGCCGAAATCTCCGCGGAGGTGAAACATCCCCTCCACTACTTCCGTCTCCTGGCGCAGCTCCAGCTCCTGTATCTTCGACTTCTTCTCCGTCACTGATTCCCTCAGCTTGGCATTGTTCACTCGGAACATGTCGCTGTTCTTTGTCAGCCTCGCCATCACTTCCCGAACTTCCTCTAGCTCCTCGTCCGATGGATCCTCCTTTTCCATCATAGGAAGGACTACATCTGCCACCACCTTCATCACCTCTTCTAATTTCTCCGTCGCCTCCAACTACCACCTCCTAAGTATCTGCCTCCATCTCTTCCTCCCCCCCCTCTGCCTCTTGCACCTCCATCTTCTCCTCCGGCTCCTTAGGTGCCTCCAATCGTTGGGGACCTTGCGCTGGAGTCTGACGACATCTCGGTCCGTTGTCTAGACTTGGGACTGCTATGGGCTTTGCAGTACCCTTGCATTTTCCATTCCGTGCAATCTTCACACTTTCGGCAAAAGTGAAATGGCGCAAATGACGGGGCTGCAACACGCTGCTCTAACCGCCTGTTGAAATTGGTGTCGAAACTGAGGAGTACGGAGTAGATAGCCAAGCTTTGGCCTTTTTCTGTTATGAGTTGCAACACTGCCTAAAGTATATATTCGCTAGCATGGGTGGCGCCTGCAATGCAGCGATCAAGAAGCGATACCTAGGAAAGTATGGTAATTCTGCATGTCTTGAAGGTAGTAGACAATGTGGTAAAAGTGTATACACGATATACAGAGAGAGCACTTGTAAGTAGAAGAATATTGCTTGGAAGAGAGCGAGCGCATGAAAATATGGAGCAAGTACGTCGAAATGGTTTTCTACAGTACAACCAGTATCAGTATCGGGTGTTAATATCCCAAGACATCTACCAGGGTACCTGCAACTAGCCAATGGTTGGAGCATTAGTGATAAGCGTGTTATGACTACACACCGCATGGATACAGTTTTGTATTGACGAGAGAGATATGATGTACAAAGCATTCCGAGATGTCGGTATTACGTTACCAGTTGATGGCAGTCAAGATAGTAAGCTTGCTATCAAAGATATTGATTCCGCAGATATTAGTATAGGTGATGGTGGGAAAGACCCGACTACTACAGAACTTGATAAGTTCTATAGATCTATTCCCATCAATGGGGACGATACAGATACATTAGAGTACACATGGGCACTGGGGGACAATGTACATACCGAGTATTTACCGTAGCTACCGTATAGAATCAACTATTGGGACTTACTCCGTGACAAGGACATAGGTATGTATGTATATATGCACGGTTGCTGTACGGCGTGCACATCAGCCTGCAACTGGTTTAGAGAACACCTTGCAGGCGCTACCAACGCTAGCGAATAACTCGAAATACCTAATACGGTATACCTATAGGGATCCCACTCTGAAATGTTCAGGTTCAATTCAATCACGTGATGATGCAGTGACATATCTTGGACCTCACGTGCAACCAGACTATTGGATAAGAGAATCAGGCTGCGTGGGGTGTGCGATCAACGATGAAATTGTGTGGGATGGAGGATCGGTGATGAATCGTGTGGGGTTCTTGGGCAGCGCTTGGCGCGGGATGAAAGGGTATGCATGTGTAGGATGTTCTAGCTTCCAGACACAGATCGCAAGCTGTCTCTCACTGCGCACAGTGTGATAATTTCACAGACCACTTCCCCACCTCATATAAAAAGACTCGATCATTATTCACAACCCCTCCATCAGTATCTATTCCCGATATCATGGACCCACGGAGTGGTGCCACTAGTGTGATTGCAGTAGGGCAAGTTGCTGGCAAGGTCTGGTCATTATGCTGGGAGTACTATTCAGCCGCGGGGGATGCTAAACCCGACATCGACCGCCTTATGGACTGTACCCTTGCTCTACAAAATTTGCTTCAGCATGTTCGAGATTTAGCGAAAGACCCAGGCGCGGCTAAGCTGATTGTGTCTAAGGAGCTTATTGAAAGCACAGCATGGGAACTTGAACGGGAGTTCAGATCGCTGCAAAAGGTTTTAGAGCCGGGAGGGGGGCAAGACATCCCCAAATCGTGTTTGGAGTGGCCACTGCAAAAGGAGGACGTGGAAAAAATCATTCAGTTACTTGAGCGGCATAAGACAACTCTGATTACGGCCATGAATTGCGACCAAATGTATGAAGCCGACTACTATCTCTAAAAAGATATGTACAAGACTAATACGCTAATCTCACTAGAACGGCTGTTCTTCATCTTGGTTATCACCCAGAGGAAAGTTATCTCATGGCGCAGACTCTTTCGAAGCTACCAGATGCGGAAGGTGCGGCATATAACGACCGACTCTGGGAACATGAAGACCACTGTTTGCCAGATACCCGAGTAGAGCTCCGCCAAAAAATTATGGACTGGTTCGAGGATCCTAATGGTGAATGCATCTTCTGGCTTAATGGGATGGCGGGTACTGGAAAATCAACAATCTCTCGCACAGTCGCTTGGGAACTTGCGGAAAAGAAAAGACTTGCAGCCAGTTTTTTTTTCTCCCGGGACCATGGAAATATCAGCCATGCTGGCCAGTTCTTCACTACTATTGCCGCTCAACTCACAAGGAGTCTACCAGTCCTTCGGCCATTGATCTCACAAGCTATCCAAGAACACTCTGATATCTGGAAGCAAAGATTAAGTGAACAGTGGAAATATCTCATTCTTGATCCTTTAAAAAACGCACCAGCTCAATCAATACAACTAGTCGTTGTAATTGATGCTCTTGATGAGTGTGACAGCAAAGATGATATCCAGCTGATTCTAAAGCTACTTGCGCAGGCCAAGTGCCTTGAGACAATCCGGCTCAGAGTTTTAGTTACCAGCAGGCCAGAGACCCCCATTTTACTTGGATTCCGCAACTTACCTGGAGAGGCATATCAGGATTTTGTGTTGCACAACATCCCATCCCCTACAGTCAACCAGGACATATCCATCTTCTTCCGAAGAAAACTGTCATCCGTGAAATCAGAACCCGGTCTGAGCACTACTAGTACACCATGGCCAGGTGAGCCGATTATCCAGCGGTTGGTGGAAAAGGCAGCTGGGTTATTCATCTATGCCGCAACCATTTGTCGATTTATCCAAGATGATAATTATACCCCAGAAGACCAACTATCAGTGATTCTGGAAGAAGACCATGATACTCCTTCACCATCTCCGACGAAGCATCTTGATGACATGTGGACAAAATTGCTGCAACACTCAGTGGTTGGAAAGCAGGCTGTTAGTAAGGATGATCATTTAGCAGTACGGTTCAGAACATTAGTTGGCTCTATCATAATGATGTTCGATATCATGGGTGCTAAAGAGATAGCGAAGTTACTTCACCTACGAACCATAACAACCCTTGCCTCTTTGGGCTCTGTTTTGAACGTTTCGGAAAATGAAGGCCAGCCAGTACGACGAATATTTCATCCCTCATTCCGAGACTTCCTCTTGGACTCCCACAGGTGTCTTGATTCTAGATTTTTGATAGACCCGAAAGAGGCACACATTACTCTATTCCGAAACTGCATAATGGTTTTGGCTGAGCTTCGACAAGACCTGTGTAATCTTCGAGATCCAGGTGTTTCTGTGGGTGATATACCAGAACATATAATTCAGCAATATATTCCAGCACACATTCATTATGCATGTCGTTACTGGTTTCACCATTTCCAACTCGGCAATCCCATTCAGGAAGACATGGACCGAATCCTGCGATTTCTGGAGCACGACTTTTTGCACTGGCTAGAGGCACTTAGCTTGATCAGGGAAGTATCAAATGGAGTTCTAATAGTGGCAGATTTGGAGATGACGCTGAAGGTAAGTTGAGCTACTATCCATTCGATGAAAGGAGTGATGCTAAATAGAAAGGGGAAATTGGGGGTTTGTCAAAGGCTGTTAGGATTTGCGTATGATGCCAGACGGTTTATTTTGCACAACAGGTCAATTATTGAAATGGCACCACTTCAAGTCTACTCTGCTGCACTGTTATTTACGCCAGAAACCAGTATTCGGAAGCAATACCTGAAAAGAATTCCTTGGATTCTTATGGAGCCTAAGGTTATGCAAAAGTGGAATCCGTTAATAAAAACTTTCAAGAGGCATTCAGCTCTTGTCAACGCAGTTGTGTTCTCGCCCGACGGAAAATTAGTTGCCTCTGCATCAGATGATGGAACAGTCAGGCTATGGGATACAGCAACAGACGGGCCATGCAGGGGGGTTCTCAATGGTCATTCAGATTGTGTCAACGCAGTTGTGTTCTCGCCAGACGGGAAGTTAGTTGCCTCTGCATCATTTGATAAAACAGTCAGGCTATGGGATACTGCCACAGGAGGGTCGTACGGGGTTCTCGAGGGTCATTCAAGTTGGGTCAGCGCAGTTGTGTTCTCGCCAAATGGAAAGTTAGTCGCCTCTGCATCAAGTGATAAAACAGTCAGACTATGGGATACAGCAACAGGAGGGTCATGCGGGGTCCTCGAGGGTCATTCAAATTATGTCACGGCAGTTGTGTTCTCGCCAGACGGAAAATTGGTCGCCTCTGCATCAAATGATAGTACAGTCAGGCTATGGGGTACAGCAACAGGAGGGTTATGCGGGGTTCTTGAGGGTCATTCAAGTCGGGTCAATGCAGTTGTGTTCTCACCAGACGGAAAGTTAGTCGCCTCTGCATCAAATGATAACACAGTCAGGCTATGGAACCCAGCAACAAGAGGGCCATGCGGGGTTCTCAACGGTCATTCAAATTATGTCAGCACAGTTGTGTTCTCACCAGATGGGAAGTTCGTCGCCTCTGCATCAGATGATAAAACAGTCAGGCTATGGGATACAGCAACAGGCGGGTCATGCAGGGGAGTTCTCAAGGGTCATTCAGATGAGGTCACCGCAGTTGTGTTTTCGCCAGATGGAAAGTTAGTCGCCTCTGCATCATGTGATAACACAGTCAGACTATGGGATACAGTAACAGGAGGGTCATGCGGGGTTCTCGAGGGCCACTCAAGTTTGGTCAGCGCAGTTGTGTTCTCGCCAGATGGAAAGTTTGTCGCTTCTGCATCATATGATCAAATAGTCAAGCTATGGGATACAGCAGCAGGCGGGTCATGCGGGGTTCTCGAACACCATTCATCTGGTGTCAATGTAGTTGTGTTCTCACCAGATGGAAAATTAACCGCCTCTGCATCATATGATAAAACAGTCAGGCTATGGGATACAGCAACAGGAAAGTCATGCGGGGTTCTCGAGGGTCATTCAAATAGTGTCAGTGCAGTTGTGTTCTCGCCTGATGGAAAGCTGATTGCCTCTGCATCATATAATAGAACAGTCAGGCTATGGGATACAGCAACAGGAAGGTCATGCTGGATTCTCAAGGGAGGTTTCAAAGCAGTTGCGTTCTCACCTGATGGAAAATTACTCGCCTCTGCATCATCTCGTAATACAGTCAGGCTATGGGATACAGCAACAGGAGAGTTATGCAGGGTGCTCAAGGGTCATTCACGTTATGTCAATGCAGTTGTGTTCTCACCAGACGGGAAGTTAGTTGCCTCTGCATCAAATGATAATACAGTCAGGCTATGGGATACAGCAACAGGAGGGTCATGCGGGGTTCTTGAGGGTCATTCAAGTCGGGTCAATACAGTTGTGTTCTCGCCTGACGGAAAGTTAGTCGCCTCTGCATCAAATGATAAAACAGTCAGGCTATGGGATATAGTAACGGGAACGTCGTGCGGGGTTCTCGAGCTCGAGAGTCATTCAGATGGTATCATGTTCTCGTCAGATGGAAGGTTAGTTGTCTCTACACATGGGAAGGTAGTGGGACTATGGGATGTTGTTACCCAAAAGACGACAATGCACACAGGAGGACAGATTGAGGTCACATCTTACCTCTCTCCCAGTAATACCACACGGGAAGTCCTCCCCCAACCACTCCATGTTGCTGGTGATTGGGTGACCTGGGATACGAAGAAACTACTATTCCTCCCTTTCGCATGCTCCTCCGCGGTGAACGACAATATTCTAGTAATAGGTCATCTATCTGGTCGTGTTACCTTTATGCAGTTCGATCTTACGGCTCTCGCTCTTCATTTTTCACATCTGCTCTCACCTACACAAGAAGGTATATACAGCCCCCTCCTTTTTTAGCAAATCACTACTCGCATGCCATATGCAATTGAAAGTTTACTTAGCATTTATGCTAAAAGTGTATGCTAATTCATGAGGCAGACTCAATATGAACGGAAGGGGTGCTCTCCCAGACAGGCCGATGAAGTATCAGGTCTCCTGGCTAAAACTGATATCACATTGGCCATGTTGAAGGACGAGATACCATACAACACCGGGATGCGAAGCACCATTGGGATGTGGGTCAGTCGGTTATTTCTGCAGCTTCGGCATCCTATAGTGACCCTCAAATTGTGGAATTATATTGTAAATATATAGTATATTTTTAAATAAAGCGCAGGAGGTCAAGTGTGCGTTCCTGCTTTCATGGTCTGGAGAGTAATACAGGACATCATAAGATCGAAGATGATTACGGTGATGAGCTTCCACAAAAGCCACGAGAACAGGTGCCCTGCTGTGCAACATTTGCAATCACCGACTATAAACCACAAGGCCAAACCTTCATAATTAACAATATTATCTTAGATCTTCAAAGTACCAGATGTGAGACAGCTGGGTATTGAACATACACTGCGGGATGTCGTTCACTTAGCGGATTGAAACTGTCCCGTAGGTTATATTTTTGCAAGACCTGATGACCACTTAGCAGCGGAGATAGAGAGGCGGAGATGGAGAGGCTGCAGGAATTACAGGCCAGAAACTTCTCCCAGGGTACCTACTAGTCGTCAAGCTAAATCGGGTACGAGATCATCGATTATAGGAATGCAAAGTCGGAATAGTGAATATTACGCTATTCGTCAATAAATATAATGAGTGCCGATAGGATAGACTGAGCTGGCGAGGTGAGGGTCGTGTCGGCACAGAGCTCAGCCTGGACGAATAACTATGAACAATCGCATGGCGTAGCTAACAAGCAAAATAACCTTCAGGAATCATACAGCATAACAGGACAAGCTCAATGACCAAATCAAGTCCCCTGGATGCGGTTGGTTACTAGGTGACTGGTCACCAAGGCGTCCATTCATCTTGCTTTTTTTTTTCTCAAGGAGTCATTAATCGCATTCAGCCTATCTGGCGATATTCATCTTTCTTTATTAAGTGTAGTGTTGATACTTGTACAGCTGGAGACTACAAAGAGGTATTGGATTCAGGCATGTGTGATGAACGCAAAAACCCTGGCTGAAGATTCTAGGAGGTCTATAGAAGGCGTATTCGGGAGTCTATAGGTTCGGAGGCAGGTTCGAGGGCATAATTTATAGAGATATATGTGATTAACTGACGTCGGGAGTGGCCAGGACAAGGCGGGGGCAAGAGAGCCGACAAATCGCACACGTGTGATATAGGACAAGACAAGATCAGGATGCAGGATGCCGGGTCAGGACGGAAGGTCAGGACAGGACGGAGCAAAGGCCCTAGGTATGATGCTGGCAACTTGTAGCCAACCTACTGCAACATTTCTGAGTGTCGACCTCTAACCTGTTTAGGTATAAATTACCATAACTATGCCAGATTGGGTAGGAACATAGCTAGGAATTTCCGTGCTTGGCACAAATTACCCTGAAAATGGCCAAAGCTTGGCAGCTATCTACTCTCTAGGTAAACCCTGAAAGAATTTAAGAGCGGAGAGATATTCAAAAAAGAGATATACTGTATATCCTTTTCTTCTTGTATCGTCCTTTTATTGTTATGGTACATTCACTAAGACTCGATTTCAACAAATACTATTATTAGCTGTTGCATTAGATGCAAATAATAATATTTTGGTTCTTGCTTGGGAAAATCGAGATTCCTGGTGTTATTTTGTTATGCATTTGTTGGCTGCCCTTCCTATATGTTCTCGTGCCCAGCCTCTATATTATACCGTTGGTAAAATAGATACAGTATGTATTTGTCGTGCATATTGTTGTTTCCATTTCAAAGAGAATTTTATTACTAAATTCTCTCATACTCTTACAGATATCTTCCGGCAAATTACACGATCCCCTACTGTATACCTATACAACTACCATATAAATACTTTGGATCAACTTAAACCAACTTCTGCAGCCTACCTCCGCAATATACCATCCCAATTCTGGGTTGCTGCATTTATTCCTGGACATCGCTATGGACAAGATACTTCTAACATTGTGGAACGCATCAACTTTGACTTCAAGGCCTTACGTGAACTTCCAATTGTTGAATTACTATAAGCGCTCTGGCATAAAGTTATGACTGTACGATATCAGCAATATCAACAAGCAACTACTCATAATGCACAATATCCACCATACTGCCTATCAGAGTTCCACGCACGCCGAATTGAGGCTCACTAACATCAAGTTCAAGTCACAAGTCCTACTGAAGGTCGTATTGCAGAAAATACCCCCTATGGTACTTGCTACCATCAACTCAACCTCCAAACCAAAACATGTACTTGCTATAAATATCAACAGAATGATATACCCTGTGCACATGCCTTCGCTCTTATATTACGTCTTAACTATCTATCCCCTCCTGTCTTTCTACCACAATTTTGTTCAGTACAAACCTGGCAAAATACCTACTTTTCAAATTTTCATCCTATTGTATTCGGTCCACAGGTTCCACCACCAGAACCTCATACCAATTCAGTGGAAGGACTTGCATGTAATGCCCCTCACACTCGCATACCTCGGGGACGACCTAAGAAGGAGTGCTATCGACGTGAAGCTCGCTAGCATGCCCTAAGAGCTCAAGATCTACATGCGGTCAGCTGTAACAGTGTAGCGGGGGACTGGGACTAGGAGACTCCAGGGAGCGCACTGGCTAGTATGTATGTATATATGAACTGGTGAACTAGGAACTCGTGGACGAAGGGCTCGTG
>Ga0307514_10003501_pt1 | contig 15026 bp, 14 predicted proteins | sample 16_EM_MG_FD_203088 | JGI IMG/M metagenome (GOLD analysis project Ga0307514, IMG submission 203088) | Populus trichocarpa ectomycorrhiza microbial communities from riparian zone in the Pacific Northwest, United States - 16_EM | ecosystem: Host-associated > Plants > Roots > Unclassified | place...
ACCACCTTATCGATCCACAACAAGGCATCCATTGTACGCTTCGTGAGGGAGGCCCGTCGGAGTGGTTGGATGTCGCGATCTTGCCAACTCCTGAGCCTCGTGCCAGGCTCTCCAAAAATGAGCTTGCTGATCGATGTCGTGGCGCGGAGGAACAGCCACGATTGAGGGGATTTGTAGGGGCATGAGGGTTGATGGAGAGCGGGGAGCACAGTAGTGGCGGTGTAGAATACGAATACAATAGCGACGACCGTAGTCAGAATACCTGCTACCACATTGTGGAGCGTCCACAGGAGGTAAAGTAGGCCGACCAAAAAGAGGGCCAACGAGAGCTGGAGTAGAATTGGAAGGAATGAGATGACCTCGACCACGCCCCAGTCCTTGAGCGCCTGGTAGCGCAGTTGTCTGAGGGAGAGAGCGTCTATGGGTGTGGTGGAGACCGGTCGCATATATTCGCGCAACCATTGTTTGACGAGGATGCCGATGAATGCGGACGACAGGGCGGCCACGAGACTGAAGAACCAGAGGGAGTTGATTACGATGGCCGATAACGATGCAGAAAATGGTACAACGTCGGCGACAAGGACGAGAGGTTCTTCGACCCTCCTGGTCGGGGTGTTGCTATTCAATTTCGCAGAAATCTCTGCAAGTAACTTGACAGCTGCGTCCTGCGGATTTTGCGAGAGCCATTGATAGGATTCGATAATGAAGGCGGTGACAATCGCGGAGAACAAACCGGCCTGTCGGTCAGTCAGGGTAATGTCAGGAGTGTAGATGTCAGGGACACGCACAAACACCAAGAGGGTGTCAATTTCCTCCTTCCAGTTCCTCACGATATTCTCGTCGTATTTTTGGACGGATTTTGCGCATGTAGACCAACCGTCAGGACTCGTGGGTTTTTCGTTGATATTGTCCTGTGGGATTACTTGGGAAAACGTGCGATAGAGGCAACTCGAATGAGACTCACCTTGATCCATTCCGTCGTAGATTGTCGGTTAGTTGTACGACCCCGGTTCTGTAAACCCGCTCAGGATCGCGTGAACCGCCCCTCATGAGCGAATTTCAATCACCCAGTGCTCATCGTTGCTGGTTGAAAACTCCACCGGCCCAATATTGTCCATGGTCTCGGTTAGTAGAAGTGAGCTGTAGAGCAAGCGCTTAACGAGGATCAAGTACAAGCAAGGCAGGGATGGCTACGAACCGTTCTCTACGGCCACACCAGAGGCGCCTCCTTAGGAGAGGGGCGTCGAGGGGATGGGCGCACAACTGTTGCTAAATTCGTTTACCTCAGCCAGCACAGGCGCGCCGAGGACGGATCCGGCTGATCGGTATGGCAAAGTCCATATGTCATGGGTTGAACCCTGTCGGACCCTTTAGCCAGAAACCCTATCACACCTGTCACTGCAATACAATGTCGGTTTATTATGTTTACAAGAGAATAATGTGTGGGTGCAACTATTGGCAGGTATAGGGAGCGAGGGCACAAAAATTCGAGAGTGGTAGGACAATTGTCGGGCCCAACGTTAGGCTAGATCACGGCCCCTTCCAATTCGGACGTGTTTCTTCGGAGATGACTCTGCAACAAACCTCCTGTCAGCCTCACCCTTGATAGATCCTCCGAGAGATTTCATTTTAGTATTTCTTCCCCTCCCCAGAGATCCGATTTTCGATGGCCCCGTTTCAGATGGACTGAGGATCAGATAGGTCGCTCGCGGGAAGGCCGTGTCCGTGCGAATAGTGAGATTGGACACACCCCTACTAGGCCGTACATTGTTCTGCGGGTAATTTTGGGAGGGACTGTGTGCGGTAAGGGGTTCCTGTGCCTCCTCATCAAACTGTCGAGGGGGAAGCGGTGGTTGGGAAGTGAAACATAGGGTGTAGAAGGGATGAGGGCCAAAGGGGTTGTGGGCGTCACTCGTAGGAACTGACGGACGATACAACGCCTGGAACTGAATGTTCGTAGCGGGCCTTCCCGACCGTTGGCACCACCGAAGCTTTGCAGCTCTGCAGTTGTTGTATACCACTGTCCCCAGTAAAGCTGCATAGCCGATCAGTAACGGCGCAGTAGCAGCCCGCCGAAGATCTATTGCTCACTGAGTAACAAAGGAAGAAGTGCGAAAGTGAGGCAGATCGTCAAGTAACGCGTTCTATACTTGAAGTCTTCTGCCGTCCGCAAGGTGGCAATGGGGAACCAGGCGACAGCGTAAATCCCAAGGGAGTGGATGCAAACGAGAGGAAAGGAAATGCCCCATTCGAATGACCAGGAAAGGCCCCGCGGTTTGGCGAGAAAGCTTGGGAATCCTTCAGACACGAGGCGAGACACATGCAGGGAAACCGTACCAAAGGACGAAAGGTATTGCCGACAGAACACAAGTCACGAGATATAGCAACTCAGGCGTACCTGCATCGATTTCGCGTGAGCATCTTATTCGGGCGCACTGAACTAGACGGGCCAGTGATACCTCCGATTCGCTTGTAGTATACACTAGTGGACATGACCACTGCCTGGGACGCGAATATCGATCCTATCAAACCGCATCAGCATTTGTAGCGGCCCACCCCCGGAGAAGGAACCAACCAGTCCACACGAAAAAGGCAATCTCGAGAAAGTCCACCATGATGGCGTCCGACACGGAGATGAAAAAGAGAATTGAATATAAAGGAAGGTGTAGCGTTGAATGAAAGTTGGGATGAGGGATGAACCGGGTAGCACAGCGGGGGGGTTCGAAATGAATGGGAGCGCAGGGGGTTGTATGGTGGATAACAAGGAATTTCTCCGCTTTTAGGCACGCGCTCGAAAAAATGGGGTCACCTGCATGGTCGACGTCGCGTTCACAAACGGCGGCCATGGTGACCTCGTCCGAGGATGTTTGAGCGGCATTCTGCCATGGCACGGGTTTTTGTGGTCATCAAACCCCCATATCTTGCGACTGGGTGGTCGCAACAGAATCCGCGTTTGTTGCATCGCACAGGAAACCCAACGTTTCACCAGACGACGCCGGACACCACGAAAGACAACCAGGAGGATCTATCCTGAGACCCCACTGTGTCTAAACTGGTGGAAGGGATCTGGAAAGGCGAACGGTACGATGGTCGAGGACAGTGGTCTAATCAATTCTAGGATTCCAGGCATTCAGACTCTGGATCTCTTGAGCGATGTAGTGCCGAGGTGCTAGGAAATCCTGAGGACAGCGAGGGTGGTCACAAAACTTGGTTGATGATAGTGAAGGTTGTAGCTCAAATTGATGCCGATCATCGTTCACATCACAGCGGTCGCCTGAAGGCGAACCGCTGGGAATAACTTTCTCGACAAAAATTTAAAACTCCCAGCATGACCGCAGCGAATTAAGACATCGAAATGGATATATATATATATCTATCCATCCCATCCTGATTCCAGCAGGCGTCCTAACCTATTCAGAATGAGTATCCACCAAAAGACCTTCACTCGCACTTGGGCTTCACAGAAGCCCCAAAGGTTTCTTCTCCCAAATATCTCACCCTCCGCCTCTCGACTACTTCCTCGATTCAATTTCAAGCGGACGAAATCCGAATGGTAAGTCCATCGGGATATCAGTGATCACGGTCAGACCGAACTTATTCATCTCCCTCCTCCGCGGAGGGATGGATGGCAGGATGCAAGAAGAGAGTGAGGTAGTAGAGGACTCGTACGGCGGCGGGGGGTAATAATCTGGAGCCTCTTGCTGGAACTCGGTTGTATCGTCTCCTGTGGGGGATCTCCGTATCTTCACAAGCTCTAGAGAATCCCGCCTGGCACGCCGGGGCCCGTCATTGCCCTTTCGGGACCATGCGTATGCTGCATCATCATACAGGTGGAGAACGAAAGACGCAACGACACCGGTGAGAGCTGAAAGCACGTCAGTATACTGATATAGCATTCAAAAGAGGTTCTCCTATTCACCGACGACGGTCGAGAACCAGGTCAGTGGTAAGTCCACGTCTGGCCGGCGATAGCACTTCTTTGGGTTCTGGGAGCCGTCGGATTCGCAGTACTTGTTCCCCCCACCGTAGGTACTGAGGCAGCACGCCCCCAGCATGCTGAGCGCAGCAAGTGTGACGAAGGCGATGACCATCGACACATTGAAGCGACAGCACGGGACGACTTTAGTTCTGTGGAGGAACCTGCGCCATTTGACATTGAGCAAGGTACAACGTACGAGGTTTTTTACTTACAGAAAAAATACGAGCACAACAATCACGGAAGACGTGATAATTTGGACGACTTCTCCTTGACCGAAAATTGGCCGATCAAGGTCAAGAATTCTTTCGTGTATTTGCTCGCTGTATGGGATCCCGAGTAACAGCGCGAGAGTGGAGTTGGAAAGAAACATGAGAGCTATAAAATTGCCATTAGCATCGGCCATCTCCCGGTGTTTGGGTCAACTCACAAAGGGAGGCGACGATATAATGTCCACAGAATTCTGCGGGGCGCATAGTATCGGTGGGGAACAAAAAAACGAGGAACGAAACAGAGGAAGAAAGGGACAGAAGGAGCGTGGTAAGTTATGGGAAGAACGGAGAAAGAGTGAAAGTCGGTTGGGATCCTGTCTTAGAAACGCGGCTAGGGATTGAGCAGAATGGACCTGTGAGGGCAGCGTGCGTGAATCGAATCCCTCTGCGTTTAAATACAAACCAGCCAAGAAAGAGTGGCCGGATGCACGGTTACACGGTGCTTTCATGGCGCAGAAATGTGTGTGGGGACCCCGGCCGCATGGTCACTGTTTGCATGATCGAGGTTTCTGACCATGGCCCTAGGTCTCCCACATCGCGAAGGATGAGCGCTGAGCCACGAGAGACGAGACAGACGAAGTCTATTTCCTTAGGGACGAGCCAGGGGTTAGGACAGATTAGAGTGGTGGTTAAGACAAGCAAGACAAGCAAGATAGATCATTCCGTAGATTCATCCTCTCCTGCCTTGGAGACGGCAGCCTTCCTCGCCTTCTTTCGCCTTCTTCGGTCCCTTTCACGCTCCCGAGCTCGCTTAAGGTCTTCTTTCGATAAACCGGGATTGTAAAGGTGATCAAGCTGCCATGGTCAGTTAATTGGGCCGCACTGTGGGACGGGATCTTGAGGAGACAAACCTTTTCCAGAAGAATCTTGCGGGCGATCTTCCTGTTTTGTTGTAATGAGCGTGTTTCTTGACATTTCACCTGAATGCCTGTGGGGTTATGCAAGAGTTGAACGTTATTGTTGGTCTTGTTGATGGATTGTCCGCCAGGGCCGCTTCCTGTCCTAGAGGTCAGGTGGAGGGATAGTATTCTCGAGTAAAACCTGCCTCGAACGAAGGACTCTTCCAGGTCTGACTCCTTCAGCTCTGGTATCACACGATTTGCGTGGGCACGCTTGAGTTGAGAATAGTTAAGTTTTCGATTGGGATTAGGGGAAGGTATTGTAGGCTCTATTTCGGACTCGGGATCTGGTTCGCAGCTGGGAATTCATTCAGAACAGCACCTGTTCAGGTGAGTGTCGAAAGAAAAATGAAACAAGAGGATGAGATTGTGCGTACTTGACACGTCTGCCCTTACCACGGGTTGGTATCGGAGGGGGACTCTTGATGGAGTCGTTTTTCCCAAGCTCGGTGTGCTCCGTAATCCGGATTTCTCAAGAGAAGGTCAGGTAAGGTAAACCAAACAATAAAGCGCGCTTACTCCACCTCTCGTCAGTGTCGGAAGTAATGCGTTGTGCCTGGACGAAGTTTCTACGGAGGACGGTTGCAACTTGGTTCCCCAACTTTACGGATTCCTCATAAGCCGCGGGATCCGTCTGGCCCTTGTGCTGAAGAGCATCCGCGCGCATCTTTTGGCGGAACGCTGGTAAACGCGTTGAGAACAACGGCCTGAAGGCAACGCAATCTGAAACCAACCTAAGAGGATCTCATTGTCACCTGTTCGCCGGCATTTGAGTTTAGTGACGGGGTTCCGGTGTCAGTAACTCACCAGCAAAAGTGGAGGAAGATGCCCTGTAGAGATTCCTGTACGCAGAGCGAGCTGCGGCCTGAAGTTGAGGAGTAATTCCAGCCATGTGCAGACTTGTGGAGGGACTTAAACAGCGCGATCGGGGGAAACAGGCATCACGGATGTGACAACCACCAAAATTCGGTGTCACTCATATGCCAATCACGCCCTCGTATCATTCCATCCCAATCTCCGTCCACAGCAGTCCGCAACGACCAGCGACACATTTCATGGTCGAGAGAGCTATCGTCGAACACATTGTCAGCATTTTTTTAGACATTCAATCATCTTGTACAGGCGCTGACACCCAAACAGCTGCGAACGCTCGGACAGACCTAAACAGCCAAGTTCCCTTGAAATCGCTCAGGCTGACGAACGCATGAGGACAGAATGCAACAATTCACCTCCAATTCCATTCTGGAGAAGCTATGAATATTTTCAAGATTTATTTCGTTCCCAAAGTTTTTCGCAGCTTGTGCCAAATAATGGACAGTCGCGTGGTCTTGTTTATTACGGACGCGGTCATCCCGGAATTTCACACACTCCCATCTTCTCTCTTCAACCCTCCCACCATCCGCCGTGCCCTGTTGTCCGCGACCTCACTTGCCTGCCTCGAGCTCCCTCCACCCCTCTGGTCCATCTCCAACATCCTACTTACACGACCGTAAATCTCTTGAGAAATGGCTGTCAAAGCTGCGTCCAAGTCTGCGCCCGCCAAAGTCCCCAGCCATCCTCCGTGGGTTGAGATGATTAAGGTGAGATACATGGTCCACTCTCCTCCCATCTAGCCACCGGAACTTGGCAACCCCTTCCCTCGCGTCATTCGCGTTGCATCCCAGCGGTGCAAGCGCAACTTCCAAAGCGGGACAAGTTGGGTGGATCATGGTGGACCGTGCACACTGAACCATCACCTGTCCTCATCCGCCCGATAATCGATAATCCTCCATCTCCGCGACTCTCTATCCTTTGCTGTCTAAGTCAGGCAAAACTCACGCATTTTTACCTGTTTCCAGGAGTGCATTGCAGCCCATCGCGATGACGCGCGAATCGGTGTTTCCAGGCCCCAAATTAAGAAGTGCTTTGTTTAAACACCCCAGACGTGTCCCTTACTTTACTCACCTAACAAATTCGTCCTCCAGATTCGTAGAGACTACCTATGGTTTGGAATTGGGGACTGCGCAGGTTACCCAACTCAACAGGGCAATTTCTAACGGAGCCGACAAGGGGATTTTCTACCTTCCCAAGGGTATGCCAGTTGCTTTGATCATTCGATGTCCTCTCACCTTCTCTGTGCAGGTCTTTCTGGACGCGTTAAGCTCCCTCCGAAAACTACTACGAAGAATAATGACATTGTCACTAAAGTAGTAAGGCAATGAACTGGGATGTCACCAGCAAAGCTAATGTCTCGAATAGAACAAACCCGCGAAAGCTTCCAAACCGACCACTTCCAGGAAAGCCCCAGCCAAGTCCACTACCAGGTCTAGGTCCACGACCACGACTACCAAAGCGAAACCATCAACCAAGAAACCCACCGCCGAGAAGAACGCTACCACCAGAGAGTCCAAAGGTGCGACGAGGAAGACTACCGTGAAAAAAGAGACCAAAGAACCCAAAGTCACCGCTAAGCCGACCAAGGCAACCACCGCTAAGACCAGGACCAAGGCAGAGCCACCCAAGAAGCCTTTGAAGCCGTCCTCGAAGTCTTCTAGCAAGACCGCTTCTACTAAGAAGACTACTACGTCTTCTCGACGAGGCACCGCTAAGAAGGTACTCCGGTGTTGTTTGCGGTGTTTATTCGCGTGTTTCTCACATCACAACAGGAAGTTATTGGGAAGAAACCCCCCTCGAAAACTTCCACTTCGAAGGCGAAGAAGGCTGCTGGGAGTAAGAGCACTACCGCTAGGACTGCGACTAAGAAGGCCGCCGCCAAACCTGTTTCCAAACGAGCCTCTAAGCCGGCACCTGCTACCAAGCGAAGGGTCTGTCATCTTTCACGATATGTTTAGAAGAGTTGACTGACAGTTAGAGCAGACAACTTCTCGCAAATGAGCGCGGTTGAGTCCTCTTGTTTCTTTCCTACTTGCCGCCGATTACACATCCCCAGCTGACCTCTGGACCTGGTCACGCATTATCTTCCCGTCGCTTTTCTTGTTTCCTGTTCCCAGTATATACGGTACAGTCTAGGTGCTATCGATTTTGTCTTTTTATTCGTATCTTTTCTATTTCTCCCTAACTGTACGCGTACGATGATTCTTAACCTTATTCGTGAATCACGATCTATGATCGACTAGGGGACGATCGGGATGTGTGTGTTTGGCAAAGCCTTTGGGAACAAACAAAACACAAGCACACGTGACTTGACACGCCCGCTTCGCGTGCGCGAAACTTCACAGGGCGTGTAGTCAATGAGGTCTACTGACTCTTGAACGTCGACGATGATGAAATCGTCTCCATACTCTCTCGCTCCCTCAAGGGCAAGTTATCCGGTTTTCATTCCTTTGGTTGAAACCATCCTACTTCATCTGAATTGGGCCAAGGCTGGACTCATTGATGCATTCCGATGGGACTACGCGGTAAAGCTGATAACAAGGTGAGGCGTTCGTTCTTCCATCCGGTCCCTTCCGCGAGCGTGTTGGGATTCGAAAGCTAAACGGAACATGCAAAAGGAAGTGATGCGGAAATTCAGGGAAATATCTTAAAATCAGGGCTGTTGAATGGGGTCTCGCTCGTCTCCATCTGGGTGTTCGAATTCTTGTTAGGCCTCGCCTCGCGGAGGCATGGAAGTCAGAGCAATCCTGCGACAGACAGAGGGTTCATCCATCAGAACCTCGGGTGGTTTTATCGAGCCTTGTGGCTCGCCCCGATTGTCGGAGCTTCACTCTACCTCAACGTTAGTAAACACTTTCTCTCTCATGATCACCATGTTGATATCCATGATATCCTTGCATAGTCCGCATGGTGCAATGTCATTGCTCGACGTACATTTGTCCTCCAGCACGGGCACCGTGCCGTCGTCCAACAACAACCGGTCGGGTATGCCGGAATGCTCAACTCGCTTGCAACCAGCGCATACAGGGCAGTGATGGTATTATCCTGCGCTCTGCTCTCAGTGGTCCTGGGCTCCATGCCATTGACCCGCTTCATGCTTGGACCTGTACTAGCTTTTGCATTTTTCTGTTGGGTCGATTCGTGCGTCCGCTGGGGGAACCACCTCATTCGAAGTACTGCTGATCTAAATATTTCAGGTACTACTGTTTTGAGGGAGTCTGGATCGCAAGAGGTTTCTCTCTTCCTCGTCGGGTGAGGCATATCGAGGAACGTTGGGCATACTATCTCGCATTTGGTGCGGTTTATCGTCTTGACTTATGTCTCCCACTCACACTCTGCGCCGCAGGTATGCCAGCTGCGTTCTTGTGTAACTGGGGGAACAGCCTTACGAATGCTGCGATCTTCGCGTTCGTATATCCTTACGTGGGTACCTTTCTGCTTGTCCAACCATAACTATGACGTTACCCCCCACAGTATATCATCATGGCAACGAGATCCCGCCCACTTCCTGCGGATCCATATAACCCAATCCCATCTGATGGTTCAGAGGCCGTTCGACACCCATCTCCCTTCATCCCGCTCCGCCTGCCAATCTTCCGGCCTGTCATCCTGATGAACGATCTGATTGTACATGCCCTGAGCGTCGGGGCGGGTGGCAAACGGGCCACTAGTCCATCATCTCCTCCGAACTGCGTCAGCTCGAAGCTCGGGAGAAGGAATGGGGGTTACGGGTTTTCCGATGGGTTTGATAGCATCGAAGAAGGCGGTGATACGGAGACCATCGAGCTTCATGCTAGGGCGACAACCCAACCTATGCCGACCCCACCAGCAGCTGGACGTCGAAGAGTGAATGTAGGGAGGAAGAAGTTGGACTGATTAGATAGCCATTGCGACCATTTTGTGATACGGCTTGTGTCAATGATGTGGCGCCGAACGTGGTGTAATACCGTTGATAACGGGTGTTAGTTGAGGCTAGTGACCGCTCTGATGAGCTGCGTCTCAGTCGTGGTCCATGTTCGGAAGGGGCTCGCCATGTTTCAATCCATCTCCTCGTTCTCCTTGGGGAATCCAAACGTTACTCCGGTGGGCTTAGGACATAGCATGCCGCCCTCAACTCGATTTGGGCAACATGGGAACCTCGCATTGAGCCACTAACGTGATCCAGCTGAGCACTATACACATTTATTGAGTGGCCGTACCTCCTCTGGGTTCTGCACCTGTGAACCGTGGGCCTTCTATAGAGTGGGTTTGATTACTCCCAGACACATCACAAGTCACGACGGTAGGCGAGAAGGCTTACGTCGTGTTTCATTTCCCCGCGGGGAATTCAAGGTATCGCGTCCCATAAGAAGTTCAGGATGAACACAGTCACCATCACGGAGCTCATTCGGCTCGTGGGCCCTGCCGAAGCCATTAACGTACTGGCCTTACCAAGGACGGAAACCTTTGATCTGCCTGGGTGCACGTAGCAAGTGAAAAGTGTTCGGTGGTGAACAGAAGCTTGAACCTGTAAACGCGATTGCGGCGAGATTCTAAAACGGGCGAATGGGCCTGGGCACGACATGACCATATGATCGGTCACCGCTGTTTCGTCCTCATCATCCCAGTAGAACTGGGTGGTGAGTTTACAAGGCTGCGGATTGCAGAGCGATCGCACTGCTAAGTTGATAATCGTGTGCACAATAACCTAGGCGTACACCGGCGTACAGGAAACGGAGGACACCTAACCAAAACCCGCCCACTCGATAGATACATAGTTCACTTTATCCACCGTCTCGTCCCACGTGCAGAATAAATGGGTCTTCTTCGTGGCAGTCCCCAGTCTCCCATGAGCCACGATCTCCATAGGCATGACCGGTTTTTCCGGGGATTCGATCACCGTCGCAGTGAAATGAGAGTGATATCGGAGTGGGTCACCTGAAAACTGTAAGTTTGGGAGGGTCATCTTGTTTGTTGGCGTACCTGGGTAGACGAGGAAGTCACCACCAAACTTCAGACCACCACCCATGTAATACCCTTTGTCCCATAGATCTCTGAACACGGCACACTTCGCGCGTTCGACGAGATCAGATGGGTACAACCATATTCCCGCGTCCTTTGCGGCTTGGATCGTGGAGTAGGTGTGAGGTGCCGGCGTATACCACGCAAAGGAGGTTGACGTCCCAGGCACAACGATAGTATACGCGGGAACTGTTTGCGGCGGTCGGGGTGCTTGGATCGGGTCCTCGGCGACGACTAGACCGGAGTCCGGGTCGGTCTTATTCACAGCGGCAGCCGCTCGCCGCGCTTCCCGTTGTTCCCGTTTTTGCTGAGCTTTCACAGACATCGACGTATCTTTTGAATGATCCCTAGTATCTTTTGCTTCGAGAGCGGCTATCTGGCTTTGAACGAGTTCTCTTCGTTCCGAATTCCACCTTTCCAAGGCAACAAACTCGGGCGAGGAATGGGCGGCTGGATCATCGATCAGCACGGCGAACCCTAGTTTTTAATCTTGGTAAGAGCCCACGGTCCCGAACATAAGTAATTGATCTCTACCCTTGTCAACCAAAAGCACCGCCTCTTCTGGTTGAAGGACAAGTGGGACGCCCAGAAAGACGTTCTGTTGTGACAGATGCGGTAAAGTTCCGAGTAGGGTACCACAGACCCTGTACTCAGCCCGAATAACTGCGATATCTGCTCTTGGACAAGGTTTAGTGTAGCTGGCCACGTCTTCGCGCCACTGACATACCATCAACGTCCCATACATAGGCCTTCTGGTTTGATACCAGAAGTGGCACCCTGCGACAACCGTCCATGGTGAAAGGTCGAAATAGAGCACTTTGGCGCCTGTTCGCTGATTCGATCTCGATCACCTTCCCTCGGTTCCATTTCGCCTCTCAACACCATCTCTTGTTGTGACCTGGCCCTGTACGGCAATCGATAAGATGGCTGCGAATGTCATAGACGCGATTATGCTTTTTGGTGATTCCATCACTCAAGGTAGCTGGGAGCTCAATGGAATTGCGGCCCGTCTCTCTCGTTGGTCCCCTTCCTGTGACCTCTCTTCGTGGAGAGATGATGCTCACAGGTCCGAGAAATCTAGACGTCTACGCTCGCAAATTGGATGTGTTAAACCGGGGGTTATCTGGGTTTAATACCAGGTGGGCGATTCCAGCATTCGAACAAGTTAGTTGGGCGGGTTTTTGATCAAGGTGTCAAAAACGGGGAACTGAACGATCAGCGATTGTAGGTCTTTGCCAAAAAGGATGAGCAGCCTTACGTCCCTACTGTACGCCTGCTAACCATTTGGTTTGGGGCCAACGATTCTGTCCTTCCTTCGGAGCGCCAACACGTCCCTCTTGCCCAATTCATTGTCAACTTGAAACAAATGATAGCGATGGTCAGATCGCCTTCATCAGAATACTATTCGCCAGAAACTCGTATTCTCCTAATATCCCCTCCACCGGTTAACACTTATCAGCGGGGCGCGGATCTGGCAACCAGGGACCCTCCAAGGACGTGCGACCGAGAGTTTGGATTTACAAGGCTGTACGCCGAGGCCGTGGTAAAAACTGCGCAGGAAGAGAGGGTCTCCGTCGCTGATATCTGGACTGTGGTTTGGGAAGCAGCTGGGAAAGATGAACGGGCCTTGAGTAGGTACCTTTTAGATGGCCTTCATCTCAACGCGGAAGGATACGAGGTTCGGGTCATCTTAGTATGTGTGAAAGTCTCCAATGATCATCTATTTGTCCCTAGCTCGCCTACAATGCAATCGACCAATCCATTAAGCAGTCGTACCCCGAAATCTACCACGAAAACCTCCGTTATGTTATCCCACGGTATGTCACCTTTGTCTCCCATTGTTCTCAATCATTCTGCAGCTGATTGATGTTAGGCATGACGAGATAGATCCGTCCAATCTTCAAGAGAGTTTGAGAGCAAGACGATTGAGATGACCCCACTTAGTAGATATAACAATTAACGTGACAACAAGTGAGATACCTATACAGTCTAACGAAGTACAAACAATGTATTATCACAGATTGATACTAGCTTATAAACGGTATCTGCCCTGGGGGGGGGGGAGAAATTCTGAGTCGTGATGTCTAGATGCATCAGGAAACCAAACAAACATATCAGCACAACGCGAAGGGCGCGAGCGGGGATCTTGTCAGATGACTGGGAGCACCATCACAGACTGGAGCCCGTTAGTCTGACTACCAACTGGGGCGGGAGATCCGATCCAGAAGACCAGATATCATGGCGACAGAACGGTGGCGGGCCATCAGCAATTCGTGGAAAGTTTGGTGATCGAGGTGCTTCCCAGGTAAGGGCTTATAACCCATTGTAACCCATTATAACTCGTTGTCTATTCCCACTCGGTGCTTAACCCTGAGGATTGTAACGCGTTGTATCCCAATACATTGCTTTGTCAATGTGGCATGGTGGTTTATTTGGTTATCAGACTTTCCACCCATTTGCTGATGCGTAGTTCCCATCCTCGCTTCCCTCCCTGTTGAGACGCTCGAGGAATCGCGGTTCCTGGACCTCTCCGGAGATCATGCCGTCCAAGAGGTTATCTCCAGTTCAGTGTTGAGGACCACTGCCACCCTGCGCCCCATCGAGGTCTCATCAGATCCACCGAACGCTGCGATTTGCCACATCGCCCGACTTCCGAACCTAAGCGATGCTAGCGTAAAATTTTCGAACCTTAATCTGCGAACGGCCTCCCCAGACACCATCTTCCCTTCTCTACGTACCCTGGAAATGAGGGTGGACGGTGAGGGAGGGTGGAAGCACCTATTGGAAGACACGGTGAATCTGGAATCAATCGTCTTGTATTCATCGATCCCCCTCCACCCGGAGGAAGTAGTGGACCTCTTTGGATTCTTCACAAACAAAGGCTTTCACCGAGCCATACACTGGCTCTCCCTCGCAACCCCGAAGCCATGCGATCTCACTCCACACATCCTCATCCCTCTTCACAACTTCAAATCATTGACAAGGCTTTCCGTCACTTCACCGTGTGATCTCGTTCAGTGCAACTCCCAGCTGACGGATGGCGCGCTCGCCCAGCTCGCAGAAGCCCTCCCCCAGCTTGTCGAACTCTTTAGGGACGTTTCCTGCGGGTCACCTGCGCGAGGTCTCACGTTGGCGGGTCTTCGTCCCCTTTCAATCGATTGCGTCCACCTCGAGACCTTGCAGGTCCACTTCAGTGCGCTTGACATACCGTCGGACATTCCGGAGGATGCATTAACCAAGTCATCCGATCAGCCGCCGCTCAGTCCCAACCACTGTCGTCTCTTTCTGCTCGTTGTTGGAGCAAGGTCACCTTTGATCGTTGCGTACTTCCTTCACCAGATGTTCCCGAGGTTGTCAAAGGTTTTGCGGACCGTCACCGATTCTCCTTGGAAGGAGGTTCAAGAACACATAGATGTCTTCCAAAAATATCGTCCCAAGCAGTAATCTATCAGGTACAAGGTAACCAACCGGTTTTCTCTCCGATTCCACACCACAACCCACATTCTCGTATACCCGGTCGTCACAACGAGCTGCACTGACAGCCAATCTCACTCGAGAGCGAACCTGTTTCGTGAACTGTTGTATCATTAGGAATCTCAACCAGGGATAGTTATCAAATCTCCTGTGCAGTGTGCGTTGTCCTTTGTTCCGTAACTGTGCTCTGTCGCCGAGGCGGAGTCCAGACGTTATGTAGTACAATAAAATCCCAAGATTTACACTAACATATTTATGACATGGCAAGAAATTTCCAAGACGGTATTTTCATAAGGGTATGAGCCAAAAACTACGCCATTATAAATGACGCCCTCGGGTAATCAGTGTACCTGATCTATCTCTTCTCGTAAGGGTAACGAGGCGGGAGCGGCGGTTTTGAAGTGCTGGCGGTGGGAACATCGGAGAACGACCCGTATTGACTGCGGTCGGCAGCAATCTGATCCAACCTGGGCCTGGTAGAGTTTCCACTGCTCAGTTTGCCCTTAGCGTACTCCTTGCCTGCCTTTTTGA
>Ga0307514_10003502_pt1 | contig 15025 bp, 6 predicted proteins | sample 16_EM_MG_FD_203088 | JGI IMG/M metagenome (GOLD analysis project Ga0307514, IMG submission 203088) | Populus trichocarpa ectomycorrhiza microbial communities from riparian zone in the Pacific Northwest, United States - 16_EM | ecosystem: Host-associated > Plants > Roots > Unclassified | place...
AACCCGACCCAACTGACCATGTTATTTTACAATTAACAATGTAATTACTCATCATTATTAAAGGTTATTATCTCACAAATTTTCTCTAAAACAAGTAATTAATTCTCACTCTTTCACACTGGACCATGTAAAAGTTTGGCACACTTTATAAGTATACAAACACACATTAATCACAAGTGTGTTTATTTTTATATTTCAAAAGTATTTTTAAAATATTTGAGATTTTTTTTTTCTTATTTTAAATTAATATTTTTTAGTATTTTTAGATTATTTTGATGTGCTAATATTAAAAATAAATTTTAAAAAATAAAAAATATTTTAAACCATAATCACTATCACACTCTCAAACACCTTCCTAACCAAAATTCCGAACATTCATTTCACAAGCTAATCTCAGAGCTTTTAAACTTAATTGCTTTGTTATTAGAGAGAGAGAGAGAGAGAGAGAGAGAGTTAAAGGTTCTGTTTCAGAAAAGCTTAATTTGTCTCGAAGTTCTTCTAGTTTTTCAAAACCATAAAGTTTTATTATATTAGATACAAATTTCATTCAATACATAATATCATTTTTATATATAATTTTAATGCAAAACAGCTCGTTTAATTGAATGCTTTCGACTTTTTTAATAACTATTTATTTTTATCTACGTACCAAAGCTTTTTTCCTCATCCACTCCTTTTCTCACATCTTTATCACCAACGCCAACCTCTCAGCTAAATAATCCTAAGAAATAATATATAGTTGTTTTATTTTTGGGAAAATGTTTTAAATTTTTTTTCTATCAGAATAAAAGCATGTATGTATATAGCCTGAAATTATTTTTGAAGTCGTCAATAAGATTTGCGAATAAGCAGAATATACATATATACGTTGGATTATATAATTAGCTTTTTTAATTATATAACAAAACTAAATTTATCTTTAAATAAAGTAAACAAGTCATATCTTAATTGATGTATCCATATCAAATTATTCCATGCATTTTCTTTCCTGAAGATTCAATACAAATCCTTGTTGATAAGTATGATTTTATAGGCGAAATCAAATTGGTCCAAGATTATCGTATGAATGTCCAATGGTAGAGAGTGAATGACATGTACAGGAAGCAGGATGAGGAGAATTACAACTCAATCTCTATAGCCTCCAAGTCCTAGCAGCCGCTTGGACAATTCAAGGCGACAGTAACATGGCAAATCATATGTTAGCGACAGAACGGTACACGTGAAAACGTAAACAAGGTTTAATCAAAATTTCCACATAAACGTTCAATCTTTGACGTTGATATGCTATTCTTTTTTAACCCCTTTTTTTATCTTTTCTTTTCCAGGTTGAATCAAAGTCTTAAAAGCGAGCTATCTAGTCTATTCTTTCATGGAGTGAGCGATCGATGATGGGGAAATATGTTTAAAAGTGATGCTTACCAAACTCTTTGATTGCATATCACGTGCTTCAATCTCCTGAAAGCTCGCTTGGTTGTCTGCTCTAACAACGTAAGAAGGTTATGATTATGGACAAAGAACCAGAGCATTCCATATCTGTGAAGACTCACTGAATCTACCATGTAAACTTAAATTTGTTTTGATGACTAATGTTCAAAATTAGTAGACAGCTTGAAGGGAATTTAAGGACTCGAAGATTGATCCTACAAGAGAAAGGGCCTTGCTAGACATCAAATATTGATGAAATGGATTTAATTGATGGGCAAGAACAGTCAAATAATTGGATATTATTCAAAGAGCTTGTTCAAGATGGATTTTTAGATGAAATAGCGTTGCTCGAATTCTTGAGAGAATATACTCATAGCATAGAGAGAGTGAATCTTGAGTTTATGTTCTACATGACCATAACAAAAAACCATTCCTAAAATAAATGGAGGATAATAGAGTTTTGCCCGTGTAGGGCCGTCGGAAAATTGAACCACAGAGTATAAAATAATTGAGATCAAAATGTGTTTCATGCAACAAAACCTTGACAGGCACTGTATATATCCTATCATTGCCACAAACAAAACATGATCAAAATTCGATTTCACACGGTACCACTGAAACCAAAATTTGTGAAGAAGTGGGCAAAAACAAAACAAAAATGAAGCATGGTAGGAATTGCAGTTATTTCTATTTTAATTTTATTCTTTAATATTTAATATTTTAGAGATTGATATTTATGTTTTTTTTTTCATTTTTCTTTCACATTTAATTTTTTATGAGATCAAATATCTTAATTTTAGCTATCTTTTAATCAAATATCGATTTATTTAATTAAATATATTTACAAGCATTTTGATTTATGATTAGAATTTTTTTTTATATCCAAAACACAATGGAAAAGCCTCTATATTAATTTTTTTTATTGAAAAACATACTTGACCCGAGTAAAGTGTGGGTCACATAGCTAGTATACATTATCAATACAATTAAAACTCTTGGGGTGGAAACACTATTCATATGAACAATGAACCACCTCAAGTGTTTTTTTTTTGTCACTTGACTTTTATTTTTTCAATTTGATCCTTTTATATATTAGGTTAATTTAGAGTTGGGCTTGGTGATTTGTTTTGATTGGCTAAGTATAGGGTCCTTGTGGTGTCAGGAAACAAATTTGATGATCTATAGATGCTCAATTTGGCAAAATCAAAGTCAATTTTGTTGATTTATTCTCAATCGAATCCTTCCATATTATTTTTTGTCATCTGATTTTTTTTCTTCAATTTAATCCTTTTAAATTATGTTGATCTACTGGTGGATTCGATGATTTATTTTGGTATGGGGTCCTTGCGATGTTAAGAAACAAACACAACACTCAGTTGATGCTTGATTTGACAAAATCAAATTCAGTTTGTTGATTTTTTTCAATTAAATATTTTTTTATCAATTTAATGAGTTATTGGTGAGATTTATAATAGAAAAAGAAAAAAAACAGGGGAAGCACATGGCCAATCTAAAATCAACACAAAAAGTTATTTTAGTTCAAAAGTTTATTTGGTTGATTTTTCAATTTTTAGGTTGGAAAAAAAAATAGAATCTCGTTGAAAAATGACATACAAGAAAGAAAATTATTGATTAGTCACATTCTGACAATCATAATAAAGGATCTTGGTGTTGATTCTATGGTTATTTTAATTCATTTAAAATTTTTTTATCAAACTAAGAACCCATGAGGGAAAAAAAAAATTACATCTAGAAAAATTATATATTCGGAGTTGATAGTCACATTCTGACAACCATAATATTTTTTATCAAATGAAATATTTTTCATTTAAACAACGTTAATAACACATGTACCATTGTTTACATCTAGAAAAAAAGCACCAAATCATTTGTATTCGGAAAATGAACATCTTTTGCTGTTGAATTGCCTATATATTTCGTGGAAGCGAAATAGGGCAGGAATTTGTGATATGCATCATGTGAACTTCAATCAAAACCAAAACATTCAAATATGCATCCGCCTTGATAGTGCAATCACCATGACAATTTTCAGTGTCATACTCATGACCTTGAATAATTGGTGGTCGAGTAAATCAGCAATTCAATGGACACTGTTGGTCCAAGAGCAGCCACACTCTTTTTTTTTTTTTTATGTTATATTCTTTATTTTAGTAGCCCATATATTTCTCATACTAGTTTTAGCATGCTGATACTAAATCCTTTCCAACCATGGATTAAACATGTTCAATAGTTTTATTACTTTTATTAATTCAAAAGACGAGAAAAATCAAAATCAATTTGATAGAACACATGAAACGAAACCTTATTTATCTACTTCATATATATTTGCCTCAGTTGAGATTCTCTAAGATACAGGGAGCGAAAGAAGAACCATCCTGCCTTGGAGGGTGCACATACGCAAGTGTTTGATGTGAAAACTAGTCTTTCAAGCAAGGAAGTGTCTGGACTCTCGAGGGCAATCATGTATCAAATGGAAAGCAGAGACAGTAGCTGATGAACACTTTTCCCAGGAAAGTGAAAACAACAAAATCTCTCATGTGATCATGGTCGTTTTCACACCGCCCTTTTACAGCAGGTATACCCTATCGAAAGAAAGGGACATATTACCTGCATGAACCACAAGAATTTTCTTGCACTACCATGAAAGAACAAGAAGAAAGCCAAAGCCTAGTCTAAAGGAATGCAATGTGGCCATTAATTTAACCTGCAAGAACGTGGGGTCTCACTAACATGGGTTTTTCTTGGTGCTTTTTGCTGACAGTGGCCACTCATGCTTACCGTTGCTGATAGTGGCCACTCATGCTTACCGTGCTCACATCTACCACAAACCAATTCACTGGTCGTCGATCAATAATAGAGCTCGATCAATAATAGCTATATGATTTGTATCTAGAACTGATTTTTTAAAATAAATAAATATTAACTTAGTCAAATTCAGTTAAGATGCAACCTCCTTTTTATTTTTTTAAAACTCTTATCCAAAACAATGCTGGAAATTAGCTACTTAGGTTTAATTTTCCTAGAAAAAAACAAGATGGAGGGGTCTTGTCTTTTGGATATCACATGATCCTAACCTTTTTATCGTTTACATCCATAGCCTTCAATTTGATCTTATTGGTGTATATGTTTTGGCCTTTTGTGTTCTAATGAATATTTTTATGCTATTTGTTCTAGTATATATATTTTTACATTTCTGTATTTTATCCATGGTTATTATTAAACTGGACAAGATCTGATGGAAAGACTCAACAACTTATTTATTTAAAGCCCATTTCAAGTTATGTTGTTTTGATTTTTATTTTTTTATTAATCGATTTATAAAAATTTTGTTTGATTTCATTTTAGTCTTTCAATTATAATTTATCATATATAATTTTTTCAATATAGTTCTTATTCTTTTGATTTCTAATTTTTTTCCTTGATCTTTTTGTATAAATTTTATAAGTTTTCAATTTCATCCTTCAATTAAAGTTTATGGTGTAATGTTTTTACAATTCAGTCCTTATTCTTTTGATTTTTTCTCTTTTTGTTAAAGTTATTTTTCTTTTCAATTTAACCCTCCATACAAAAAATTTGGTTGCCCTTTCATTTGTTTTTTATTTTAATTTTCACCCTCATTTTTTATTTTATATAGATGAACTTTAATTTTTAAAATAAAAAATATTTATTTTTAGATAATGTTTCTAATCATTCAACATTAAATTTTTATTATGTTTTTTATTTTTATTTTATTTGATATCCTTTTTAATATTTTTTTTATTTATGTTTCAATTAATATCCCTTCTTTATAATTTTTATTTTGCTTGTTTAGCCAGTTTTAAATAAAGATTTTTTTTTAAAAAAAAAGTGGATGTTTTTAATTTTTTATGATATTATTTTGATTCATCTATAAATGTTTTTATATTTTAAATTTATTTTTCAAAAAAACTTATTTTCAGATAATATTTGTAATATGTAAAGCCTTGTATAATTTTTTTATATTTTATCTTATTCAATTTTTTTCTAGTGTGTTTATTTCTATTATCATTCGATTTAATAAAAAAATAATTTTAATTAATAAATTCAGTAAATACAAGCAAATAATGTTTAATTTTTCAAGATCAAATATCTTAATCTACATTTGTCTTTCAATATTTCCAGTTATGCTTTTAGTTATTATTAAGTTTCTCAATTTACACTCAAAGTTTTTTTTATGTGAAAAAAACATCAAAAAAGCTTGTATATCAAATTTATGATTTTTTTAAGGTAGGGTTTTTGGCTCGGTGTCCTCTCCATTGGGTAAGGTGTTTTGTTAGGTTTTATTGGAGAAAAGAAAAGGTTCTAAAGGTCATAATCCGGAGGGATCTCAACCGTTCATTCTTTGGAGGGGATCAACACCATTGGTGGCATCTAAAGGTGTCCCTTTTTTTTCTTGTTTTGAGAGCTAGCATAAAGAGTGAACTAGGTTGTTTTTGGTGTTTTGGATAGCTAGCGAGATATTTTGTTTGGTTATTTAGAGATTCTTGGGGGTAAAGAAAATGACCACCAACCATTGATATCCATCGAGGATGATTATAGCCCACTGATTTGATGTATTTTTTATTTGATTGATGAAGAGATAAGAATGAATCAAAGGCTAAAAGGTGGTAATTGAACCAACCTTTTTGGGGAGAAGCTTGAAAATAATAAATTGTGCTAGACGACATTTTATCTGGTTTGTATTTTTTTTTTGTGAAAACCATCAAAATGATATTGTTTCATGCAAAACACATATTTTTAGCTAAAATGCATCATTTTATTTTATATGAAACATTGTTGTTTTGTTAACCCTAAAACAATTAGGGTTAAACTTTTTCGAATTTGATTTTTGCCCTTAATCTTTGAAATTTTGTAATTGAACCCTCAATTGACTCTAATCTTTAGAAATCCTTTTAGTTTCACCCGTGGCCTTTTTTCATTGGATCCTTGGACTTTAGTGCCTTGTATAAAGTGGTTATTGGTCTCAAAATATTTCAATTTGGTCTTTGATTGATCCTTAAACGTTGGATTTCTTTCAATTTTACCCTTAATCAAGTCAATTTCACCCCCTCCATGTTCAGCAACTTTTGCATTATGATCCTTGGACAATTAATTATTTCAATTTTTGCCAAATTAATTCCTAAACTAGATTTCTCCTTTGAGTAAGCCTCCAATTGAGTCAATTAAACCCCTCCAAGCTTTAATTGAATCCCTAGCTTTCTAATTTTTGCAATTTTACTTTGATCTTCACTTTTCCGCTTTAATCATGCCCTCAATTGACAAAATTGAACTTCTAAACTTTACAACCTTGTCCATATTGGTTCTTAAACTTTCAATATGTACAGAGTCGACTTGAGCTGGGTTAACTTGATCACACATAGACCCAATGAGTATGAGCAATGTCCTTTGGGTTATTTTAGACGTATTCATTAGAGTAGGGTCAAAGCCTAATTTTCATCATCCATATGGGTCCAACGTCTATTTTTGCAAATAGCTTCTTTGATGAAATCTTCTATTTTAGGAATTAACGTCAATATTTTTGTAAAATCGATGAAATTTCTAATTTTAGTGATTAATGTCAATATTTTTTATAAAATTGACAAAATTTTCTTTTAGGGACTAACATCAATATTTTTTTTGAAATTGATGAAATCTTCTACTTTTAGGGAGTAGCGTCAAATTTTGGCAAAGATGGACATTATCTCTTATTTTGGGGATTAACATCAATAATTTTTTTCAAAATCGTTGAAATATCCTATTTTAGGAATTAGCATCAATAGTTTTGTAAAATCAATGAAATCTTCTATTTTAGAAATTAATGTCAGTGTTTTTTTTAAAAAAAAATCAACGAAATCTCCTATTAGGGATTAATGTCAATATTTTTTTTGAAACCGATAGAATCTTTTATTTTTAAGGATTAACATCACAGTCTTACAATGATAGATGAAATCCCCTATACTTTTAGGGATTAACATTAAAATAATTGATGAATTTTCTACTTTTAAAGTCCTGTTTTTTAAAAAACATAAGATAAAATAAACCACAAAATAAACTTAAAATATAACTTATACTATTAAAATAATATGCGTACAAGCTGATAATATAATTTAGAGAGTTATTGTTTTTCTTCCTCTCTTTTTTTTCCCCTCAAACAAACAAATAAATCTAGGGAATGAAATTCCACTTGGAAGTAGCGAAAACATCGGTAATATATCCATCTACATGGAAGTTGCTAATAATCTATCTATCCTCACGTGCATAGTTTTAAGACCTGGCTTGATGGCCGGTCCGGTTGAAGATCTGGGTTTTGATCGGGCCACCAGGTCGGTTGAATTAATTTTTTTAAACATTAAAACGATATTATTTTAGTAAAATAACAAAAAAAATAAAAGTCAAAATGTTTGCAACCGGGTCTTGAAAGAGTTTTGTCGGTCAACCGAGTCACCAGGTTAACTTGCTGGGTGAGCCGGGTCACACCAGGTTTTTCCTTCCTTTATTTTTTTTTTAATTCGATCCGGTTTCAATCTCGAATCAATCAAATTCCGAATCAACCCATCAAACCAGACCGGATTTCAAAACTACAATCACGTGTTAAAAAGAACATATTCTACAAAATCCGACTAGAAAAGGGCCAAGTAGATAGATACAGGAGTAACAGGACCTTTCCAGCCTTTCACTTCACCTCGCTTACCCCAAGAATTTCACGAGTCACCTTCTCACAACATTTTCCTTCGAGGACCTTCCTTTTTTTATTTATTTATTTCGGGACCCACAAAAAAGTAAAAAAGAAACTCTGGCACTCATGGGATGATGCCACGTTGAAAGCCAGCCACTTGTCTCTCTCTCCCGGCACGTGCCACCCTCATACGTGCGGTCTAATCCCCCTGTCTCTCTTCTCAGTTCTCACATTTTTGCATGGCCTAGCTTCACTCGAGAGTTGAGACCAAGGGGCAAATGAAAACGAAGGTAAGGTGGGGTCCGCCTATGCCCACATCCATTAACATGCAGACACGCGTCTCTCGTTTCTCTATTTATTCACCGCTCAGGGTGGCTCTTGACAGAGCACGCAAGGAAGGAAGAAAGGGTGGGAAGCTGATAAAAGAGAGTAGTTGTCTTTGCAATCTCGGTCTTGGGTTCCATTCTTGATTCCACATTGTTTTATTTAGCTAGCAAGCAAAGAAAGCAAAAATGTTTATTGAGAAGTTTAAGGTTGAGAGTCCTAACGTTAAGTACACTGAAGATGAGATTCACTCCGTGTACAACTACGAAACTACTGAACTTGTTCATGAGAACAAGAACGGTTCTTATCAGTGGACTGTCAAGCCCAAAACTGTCCAATATGAATTCAAGACTGATATTCATGTCCCTAAACTAGGGTTTGCACCCATATTCCATTCCTTTCTATTCTTTTCTTCTTTCTTTTTGTGCTCATCTTCTTTAATTGGAAGCTCATCCTTTGTGGGTTAATCTTAAAATCTTGAGATGATGTTTTAATTTTTTCTTTTTCTGACAGTGTTATGCTTGTGGGGTGGGGCGGAAACAATGGTTCAACTCTCACTGGTGGTGTTATTGCCAACAGAGAGTGAGTTTCCCTTCTTTCTTTCTTTTATAGTATTTTATTTGTGTTTTGCTTTAAATCAGGGATGTAAAATTGGTTCCTTTTGGTTGGTAAAATTATGTGATTGATGTTTAGTTGGTTTCTTTGCTATTGGAATTTTTAATTAATTTTATGACGTGAGGTGTCGAATATTTTCCAGAGGAATCTCCTGGGCAACTAAGGACAAGGTGCAACAAGCCAATTACTTTGGCTCACTTACCCAGGCATCAAGTATCAGAGTTGGGTCCTTCAATGGAGAGGAGATTTATGCTCCATTCAAGAGCCTGCTCCCCATGGTATACACGTGTCTAACATTACGTACTGCCTTTAATTACTTCCCTTTTTGTATTATATTTTGAGTTAATTCATAAATTGTTCTCAACTAAGATGTTAATCAACCCTAACTTTTCTAAAAAAATTCTGATGTTGAAATGTTAAAAAACAATACAGGTGAACCCAGATGATATTGTATTTGGGGGATGGGACATAAGTGACATGAACTTAGCAGATGCCATGGCGAGGGCCAAGGTATTCGACATTGACTTGCAAAAGCAATTGAGGCCCTACATGGAATCCATGGCGCCACTCCCTGGAATTTACGACCCTGATTTCATTGCTGCCAATCAAGGCTCACGTGCTAACAATGTTATCAAAGGCACTAAGAAAGAACAAGTCCAGCAAATTATCGAAGACATTAGGTAGCATTTTAATTTTAATTTTAATTACTGTTAACTTTTCCGGTTCTGTAACTGGAAAAAAAGTTTTTTGTTCCTTGGATGGAAAAGTAATCAATGTGGTCGTGTCTTTTCATAATTAACTAGGGAGTTCAAGGAGAAAAACAAGGTGGACAAGGTGGTTGTGTTGTGGACTGCCAACACAGAGAGGTACAGTAATATTGTTGTGGGGCTGAATGACACCATGGAGAACCTCTTGGCTGCTGTGGAGAAGGATGAATCAGAGATATCCCCATCAACCTTGTATGCTCTGGCTTGCATTTATGAAAATATTCCTTTCATAAATGGAAGCCCACAGAACACTTTTGTTCCAGGTTTTTAACCTTAAAATCCCACTATTTGTTTCAAAGGCCAAATATTGCTGGTTATTAAGAAGTGTCGAAGTTCAATTTTTTATTTTTATTTTTTGGTTTTTGATAACTACAGGACTTGTTGATTTGGCTATTAAGAGGAACAGTTTGATTGGTGGAGATGACTTTAAGAGTGGTCAGACCAAGATGAAATCTGTTCTGGTTGATTTCCTTGTTGGGGCCGGTATTAAGGTATATAATACATTAAGAAAGCGGAATCATAGACTTTTTGTCCTAATTGTGTTTTCAATAATTGTGGTGACATTGACGGGGTGTTTGTGATTGTGATGATTCAGCCAACGTCAATAGTGAGTTACAACCATCTGGGAAACAATGATGGCATGAATCTATCAGCACCTCAAACTTTTCGGTCCAAGGAAATCTCCAAGAGCAATGTTGTTGATGACATGGTCTCTAGCAATGGCATCCTCTATGAGCCTGGTGAACACCCTGATCATGTTGTAGTAATCAAGGTAATTGATCTCACTTTTGTTACACTCTCAACTCCTTTTCCAATTCTTACTCTTGAAGTACTTTATCTTTTTTTCTTTTTGTTCTTTTTTAATTTCTGTTTTGTATTTTACTTGTATAGTATGTGCCATATGTTGGAGATAGCAAGAGAGCTATGGATGAGTACACCTCGGAGATATTCATGGGTGGGAAAAACACTATAGTGCTGCACAACACCTGTGAAGACTCCCTCTTGGCTGCACCAATCATCCTCGACTTGGTTCTTCTTGCAGAACTTAGCACAAGGATCCAGCTCAAAGGCGAAGCAGAGGTGTGTTTTCTTGCACTGAACTTTTGATCCTGTTTGATTTTGTTAGGCAAACTAATTTACTTATTTGTGGATTGACCTTGTACCGATTCTATATGCAGGGCAAGTTTCACTCTTTCCACCCAGTTGCTACTATTCTCAGTTACCTCACAAAGGCTCCTCTTGTAAGTTCTACTCTTTTATACCACTTGGCTGTTCTTTGGGATTTAATTACTGACTCAATGAAATAAAGGGAAATGGGAAGTTGGGGTTATTGTATTTTTACCTGGCCAAAAGGCCAGTACTTCATCTATGTTGTTCATGCCAATGTACTCAGTTTGACACGAGTAGTTGAATTACTTTAGTGACAAGATGTAAATCAAATCATACTAATCTTGACTTGATCCTTAATACTCAGTTTGGCTTTGTCAGATTATCTTAATATCATCAGACTCCTTGTCTTCATCACTGAGAGCTTATGACTAACTTGTATTAACTGTCTAATGGGGAAAAAACAGGTTCCACCAGGCACACCAGTGGTGAATGCACTGTCAAAGCAACGTGCAATGCTTGAGAACATCCTTAGAGCTTGTGTTGGGTTAGCTCCTGAGAACAACATGATTTTGGAATACAAGTGAGCTAGTAGAAGATAACAGTGGAAGAAGATTGGTCTAGGAACTAAAACAGACAACCATTTTTCCTTTCTCTTTCACTAATCCTGTGGTTAAGAGATGCTTTTTCCATATATATAAATGTAATAGTTGTGTGATATTAATGTTATGTATGGAGTTTGTTGTTTATTTCGTGTAGCCCGTTTGCTCTGGTTCTCTGATGACCAAGCACCTCTTTCTATTGGAAAAGGAAAGTATGCATGTAAACTGTTCATAAACTGTGTTTATCACAGCGAAGTCGTGTAGTTATTTCAGTGCATACCATTAAACTATAGTTTTCTTCCCTTCTGAACTCTTCTTCTTCAAATTAAAACTACTAGCGAGTATGAATTCATGATTTGTTTATTTTATAATCATGGTAATTTTGAAATCATTAGTAAATACATAAACTTCCATCCCCAGTTTTTTCTTGAATACCCCTAATAATTGATTACTTGATATTGATATTCGCATTGATTGAAGCACTCATGGAGTGCCAAGGAAAGGGGGAAGAAAATTTCAATGGTCCCCAGCTATCTGTCCTCTCTCCAGTGCCATACATGTGGAGTGCTCATTATTCGAACCATCCATAAGGTCCACAATTTTGTTGTTACATCAATCAATATATACGAGGAGGACAATTCATTCTTTGTGGGGAAAAAACTGGTCCCGTGGGGCTAATTATCATCTCAGGCTGACAAGTTTTGGATTGTGTGATTATTTTCATGTTGCCTGCAAACCTCAAGAGGGCAGGTGGGTGGCCTAGACTGTTGGAGATAATGCCGTGGGCCTGTATAAATTTTCTGCACCAGATCATGACTCTTACAGAACAGAGGAACGATTCAACTCTCTCTGTTTCTTTCCCTCTCAATTTCTTGATTCGTTATCCATGGGGTAACGCCTAGCAATATCTTTGAAAAAATTGGAAAGGATTGGTCTTACGATATCTTCTTGAAACAGAAGTGATGTCTTCCAAAAAAAAGCTATCGAGGGAGATGATTCTCCTCGTTGGATACGAGGATTTGGGATAATCTATAACCCAAAGATAGCCGTTTTTCATGTAATCTCATACAGTATCAAACAAGATCATGAAGGGGCTCCGGTGCCAGCACTGATCATCATCAACTCATGTAAGTATAACTGTTACGATATGTCCAATATGTTTTTGAATATCCATCACATTTTATATGAGCTTACAATTCGAAGAGGGCCTAAAGGATAATCATAATCTTAGCCCTAATCCTTTCTTTATAAAGGATTAGGGCTAAGATATGTACTTGAACGATATTTAAAAAAAAAAAAAAACAAGAAGAAAATGAAGCTGATTCTATTATGAAAACAGGGGCTCTAGGATTATGATTATGCCCAAAAAAATGTTAACGCTTTAATCCTTTCATTACTCCTTCCATGTCTGTGCAGAAGGTGAATCATAATATAACGTTATTAATATACCTTTGGCGAGCGCATATAAGATTGGGGATGTAGCTCAGATGGTAGAGCGCTCGCTTAGCATGCGAGAGGTACGGGGATCGATACCCCGCATCTCCATTTTTTTTAAAAATACTTTTTTTTTTTTGTTCTTCGAAAAGGCCTTGAATAGCCTGTCCAAATGCGGCGTCCAAGGCCTACAACACTGTACTCCAGTAGTTGGGCCGCCAAATGGATGGTTCCATTTCATACCTCCAAGGCGGAAGAATTTTTATAGCTACAAATTACAAGTCTAAAATTTTGACCACTGAAACCACATGATACAGCCAAGATAAACGAGGTTTTTATAAGCTAAAATCCTTGTGGGGTTTGTTAAAATTTTAAAACCCTGTAAAATTTATGGGTTTATTACAAGTTAAAACTTCCAAAGATCAAGCAAACTTATAATTATGAGGAGAATACATAATTTTATTGATCCATGTGTGCTAAAAACACAAGCCAAATTAGGAGTTTTTATAGATATAGTTGGTTCGGGTTTGGGCATGTAATTATATCTAATCTAACTTCTGATATTTTTCAAATTATAAACTCAATTCATTTAATTTTTTTGGATCTAAGCGGATTGGATATATCAAGTTAGGCCAAATTTTTATAGATATTATACATATCCACGAGTTTAGCTTATATTGATATATTTTATGAGTTCGCATTTAGAGACAGACCTTCAACATGGACGGTAAATGCCATGAAAGCTCTAATATTAAGTGTAATTTTATACTTTGCACTACCATTAAATTTTAATTACCTCCCCCTCCCCTTCAACAAAGAGACACACCATTGTTTGCTACATTAAAGAAATCTTATAGGAAGCTCACTAACAAGAACTTCAAAGCCAAAACATTTTTAATGAAAATAAAAAAAATATCAAATTCATAAATTATCAAATATAAAAATAAAAGGACTATAAGGTATAAAAGTTGGGCTACGTTGATTGAGTTTCAAAATTTACAATAAAAGTTTTTTTCCCCAAATTATCATAATTATTTTTTTAATTAATCCTTGCTTTTTTATCATCTAATTAAAATTAAATTAAATTATTTGATCTAGTTATTAAGTATATAACCCAAGTTATTTTTTCCCCTACTTCAAAACACATTTACGGCACCTAAACATTCATTAATTTGATCCAGAAACATACATGTTCGTATCTACATACGGTGCGCATAGATGAACTAGGATTGTTAATTATAAAATTAACTGTGATGACAGGTAAAGTATTTACAGTTGGAGTTGAACAAGTAAAGGAAAAACAATAGTCATGAGAATTGTTTTTTGCAAGTTCTTGCGTTAATGGGCAGCCGATGAACCAATCACAGAGCCATTGACTAATTCTCACAGCAAATCTTTCCAGCTTCGCTGTTCAAGATTTGGTAGCATTTTAATATTAGCCGCAAGAGAAATCATCTGATATTTTTAGTAATTTAGAAGTATGATATGACCTCTGAGGCAAGTTGTGTTGGGGAGATAATACATATTGAAATCATATTTTTGTTGATAAATTACATGACAACTGGCAGTTCACTGATTATTGATTGAGTCCTTCGACCTTAAAAAAAAAATTATGATTTGAAATCAGTTCATATTGTTTTCTTCTAGGTGTTTTACATTACTAGCTGTTCTTCGAAGCTTGTAATAAACAATAATAGAGGTGATCATTTTTGGTTCCGTTCGGTTTTTATCAAAAAAAGTAACCAAATCAAAATTATTATTTTTTTGAAAAAAAAACCGAAACCGAACCGAAACCGGGTCAAACCGACCGGTTTCAGTTCGGTTCGGTTCGGTTTTTTAGGGCAAAAACCGGTTTGGCTCGTTTTTCCGGTTTTGGCTCGGTTTTTTCCGGTTTGGCTCGGTTTTTTTCTGGTTTTTTGTCGGTTTCGGTTCAGTTCGGTTTTTTTGGTTTTTTGTTATAAAACCGAAACCGAACCGGCCGGTTTTTTCAAAAATTTAATCGGTTTTTTTTTTCGGTTCGGTTTTTTCAGTTATTTTTTTTCAGGTTTTCTCGGTTT
>Ga0307514_10003503_pt1 | contig 15024 bp, 11 predicted proteins | sample 16_EM_MG_FD_203088 | JGI IMG/M metagenome (GOLD analysis project Ga0307514, IMG submission 203088) | Populus trichocarpa ectomycorrhiza microbial communities from riparian zone in the Pacific Northwest, United States - 16_EM | ecosystem: Host-associated > Plants > Roots > Unclassified | place...
CCGGACATTGGGTAAATCAAGCGTAGTTCGGAGGAGACTGCTCAGTCCTATACTGGGCAGCAGAAAGTACCGAAAAGAAGGAAATACCATCAATAGGATTATAGCAGATACAAAGGCTATAGCCAGTATCCTCACCAGTAGCTGCCGCCTCCATCGGAAAGCTGGTTGTGCCCGTGGTTGAAACCTGGGCAGCATTGAGGTTAGTCCTTGGACATTCTGTGAAACACTTGATGATAGCGAGTTACCTATGTGGCGATATGGAGAAAGTATTGCCATAAGCATGGCCGTTCGAGTAGGCATGTGCGTGCTTGACTGGCATTATATGGTAGGCATACGGCGAGTGAAAGCTAGTCCGTATAGGAGGAAGAAAACTCCGCAAAAAATCGGACTAGAATGGGCGACCAGCTTCGAAAGAGGTGGAAGTGCGGTTTGTAAATGTTCTCAGGTAACCCCGTGTATCACCTTATGTAAATCCTTACTGTACAAAGTCGGGATACGTATCCGTACGCAGTACTTTATTATACACAGCCAATAAAATTCGAGGTTAAACAAAATATTGGATCTCTACTCCGTATCCGTACTGACTGGTGTACTGTATAGCCTGGTTGGCAGTATGTAGCTTCTTGCGGAGATAATGGAAAGGGGAAAAACTCGAATGCCAAGAACGAGAGTCAATCATTCAATAACCAGTGCAAAAGCTTGTTTTTAGTGATCTCATGCCAGATTATTTTTAGATAGATTACCTATATATACATAGATATGAAAATTACTAAGTATTTAGAATTTGTAGTAGTCTGGTTAATTTGTAGTATGGTACATGCAAATCCCCCCACCATCACCACATAAACGACAAGTACCAATGTTCATGCTAAAACAAACACCAACATCAGCCCACGATAGCCAAAAAATCAAAAAGAGGCAAAGATTTTTATCTTTAAAGAAGCCATGCCACAACAACATAGATTAGGAAAGAGATTTTCGTACTACCCTTTCCCAAATGCCAAAGAAAACTGATCCACGATTAGCAAGCAGGAGGCATGCATTCATACAAAACAAAGATGCATAACATAAAACAATTACCCTCTTCAATCGCACAGACCGAGCAGTAGAGGAGTTGTACGAAGTGGGATGACGAAAAGAGGAAGAGGGGATATTGGGAAGAGGAGCTAATGGAAAACTGCAAAGAAACAACAATGAGGAAGAAAAGGAATAAGGATATACAGCCAAAGCTGGTCAAATCTCCACAAATGCCCACCTAGGCCGGTAGGCATAAAATACGTCCCGACTCCACCTCCAAATTAAACGACAGGGTGTTGCCTCTCCCACGTGTGAAGTTGAATGGGCTTTGGTCCGCCCGGACTCTGTATACGTTGCCTCTGATTCATAAACGGCTTCGCGTCTTTCTTGAAGTAGCCGTTATTGACTCCTGGTTTGCGGTTATTGTTATTATTGGTGTAGCCAGCGCTCTTCCTAGACTCCCTACGTGCAGGCTTTACCCAACCTTGGATGACGACCTTCTTCATTTCTGAGTCCGGTCCGATTCGAACAGGGATGAATGAGAGCCCTTCCTCGTCCACGAGGTCGTCTACCCCAACTACCTCAAAGAGAGGAACTGACTCCGCAAAACCCTTCGGACGAGCAGGTTTTTTAGTTTTAGAATTCAGTGGTCGTGCTGGGCTAAAGGTACTGTTTTGGAAAATGACAGGGATTTTGACGGTAGGCTGAGAGCCGAATTCTTGAACGTAGAGTCTTTGCAAAAAGTCTTCTTCGTCGTTCGTGCAAAAATCTTCCGGTTCAGTTACTGCGGTGGCGTGGTCAGTCCCCGGAGGGAGAGACACTGTGGTCAAGCTTTGCTGCTGAGACTCGCGATCATCTGTGTATACAGGTTTCGTCTCAGAAAATTTAGGTGGTGCAGCCGATAGTGTTGAGGATGATGATTGGTGTCCCTTAGAAACTTCAATAGTCTTCAATATGCTGCCCAAGACTCGGTCATATCTTGTAACATCAGGTGATTTGGGCAGCTCTTGCCTATTATATCCATCTGACGCTGGAACAGGTGATGTCTCTGTTGCTCTCGATAGAGGGGGGGGAAGCCTCACACAAGGTACAGGTTTTTTCGGCTGGACTCCAGTCCGTCCATTATGTGAATCCTCGTCCGAACTCATATCCAGGGCTGTGACTGGACAGAACTCAGCAGGTGGAGGAGATGACGGTGGTTTGGAAATAGGGTTGACAGGCGAATTAATGAAATTGACGGAACTAGGTGGGCACTGAGTAGAGGGTGGCCCCATTGGGATGGGGTTTGCATGGACATTTGTTCGGTGATCCTCCTCTGCATCTGTAGGCCGTTGGGTCCACTGTTCAATAACTTCTCCAGCAACACGAAATCCAACAATTTCTCTATTCTTTTCACGTGCAATCCTTTTGTCTCGCTCCTCTTCTCGTTGTAGTTGCTCAGGGTATGAAGCCCAGGGATTGTAAACTTTTCCTGTTGTGGCTGTGTGCGGAGCATGTGCATTGTGTCTGCCAGGTCTAGTCATTGCTTGATGACTATCCATTTTGGTGGGCAATGGAGTAGGTTTGCTGGGCTGTGCTCCGGGAGCCGTTGTATCGCCGTCCGGTAGAGGGCGGACATGATCAGGGTCTGCTGGAGATACAGGAGCCACAGGCATATTATCCATTGTTTCTTGAGGCTTTCCAGCAATGATATTTTGACTGGAGTATTGTTGAGCAAAAGTGCTATTCCTGGTGTCGCTGTTTGCTGAGTATTTTGACCTATCACCAATAGACCCGTAGGGGCTAGCCCGAGGATTTGTTTTTTCATTCCATCTCAACGACTCGCTTTCGAGATGGGAGCTCAACGAGGGATCGTACCTAGAATCTCGGATAGGCATGTTGTACGTGTTGGTAGAAGGAATAGAGGATTGCAAAGGGGGCTGGAGAGTCGAGAATTTCTTTGTGGGAGACCTATTGCCAAAAGATCCTGGTCTGTAGGGAATAGATGCAAGTGAATGAGGTTGTGCGGGGGATTGATGTAAAGCAGTAGATGCGTGGAAGGAGTTTTGGGTAGTGTTTACTTGTTGTGGTGGTGAAAATAAGGAATGGTGGTGGAGTGGATTAGGTATATCTATAGCTGGTGTGGTATGGGCAAGGTTACTGTTGTTTTGGCATCGAGGATCACTCAAATCTGTTGTTACAGAGACTCCTGCTGCTAGTCTCGCCGCTTCTGCTGCTGCCAGCTGAGATGCCTCCGCTGCCATATCTGCCTCTGCAGCCATCTCTGCCTCCGCAGTGGCTCTAGCTGCTTTTGCTTCAGCCTCCTTCTCCAACGCCTCAAGCTTCAGTCGCAATCTCTCTTTCCTTGCAGCTTCCTCTTTAGCCTCCTCTTCCTGCTTCCGCTTCCGTGCAAGCTCCCTGGCCTCTTTCATAATCCGCTGTTGCTTGGCAATCGGATCCTCAAAGTCCTCACTGGGTTTTATGAGTGTCTCATTCTCTGTGTTTGTTGGCATTGTTGCGCTTTGGGGAGTCAATAGTCCATTTCCTACAGGTGCGGGATGCAGTCCCGGTTGCATTTGTGGTGTTCCTGAGAAGAGATGCCGAGGAGAATAGGCAACCTCTTCGGGGCTGTGAGAGTGCTCAGGGTTATACATGCCCCTATTAAAAGATAGGCGTCTGCCAGTACTGCCGCTACCGCCACTAACATTAGAAGAAGTCCGGTGCCGCCTGTATTCATCCTGACGATATGCACCAGTCCTGGTCTGCTGGAAAGCTGGTGAAGGCTCTGCCGGTCCCGGCAGTTGCGAAGGTGGCCTCTGTAGGACTTGGGTCTTACTGAGCTGCAATTCTGCCTTAGGATTCCGCAATACCCGGTTGCGATCTTGTACTGGTTCCAACTGCCCCGTTTGCGAGTTATACAGCTGATTGTTCATAGGTCTGTCACGCCACGGCCGGTTGAAGTCGTCCACATGGACTTCTCTGGACCCCACGTTACCCTGAGACCCACCAAAATCACTCGCCCTCGATTCACTGCGTGGGGCAGGTAGTGGTACTGTGTAAGACGGCTGTAGAGTTGCCCATGGTGAAGCCCGAGGGGAGGGTGCATCTTTGATACCCTTGTCCAGTTTATCTATACCCTTATTTGAATCCCTAGTGAAGATAAGAGTTTTGGGTTCACTTGGCTTCTCGGGCACTCTTTGAGAGGGTTCTCTCTCTGGTGCCATTGGTACCGGCGGTACAGATGTAGGGGTTGCGGCGGGAGTTGCTGCAGTGGGTGTGGGAACGGTTGGCTCAAGTTGCAAAGCTACCTTCGTCCCATCATTCCACTCGATAGTCTCCGGAACCCAGTCCTCGTCATCATCTTCGTCAGCCCATGTCGATTCTTTTCCTGCATCCTCAGTCTGGAGTCTCGATGCAACATGGATTCCATAGGTCTTCTTGAGTTCCTCATCTGTCATTTCCTTTGCAGGGACCACTGGTGGTGCTGCAACCGTGACCTGTAAGATTCTGATCATTTCACGGCATTGGATGTGACATACGTTGGTTCTTATTCCAGACTGCTCGCTGTGCTTCAACTGCGTTCTTCGCTCCTGCTGACGCAGATGAACCCAGCCCACCAGGTGACGAATCTCGGATTCCTGAGGATGATTTCGCTACAAGTCGAGGCTTTGCAAAAGACAGAATTGCTGGGCTGCTGGAATTCGTTTGCGGTGATAATGAGGTCACTTGCCCCATGTTAGCGGCCTTGGATGGCGCAACAAAAGGGTAGTGGGCAATACATCTTTCTGACCCAAATACTGCTTTCGTGGGCGTACTGCCTGGCCCAGCCGAGGCTTTCTCCAGAAAATGCTTGTTTATTGATACAGCTTTGAAAGACGGGGGTTTCCTGACAGAGGTTCGTGTAGTTGCCTTAGCTGATCCCTCGATCCCTGCGCTCTTCGTGGGAGAGCCAGAACCTGAACCAACATCAATATCACTATCTACCAAATCACCACCCACCCCTGGAGTCTGCGTTCGCGATTCATCGGTTGTTTTCTGCCGTTTGGGAGAATTGTGAGTACGTGACCTACAAACCTCACTTTGCAAGAAACACAAACTAACACTCGGATCAGAGATGACATCCCTCCCACTCTCAGTTCCCTCTCTTGCAACTTTGGCCGTCCCCAGATCGCGCGTGCTAGTTTCAGTGCGGTTTCCCTCGGGTAAACCACCAGAGGTAGCAGAGTTGGTAGTTTTGGATACATCAACGTCGGTTGTCGAATCGACAACCGACTGCCCTACTTGTGACTCCACATTGACGATACTCTGTTGTGCCATAACAAGGTGAATCTCCGCTGTATAAAGGAGTGGTAATAATGCCATGGCAAAGTCAGTCACCCAAGTGTATGCGCAGGAAGGGCTGACACCTTGGGGGCACAAACAGAAGGTACTAAGACTTGATCGCCACGATAGGGTTGCTCTCTGGATTGTATAAGATGTTCGGGGCTGTCTCGCAGCAAAGGTGTTGTGTAACTAAAAGGTGGGACGTCTGTCAGTAAACGCCTGTCAAGAAGTTTGCAAGCAGCCACAAGCCCGAATTTTGCTTCTCATAGGGCCTTTATGCAGGCAACCAGAGGGGGGGGGGCTGCCATTACCGTGAAGCTAGTAGGGGACTCCTATTGCCTATGCTCAAACTTGGTGCGTGTCGTAGAATACGGGGAGAATCACAGCTCGATCCTCTGCTGCTGCTTCCTAGCAATGAGGAAGAAGTAAAATCTGAGATTTAATCTCAAGACAGTATACCTCTTTAGACTAGAGGGGGGGTGAAAGCAGTGACTTTCTCACTGACGCAGGTGGGCTTTGGGAGGAGGTCCTAGTGCTCTTGGCGTGGTACATTGCCGGAGCCGAAGCCCTGTCGTTGCTCCGCACGCAGATCCCCAGCAGGTGGGGTGCCCACAGGGACCAGGGAGTTACGCTACAGTGGAGGCCTTTACACGCCATCGAGAATTATAGAAATTCGAATAATTCCTGTGTATGGGATGTATGTACATACATGTAATTAACGTTAGATACTTCTAAGATGGCAGGCACGGGCTAAGCCCTTCTCAGATATGTGCCAAACTGCCCCAACCGACCTAGAGTGCATGCTTTTCCCATGGGGGTGTAACGTGGTGTGTAAATTCTTCTGCGTCAGAAAATTCTATGCTGAAAAACAGATTTAATTGAGAATCCGAACTGTTTAAATACCAGAGGTGATTTATATCTATGGATGAGCAGATAATATAAGTACAGACTAGACTAGGAGACGAGAAGTCAGTCATTCAAGCTGTTTTCATTTAGAGCATTGTTCGATTATAATTCAAGGTTTCACATCTCATGAACAGGTGCCACCATGAAACCTGTGGCACATAATATAAGCCTCTTGTAGATGATACAATTGAGTAGTCTAGAGATTAGGCTACCGGTACTGTATTATTTCAAGTTACTTGCTACTTAAGGTGAGAGGCGTTGCACTACTGAAAAGTAGTAACAGAACAACCAGAACGGAGGCCTGGCTATTCAGGCTTGTGCGAGGGCTTTAACAGGGATATGTTGAAGAGTTTCGAGCAATCCTACTATCTGTGGCCAGGATTTAGCAGAGCAAAGATAATAGTACCTAAGTAATAGACTTCAATTCTTATCATTACCCTCAACTACACACGCGACAGTTACCTCAATCGCACCTCTCCAAAATAGATCCAATACCTACATTGCACTCTGAGGGTGTTCTCGTGCCCAGACCGATTTATTTTTGCGTGGTAGCTTAGTGGGTGCAAGGTGCTACTGTTGAAATGTCTTCGCCGCCATATCATGATCATCACATACTAACCTCACGTGTCCTATACACTAACATGTGAGAGATTGTCATCCTCGTCATATCACATGATATGCTTCATCATCAAGGTGATCTATCATGTGATATGATGTATGTCTGTCGAGGGTGTGGGTGATGTAATGCACATTACAGTCATGTATATATGCATATGGATGTAGGCTCTCGCTCATCCATCTCTTAATCTTTTCTATCATCACGTCCTGTACGTCCTTCCATACATCTACTGAAATACATGCTCATATATACGTCTTCCTACATACATCTATCTTCATACAGCTTGGTGGCAAAAAAACTCATACCCCACCAAGCATTTGCCACCAAGCTGTACGTATATCTATATTCATACTGGGTGAAGTGTTCCTTTATTGGTCATACATCTGTACCGCTGCTCTTGTTGCTTCATATCATAACCTGATATTCCAACAGCTACCACACAAAAGTAAATCGGTCTGGGCACGAGAACACTCTGAGGGCGAGCCTCGCTTTGGGGGCGTAACTTTATGGCCAGTGAACACATCCGACAAATTGCTCATCATACCTGGCTAGTTACCATTGGTTCATGGTGCTTGATAATTATCATGTGGTGTAACTCCGGCCAGGTTCGGTCTCTCTAGAAATGCTGCTTGCACATCAACAACAATTCTGCAATAGCGGAGGGGACTTGGTCGGTTCAATGGCGCCTTGAAGTTGGGTCCGCCACCCGGGAGGTCATCACTGGCCTTGGCGGGCCCAGGGAACGCGCTATAGGATAGTCACAGAACTAGAGGTTAATTTAGTAACTGAGTGGGAGCTCAAGCAAAAGTGATTTGTTTGTTGCTTGCATTTCTAAGCAGCGTTACCCTGAACTCAAAATTCTATAATATGACTCTCTCTGAAATGCTATCCCATAAAAGAGGTGCCTCCAGGCTTCAAGAGGAGCTTCATTTATCCTCTTAAGACGGTATGTGGGTTCGAAACCAGAAAGAATTCGACGATGCTCCAATACATACTTACGCATAAGTACATACCTACTTGGAAGGAGGCATGAATGAGCATAGGACAGTCTTGCTACCGCAGGGATGTTGCATATAGTCTCGTACCCAGATCCTCGAAAGAGGGTCCTGTTTTCATTCCTAGGCTGATTTTCTTATCAATTTAAACATGTCTGTCTCGGAACTAGCCTGATTTTTTTTTTTTTTTTTTTTTTTGAGTCTATACGCCTTTCCCCCGAAGGGAGCCTTAGGCTATGAGGCGATGGCACTCTCGGAACTATAATCTATGTTTTCTTAGCCTGGTTGGCACCGGTTTTAAAGCATTGAGCGTTTTTGTAACTAGTATGGCTGCATTCACATTGCCATTGTGCTGGTACTCAGGGAAGTCCCCCAGTGTAAAGGCTAAAATAGTCTGGCGGGCACGGGATAAAAGACTTACAATTTCACCTTTTAGCTGACATGGAGAAGAAAATATACAGTCCATCATTTTGCTCTGGTAAAAATGCCTTTTGCGTCCCCTCCCTGGGTACCGCATATAATTCACTGCGTAAAACTATACACACATGCACACACTACCATACCCCCCAAAAACGATTTCTTAGTGGGCATTGTTCTTGTGGTGACCTGTGCAATCATTAGTGCTGTCAGGTAATTACTCCTTATGATGTAGGACTCTCATACGGAGGTGGAAGTAGTAGGCCTGTGCGTAGCCGATGGCCATGATGCCGGCAATAACGTGAACAATTGCTGTATAAAATCCCTGAGTAAGCAGCCGAATATCTAGTAGCTGCCATCACTTACGCATGCCACTGGCGCTCTTTCCGAAGTACTTGTCCTGGTACCCTCCGAGGAAACCTGGAGTCTGCCTTGGTGGCGCAGGTCCCCTGTGGGTTAATAATGCAACAGCCATTAGCCCCATGATAAACTCAAATCCTATCATCGCCAATGTGTCATTTGGAGAAGCTATATCATAGATACGAGGAGGAATGCGTACTTTGGAAGCTTGGTGTAGAATTCAACCACACGGCGCATTCGGACTGCATTCTTAGCAGCTCCGAGCTATATACCCCCACCAACCGCCGTCAGCCGCCTGCAATAGTCATATATGAAAGTCGGTAGCGGATTGTTGAGGGAGGACGTACGCCCTATTTTCGTGCCATGGCAGCATTATCAGTTTCACATCTGCATACACGTAGGCTCCTCCAGCGGGGTAGGCAGTTGAGGGGACCATTGAACACTCACAGCTGGAGAAGCCACCTTTGGTGGGATAAGGGTTGAGATACCCCTCTTGAAGATAAACGACATGGTGCTGTAAGGAAAAGGAGGAGCGGCGATTGGTAGCGAGGGGGTTGTAACAATATAATCGTGTGGTTGAGCGTTTCAGTTGATGGTCCGCCTGCAAAGTTTGATTGATGTCTTAGTAATCGCGCAACCACCCCCCAATTCCCAATCTCCAAAATCTCGAATTCCCTGCAAGCTCAGATACCATGCCGTTCTACCTCTCCAGAATCGCCTTTATAGCACGGGCCCCAGTCGCAACACTGCAGCGGGCTGTACTTGCCACTCCAATCCGCTATAACAGCTCTACAACAAAGGAGAGTACCACCCAGGCCGCCTTATCGCAGACTGAGTCTGGGAAGTATGTGGATGCATCGACAGAGTTTGCTACCTCCAGTCCCTGCTCTCCATACTGCGCAATGGATGCACGATGGCTAATGCATCAATGCCAACAGGAAAGATGGCATCCTCGCAGCCGCCATCATCTCGGGAGCGCCCCCCGACCTACAAACTAGGACTGTCCGGTGTATACCCCTTTGGGACGGGACGAACCATTACCACATAATTGTGCTGATACCTGCCTACTTGCAGAATCTACAAGACTAGCAAGCCTGCTACCCAATCTTCAAACTGGCCCGGCACACGATGGAAAATAGACTGGGATGTCTTGCCTCAGAGAGGAAACTGGTATGAAGCCCTTGGTTACTCATAGCTTCCGTGGGTAGCAATTACTGAAGCCATGTGTGGATTATAGGGAGAACCCATTGATGGGATGGATCAGTTCCGCCGACCACATGCAAGGAACTAATATCTGGTTCAAGACGAAGGAGGATGCCATCTACTTTGCGGAGAAGCAGGGCTATGAGTATTATGTACAAGAACCGAACGTCAGAGCTTTCAGGCCGAAGCAATATGCCGCCAATTTCACGGTAGATTTCCTCGCCAGTTGCTTAGAAGGGAATCCACTAATTAAGGCCGGATATAGCACTCTCCTGGGAAACTCAAGATTATCAGGACAAAGTAGATCGCTTATGTTGTGTAGTTTGTGCACGCTCAGGCCTTGTAAATAATGTCTTGTTTTAGAGCTAAGATTGTAGGAGCCAAGGTGCATCTATTGGTCAAAATCATGCGTCCCATGATGCCTAGTACTACAATGATGCGGACATTATCACACATTTCTCCTCGAGGAGGGATCATTTTTGATCGAAGACGTTCAACAGCCAAAATACCTTTCAAGTCATCAGTGTCTTACCAACAAAAGAATTTCTAGTCAAGCGGCTGTGACTTCTACATACCTGGTATCAACCCACCTACGCTCAAAGCCGTCTCCCACACATGCTGTCACTACTTTCGCCTGTGGATAAACTTTCGTGACCCTGCGGAGCCCTGTTACACTAGACAAGTATGTAACAAGGACAATATTTTTCTCTTCTACACCATAATCCTTGAGAACTTGCATCCCCATGATAGCACCGGCACCAGAAGCTACTTGGGGATCGAGCAGGAGCACATGGTGGTCACCTAGTGCTGGTGGGAGCTTCAAATAGTGCAGCTCAGGCTCTCCTGTTCTCGAATTTGACTGTATGAGCATTCTCCCGATCCGAGCTTCAGGAACAACTCGTTTAAGCCCGTTTTCAAGAGTGCCACCCGAACGGAGGATGACAACAGCACTGACTTCTACGGAGAGCATCTGTCCTGCATAGAGATAGCCTTGGGCCGTGGTTATCTGAGTGCAGGTGTATGGTAGATGATTCATTGCTCTTAAACTTCGTTAGTTCTTGAGATCTGGAGGTCCGGTTCCCTTAGGTCGGTATTATGTACCGTACCTTTCAACTAATAAAGTAGAAATCCTGTCAAAATAAAAAATGAAATCTTCGCGGCTCGTTTCCTGATTGTGTAGTATTGTGTGCATGCCCTTCATTTGAGGTTTATCTTGTAAGATGTCGATATTGGGTGATAATGGCTCATCAAACATATATTCACCTAATTCGACCAATGTCTGGATGTGCTGTTTCGACTTCCCCTGTAGTGCTCGTTGGATATGCTTCACGACCATACCTGAGCAAAGGTAAGACCTTAGTGTTCAATCGGCATCGGTGTAGGTGCTAACTTATGGCTATCAAATTATCAATGCCTCGCGGTACCAGAATGTCCGCGTTCTTGCGTTGTGGGTCAACGTAGAGCTCGAAATTAGGCTTAACAAACCTCATCCATTGCTTGATAGCACCCTCTACACTGTAAAGGAGTTAGTCCAGGAAGTCAACCTCCTCTTGGATCGGGGATGACTTACTCTCGCCCCCGGTACTTAATATCACGGGCCACTGTGACAGTTCAGCCAGAGATCAACCACGCAACCTTAAGGGCTCTTACATCTCCGTGCCAAACAAATGTCGGAGTCTGTATCAACAAAAATCTAGAAGACAGTCGTCAGTGCCTATCCCAATTCTCAGGACACGTAGTAATCAATGGCTAAGGCACCTTCATATCCAGTAATGCCAGCACTCTGGGGTCATACAAGGCAAAGATTCCCTCGAGTATCAAAACATGGCAGGAATAAATGGTAGTAGTTTCTGGCATACGTTGGTGTTTCTCAAAGGAGTATGTAGGAATCTCAGCTTTCCTCCTGTAGATATAGAGTTTTTGGCTTAGATCATACACAGTGAATGAAGCCTTGGACAAGATGAGACGCACCCCATCTTCAAGTCATGCAGCTTTTCAACTAACACATCAAAATCTATGGAACCTGGAGAGTCGAAATCGTATTCATTGCGGAAGGCTAGCTCAGATTGCTGAAGGGTAAGGGACTTATAAAACGAGTCCTACATGCTCATAGAACCAATTTAGTTTAGAAAACTATGCTCTCTGCTCTCTCAATACAGATACCATCTGGATGAACTGGTACCATTGAAAGAATAACAACCCAAGGCAAGTTGAGTGAGCCCACTATCTTCATAGCAAGACTCGTCTTTCCCGAGCCACTGGACCCTGCTATGCCAATAATCTTCATATTTATAGTCGTTAGCTCACTTGGTTGCCGATTTGACATGTGTACATCCACGGCATCTGCTAGGAAGAACGAACATGGGTATTCGCCCACGGGGGGGTATAATGCTGGGGGCACATGGCTGTCCCAATAATGCAGAAATTGTGGAAAGTCTGAAGTGTATAAGATGCTCTAAAGTTGTACTGCCATGATGTCGTTGCAAGCCCAAAGGGTTAGGGCTCGGAGGTGACCAGGGTCCTGATTTTACTAAGGCTAGTCCACCAGCCAAACTCTATCATCGCAACTACCAGATACTGAGCCTCATACCCCCCTCTTCCCTTCTTCTCTCCAGTGTCTACTCTGTTGTATCAGTTTTAGTTAACGCATTTCAGACATCACTTTGGGTGGACTGAATCATGGTTGGTACTTTCCCCCTGATTTTCCCGCACATCGTATGTGGATCTTCTACTAAGCGGATGCAGGCTTCTGCAACTTCTAGTGCTTCGAGGAGAGCTGGTGGAATTGATTGGGAGAAGCGAGTGGATGATGTAAAGGTTTCAAAAACGTATGACCCCACCCCTCTTCCTATTTGATCTGTCTCACCAGAGAATATGATGTTATCACAATCAAGCTGGGAATCTCTCTGAAACATTGTGTGGAGAAATGCAGTAACTTGTCTTCCTGACTCTCGCCACTTACCAGAAATATGGCTCATTCAATTATTCTGTGCTGAGTGACTGACGATGTATCTTAGTGACCTAAATAATTTGGTTATGAATTACCTGATCATAGAAGGATATGAATCTGCAGCACTCAAGTTTGCACAAGAGGCGAACATCACACCACAGTACCATTACTATGATATCCAGGACCGAGTGCAAATTAGGAGTGCTATCCACAGTGGTGATATTGACACTGCTATCCAGAGGATTAATGATTTATACCCAGAGGTAAGCATCACTAGTTGAGCTTCAGGGCATCTCTTCTACACATATTGCAATGATTAAACCGTTTTCATGCACCACTCTCAGATCCTTCGGGATCGGTGACGAGACAACTAAAACTTCAGTCTTCAAAATGAGCAGCACACCCTCAATTCCCACGAAAATGCAATACTTGTAATTCGTTTGCTAACAGTTGTGTGCGGCAGATGCTTGACACAAACCCTTCGCTCCACTTCTCTCTCCTCCGCCTACAGCTTATAGAATTGATCCGGACTTGTACATCGTCTCCAGACGGTGATATTAGCGAAGCGTTAAACTTTGCCACCACCCGGTTGGCTCCACGCGCCCCCGGAAATCCTACTTTCCTTCAAGACCTCGAGCGGACGATGGCCCTCTTATGTTTCCCCCCTGAGGGTTTGGCGCCACCACTCGCTGAACTGATGGATCCTGCTCTCCGCCGAAGTGTTGCTGCTAAAGTAAATGAGGCTATTTTGGAGTCAGCGCACTGGATGAAAGAGGCAAAAATTAGAGGCCTCGTGCGGCTTCGAGGTTGGGCAGAGCATAGGCTCCCGGGTTTGCCGCCAATGAGTTTGGGACTAGATATTGATGGCAGCGAAGCCCCCGATGCCATGGCGACATGAGGCATCCCCATACAAACTGCCGTTCGGCCCAGTCGACGTTTGATACGTCAGAGTTTGGGTACCGCGTGAACTTCAGTGTCTATGGAGGGCTATTGAAGGGAAGCAACTCCTTGATGTCTTGCTTCGGTTGCAGTTAGTTTTTATTCACGGTGCATGGCAGGCGTACTCTTCTGGATGGCTTCATCAAACTCCCTGGTACTAGCACAACTCTTAGTAAATAATTGACTTAATGATTCAATCCTTCCTATACTGACACATGCAACTGTCGCCAACGTAAAACGTCAAGTCCTCCTCGACTAATACTCTGTAAGTATATCTGTATAACTGCCAAGTCCGCACTTACCAAAAGCTATTTTATAACCACGTAATAGCGATGGATAAAGGTGGACGCATATCACGATGGAGGTGATTTTTGGCTGATGTGAATTCATGATGCCTGAGCTCAAAGACATTGCTGTGATAGATTATGATATTATTCATATTCCTGATAGATGAGAAAAATAATGAAAGATGATTGTTTTTTTAAGGAGTCACTATCTGTGAGTAGGGAGGGGTTGATGGCAAGGAAAAGGGAAAATGTAGACACGTAGAAAGTAGTGTGTGAATAAGTACTGACCTCCAGATCTAGATCCCATCCATGGTTTTGTGGGTCTATATATATCCCCATTAATAACAACAACAATACACTGATGCACAATGATTCTTGCCGGCGGCGCCGAAGATAGCTTTAGCGCAGATAACCTAAGAGTCTGGAAACGAGATCACTTGCCAGCCTGTAGTCATTTATACTTTGGTAACACAAAAGCAATAAAGACCGGGCTAATTTTCATGTGCTCCTACCCCAGACTTTTCGGCTGTTGACTCTAATAGCAATATCCCCGCCAAAATCCCCATGGCATTCCACCAACAATGCCACTGCGCCTATCACAATTGCCATGGCACTGCCATAAGGCCTTAATTGCCCATATAACACCCAACCCACATCATTCTATTCGACACCGGAGCCTTCAAACAACCCTTCGGCGGAACAATTCCGCCCAGCAAGCAGCAACCATAGCTCTAACTCCCAATCTAGCTCCCAATCTGCGATGGCGCTCATCTTCGGTGCTCGATTCATATGTAGACAAACCTGCACGGCCTATCTCTCTGCGCCAGCTCATTTTCTTCGGCGGGCGAAACCTAGATGAAGCAAGGATACTGAATTCTGCGAACTATGTTCGCTCTGAGCTGCCTACGAGGATAGCACGTGAGTCACCGGGAGGTTGAGCCTCGAACAACGTATCTTGAAGCTGATACCCCTTATAGACCGTATTAGGGATATACAGAAGCTGCCTTATGTCGTAGTTACAAACCCCCA
>Ga0307514_10003504_pt1 | contig 15021 bp, 5 predicted proteins | sample 16_EM_MG_FD_203088 | JGI IMG/M metagenome (GOLD analysis project Ga0307514, IMG submission 203088) | Populus trichocarpa ectomycorrhiza microbial communities from riparian zone in the Pacific Northwest, United States - 16_EM | ecosystem: Host-associated > Plants > Roots > Unclassified | place...
GCTAGTAAAAGTGAAAAAACATGCAATATGAAAATTCAAGAAGTTAAGGAACAAGTTTTATACATCTTTTAAAGTCATTTCTCCTCTAATTGTTGAATAGTGTAATAATTACTAAGAACAACAATTGAAAGATTATACATTCTATAATAAAGACATTATTAATAAACCTATAATAGATGAACCATAAGAAATAGTATTAAAAAGGTCTCAAAGATAGAAAAGTATGTTATTTCAAATAATTATGTGGTATATCTATAAGAGTCAAAATTTAACTAAAGAATTAATGATGATTTGGTTTCATTTTCACATGCCACTAATAATAGTAATTCTGATAATGGGTAGATGTAATGAAAAATGAATTAAAATTTATGTAACAAAATAAATTTTGAGACCTTGTTGAAATATTTGAAGGTTGCAAAAAAATCAGATGTTGACAGTACTTTAGAATTAAACGAGACTTAAATGACAACATTGATCTATACAAGGCTATGCTTTTTACCCATTATTTTACTCAAAAAGATGGCATTGATTATAAAAGACCTTTTCACTAGTTTATATATATAACTCATTTAAGATTATTGTGTTTTGATAACTTATTATAACTTAGAGTTACATTACATGGATGTTAAGAAAATTGTTGTTATAAATGGTAGTTTTTTTAAAAAAAGTCTATATGGATTAACCTATAGATTTTTAGTCGAAGGAAAGAATCTCATAGTGTGTAAGCTTAAGAAATCAATATATAAACTTAAATAAGCTTCCAGATAATGGTATCTCAAGTGTATTGATATTATTATTTTCTTTGGATTTAAAAAAATATTGACCTTGTAACTAATGTTTCTGATTTACTAAAAGAGACCAATAAATTACTCTTTTACAACTTTGAGATGAAAGACATAAAAAAGACAACTTATATGATTGTGATGAAATGTTCTAATGAAAGGATATTTTTTAACTGTATTAACTCTTTTCTATAAAAAAAACCTATTATGATAGTAAAAGCAAGTTTTAAAAAATATTAACATAATGTCATATTTTGTAAGTTGAAAGTAAAAAATAATTTATAAATGTTATAAAATCATCTCAAAAATATATTTAGAAAATTTAAAAACTATTTTTTCTGGGAATATTCATGAGTTATTTTTCTTTTCTATATCAGCTACATAATAATTAGAAACAAATTTTTAATATTCATATAAAAATCTATAATATTATTTAAGAACCATGAAAAATTGAATAATAATTGAAATATCATGCCAAGCCTTTTTTTTTAATAGTGTATTTTAAAAACATTAAAAAAATAAAAAAAGAAATAGAAAGTGGATAGGGCTGGGCACATAGAAAATATAAAGAAGGCATGATGCACTCATAACCCTATGCTCATAGCCTTTTTTTAAGGGGTTGACAACATGTTGTCTACCTTTTTATTTTTGCATGATGCACCATTTACAAGCTCAATTTTTTGTCATTAAAAAGGTGGTTTGAAAATCGAGCTGGGATATCTTTTACCCAAAATACCATTTGCAATTTATTTTCACCTAAAAATAACTAATAAATACATTTATAATCTTAATAAATTAATTTATCAACTCAAAATGCCCTTATCATTTTAAAACTCTTGATCAAATTATCTTAGCGAAAGAAATTGAATGCAAAAGTAAAATTAGATGGAATGACACTACTGAAAAATTTAAGGCGCTAGTGGAGGTATGGAAGTCTTTGTTGAGGTATGAGTATTTTAATTCACTTACCATAATTATTTTTATGTAATTGTTAATTATAATTGTTTTAATGCGTTTAATATTTTTTATTGCAAGGCTCATCTGAAATTAAGGTTTATTCGAGAAAAACTTTTTCATCACTTGGATATCCTCAAAGAAACATGAGAAAGATATATCAATTTAGCTCAAGAAAGAATACTATAGAGAATGTTCAAAGATAAGAAAGAGAAAAGAGGGAGGTGGATATTGATGACATTGAATAACAAATAAAAAGATTAATTTAGAGAACTTTCATTTTTTTATTATTATGAAAGGGTTACATCAAAGCTAAGAACCCAAGATCCATTATCATCTACTCCATTCTTCTCAATAGCATCCTCCTTAAAATAAGAAGTATCAATTACAAATGATTATCCTTGAGATTTAAGAGAACTAACTAGTACAATGAAAAAAATTGCATAAGCCATTCTAAACACAAACAATTATCTTTGGAAGGAGGAAAAAATATTTGTAGCAATAAATAAATCAAGAATCGAAGGAACTAATCTCCTAGATGTGGTTTATTGTCTTATAGGTTATCTTAATTATATAAGAACTTTTTTGCATGTCAATATGAACCTGGTTGACTATAGAGATGAGTTGGTGATATGTTATTGGCTCGATTAAAGTTATGCATGAAAAGTTTGGTTGTTGATTAATTAAAACTATCAAAATTATTATAAATCAAGAGGTGAGATTTATGCGATTATTAAAAACTAAGTTTGATGTTGAAATTTCTTGTTTCATTGTAAGATGTTGTAAGAATTAAGGATGACAAATGTTTTTGATACTTGATATGTCAATTTTATAATGTTGACCCATGATCTCATGAGACATGTCTCAAATGTTGCAGTTGGAAATTTGAATTCATCGGATTCTTTTCCATCAACATGATTGGTGGCCAGCTTGATTTTTTATTTTTTTTTCACTACTAGAAAATTATCAAATACAAATAAAAATACTAATGAGAAAAAACTCATTGGTAAATTACAATGAAATTTACCTATGAAATATTTTTTCTTTATGTCTATCGGTACATATTGATGAAAATTTTTCATTAGTGTATACTGAGAGAATTACAATGGGAAATGAAGGAATAAAAAGAAAAGAAGAAAAAATAACATGTCATTGTTATAAACGATATTATCGACAAAATAAACTTGTCGCTAATATTCTTCAGTAAATTCGTAGGTAATATTTAAGTTATAACTTGACGATTAACATCCCCGCTCTCCCTCCCCCATTTTTTTTCTTCTTCTATTTTTCTTTGTAAAAAAAAGCAACCCCTTTATTTTACCACAAATCAAATTCTCATCATCATAAATCTGGCGACCCCAACACTAAGTCTATTAGTATTCCTGTTCTGATTTAATTTCTTTTGAAGATTTCTGACATCAAATAAGCAAAACTATTTATTTTTTATTTTAACCCATTTTTTAAATGTTAATTTTCTTGGCATTTTGGTGTAGTATATGTAATTTGTATGTGTGTTTACTTATTCTATAGCTTTTCTCCATAGAGATTTATTATATGAATGCATGATTTGTACATGTCAAGGTTTATTTGAGATTTTAAAAAATTATATTTGTTTGTAATCTGATGAAATTGATTTTGATTTTGTGATTTAGGTGTTTTGTAAATAAATAAATAATGACTTATTTAATGAGTATGTTTCATATTTTATCAATTTTATTGTTAAGTTGAAAATTTTGGTAAATATAAAGGAATTTGAATCTTTGTAGGAAATTGATAATGATTAAGGGTACTATTATAACAAATTGAATAAATTTGAGTTAAATCAATGACAACTAATTTATTTAGTTCACATAATTAATTAATATATGTTGTCATTAATATTTTATATAAGTTTGATATAAGTAATGGATGATCCTTCTTGGATGTATTGAGTTTCACCTGAAGGGTTGCGCAAGATGGATTATTGTAATGGGATTGAGGGTTTTATTAATTATTTCACTATCTAATCCAAAAAATATTAGTGGAGGAGGTATTATGTGTACATGTAATAGGTATAAAAATAAAAAGTTTATCGATCCAGATATTATACGATGCATCTTCTACAAAAAATGTTCATGGAGAAACACTTGTGTTGGTTTGCGTATAAAGAACCATATGTTCTTTACAAGACCATGCTAGAGAGGATGACTGAGTCAATTTTTAGTTCTAGCAACGTGCATGAAGTTGTAGATGATAATAATAATTCTTATAAGAGTAGATGTGACATGAATGAATCAAGATTATGTAAATGATAGACAAAGAATATAATGTAGACGCAATTAATATTTTTCAAACCACAATTAACTTTGCTTGATAACAACAAGAATGTTGCATACACACACACACATATCTGATTGCAATTATAGTTTGATAATTTGAGCATGTATTTGCTTCCTAAAACTAATGGTAGCTATGAGCAGAAGCATTTAGAACTGTCGCATAAGTGAAGCTGGAATGTATTTTCTTAAAGATTAATTTGAAAGTTGTATTTATAATATGTAAAAATGTTGTTTTCTTTAATGAAGAGAAAAATAGTCAAGGCAGGTAATTTCTATAAATATTTCAAATAATAAAATTGAATTAAATTAATAAATATTTTGAGTATTAAAATTGAATTAAATTATGTAATTTAATGGTTTATTTTAAACATAATAATTCCACAAATTACCAATTAAATTAAAATTTGTTTAATTAAATTCAAGTTATCTTTCTTGGTTACAAATAAAACATGAAACAACCACGAAAAGAAAGATCTTAATTTTAAGAGTATTTGAGAGTGTAGTAATAATATTTTTTTTAATTTTTTTTGTTTAGAAATATATTAAAATAATATTTTTATTTTATTAAAATAATTTTTGATATTTATATATAAAAACAATTTAAAAATATAAAAAAATTATTTTTAAATTTTTTTAAAACACAGTTTTTCCAAACAAAACATACGGGCCAAACCCAGTTTAGGTCTCCTCTCTCAGGCCCACCGGTGCAGGCGCAGTGTTTGCTAGGCGCTATTTTACTTTTCGATTAAAAAAAAAAAGCACAAAGAGTACCGAGTACTCTTCACTGACCTCTTCGAATTTCGAATATTTAAGAAATTAGGAGGGAGGGTGAGTGCACAGAGAAACCTAAAACAAACCCCCCGAGTGATCTCTCTGTTTTCTCTTTTCTTTCCCAAACATCAACAAAGAAAGAAAGAAATGGAGTTGGACCCTGATGACATCTTTAAAGACGACGAAGACGATCCCGATAGCGAATTCTATCAGGTCAGGTCCTTACTTCTTGTCACTTTTACTTATTTATTTTTCCCAAAAAATGAAACACTAATTTTGCTAAACTACATTCTGCAGCAAAGAGAATCGTCGAAAGAATTCGTGGTCTACCTTGTCGATGCTTCCCCCAAAATGTTCTCATCTACTTGCCCTTCTGTCAGTATATTTTCTCTCTCTCTCTCTCTCTCTCCTTCCTGTTTCTTTTGTATCAGAGTGTCTTTGTTTTTGCCTCAAAAAAGTGTTTTTAAATTTTTTTTAATGATTTTGTATCCTTTATATGTTAATGTCAAAAATAATTTTTTTTAAAAATATTTTTTTAATGGATTTCCAAACGATTTAAAAAAGTAACCGAAGCCACAATTCTAAACACTAGCATGTAGCATTGCATAATAGCAGATTTCGTTAATTTCTTTTCCATTTACTTCATCCAAATGATTTATTTGTAATTAATAATAGACTTTGCATAAGAAATGCTGCTGTTTTGTGGCTGTGAACATGTTTTTTTTTTTTCTTGATTTTGGTGGTATTGCAGGAGGACGGAAAGGAAGAAACTCATTTCCACATAGCTATCAGTTGTATTGCGCAGTCATTGAAGACCCAAATAATTAATAGATCGTATGATGAAGTTGCAATCTGCTTCTTTAACACTGTAAGTCTTTTTATTTGTTTTTGGCTTTAATAGCCAACACAAAAAAGGGTGTAAGTAGATGAAGAAACAATACATTTTGCAATTCCATAGTTGTAGTTTATCCTTTTCTTGGGGTTAGTTTGGTATTTATGGTGGCATGTGATTTGACAAAGTTACTTGGTTGTATACTTGTCTTCTTTTAGGATCACATGCTAGCTATGATGGAAGTTGTTAGCATATTTAGTTCACCATTATTTGATAATCATTGCAGAGGGAGAAGAAGAATTTGCAGGATCTAAATGGTGCTTTTGTATTCAATGTTGCGGAGAGAGAGTATCTAGACAGGCCAACTGCAAGGCTTATCAAAGATTTTGATTGCATAGAGGGTAAGTCTCGACAGCATATTCTACGTGCTTTGGTACAGATTTATTGATTTCTGGTCTAAACTCTTTATTTTTTCTCACAAAGGGTTGAATTTTGTTATAGCAGACTGGGTCCTTCAGTTTTTTTTTTTAACATTGAAATAAAGTTACTCAACTTTATCTAACCTTACATTGTTTTGGACCGCTGTTGTTTTAAACATAAAAAAATGTTAATATTTTGTGTAGTTAAATTTTTATGTGCTGAAATTGTATCACATCGATTGTGTTCGATGCACCAGTCTTTTGTCATAATCGTTGCTAGCATAGTGTCTGTCTTTCAGAGCAAGACTTTGTCGAATCTGCATTTTGATGTCTAAAGTTGTGGAATTCCAACAACCTCTAACTAATTCCTAGTTTACTTTCCAATGTTAATTGTCAGATGACATGGTACCAATGATTATTGAATCTAATAATATTTCTTTTCCTCTTGGAAGAATGTGTGGCAACTATCGCTGTCAAAGCTAAATGACGCTGTAGCCAGTAGTCATGCTTTGGATTTCATCTCTCTTTTATTTTATCTGGTATCTTGTTTTTCCTTACATGGTCTTTGAATCTTCCGGTTTCAAAAGTTGTGAGAGCTCAGTTCTCTAATTCTTAATAGCTTGTTGAAGCTGATGGTTGAATTTGAATGGTCATAATTATCCCCGACTTATCATCTCCATAGATGTTTTAACTTTTGAAAAAAATAATTTTGAGGATCTTTGTATGTAAATATGGAAATAATGAGAGCAGTTTCTTACTTCATGTTTTGTAAAGCCTTTTTTTTTAGTGAAATTAAAAATATCAAATGACTTTTGATCTAATTTGTTTGCAGAATCATTCACGAAAGACATTGGCAGTCAGTATGGTATTGTGTCTGGGTCTCGGGAGAATTCCCTTTACAATGCTCTCTGGATAGCGCAAGCATTGTTGCGTAAAGGGTAATACACATTTTTCTTTGTCTTTGATGTTATAGCTTTGATTGTCTTCTAAGCTGAAGTGATATTTTCATCTTCTTTTTTAAGATCTTCCATGCATAGTTTCCTAATGTAAGGGATGAAACCATCTCAGATCTGCGAAAACAGCTGATAAACGGATTCTTTTATTTACAAACGAAGATGATCCTTTTGGGAGCATCAAGGGTGTAGCCAAAGCAGATATGACCAGGACAACATTGCAGCGAGCTAAAGTATAGATTTCCATTGACATAACTAGCACATCTTCAAAATTCAACCCTTTGTGAGAATGCAATTTTTCACTTCAAATTTCGTTGTTAAAGAATGCCATTGCTACCTTTCAGGATGCACAAGATCTTGGCATCTCAATTGAACTTCTCCCCTTGAGTCAACCTGATGAGGAGTTCAATGTTTCACTTTTCTATTCTGTATGTCCTTGCCTACATCAGTTGATTTTTCATTGTTCCATATCTACTCCATTTGATTTCTTTATTAACTTCTCCGGCTGGTAAGTTGATTTACATTTGATAGAGAATTCACTATATTTCAGGATTTGATTGGGTTGGAGGGTGATGAACTTGCTCAGTTTATGCCTTCAGCAGGACAAAAGTATGCATTTTCTTTTTTGTGGTACTCTTGCAAGGATTATTTCATTTTTCTGTCTGACATTGCATAAGTGCAATTGTGAAATTGGGCTTCTGGGGACTTACATATTTTAAAGCTATGGGAAATGCTAATGCTCCAGAGGCAATAAAAACTTTCACAAGTAGTGGCTATACTGTTACAAGGGCTCCATATGATAGTGCAAGTTTTTCTGGAATAGGAAAAACACTCTCTCACACACAAAAATGTTAATGAGCACCAAACAGTTATGCTCCTATGCTTATAGCTGCGTGCGCGCACACACATATTAAATGTATGTATGCATGTGTGTATGCTAGTGTGTGTGCTTTTCTAAACTGATGGCCATAAAAATATTTTATGGTTAAGAGTTACCTACCTAGCTGCATGTAAATGAGCTCTCTCTCTCTCTCTCTCTCTTGTGTTGGAGACACCTGTACATCTTGTGATTAAGAGTTGCTAGTTATGTTATCTTCCACATATTGACATGGTTATTCTCTATATGTGGGGGCCTGTTTTGCTCACAGTAAACCCAAAAACAAACATCTATACAAGAGTCTCTCATGGGAACCCTCAAAACAGAGCTTTTTGTTGAGATGATAATTCTCATTGGCGCGTATATCCTGCTATAATACACTCATTGATCTACAGTGATGTTTGAATATCTATATTTGCGTGCATTTCATGTGTATTTGCGCACTATTCATTTCATAAAATCCTCTCACATTGTGTTCTAATCTCAGATTGCAAGATATGAAAGATCAGCTTAGAAAACGAATGTTTACAAAGCGAATAGTAAGAAGAATCACATTGTCAATTGCAAATGGATTGTCAATTGAGCTGAATACATATGCTTTGATTCGTCCAACTTTGCCAGGTACAATTACTACGAACTTCTATGCTGCATTATGTTATAGAGGCTTCTGCATAATATCGTTGTCATCACATAAGGCAGTTTATGAAATTTTTTTTGTGCTTTTGTTTCCTAGGGGCAATTACGTGGCTTGATTCTGTCAGCAATCGTCCTTTGAAGGTAATAACAGATTGTCATGTTTCATTTTGTTTATTCGTTTAATGCTTACATTTATTTACATTGCACATATTTTGTGCAATGTAAGTGAATTATGCCTATTTGAGATCATTAGTCTTGATCATTTTGTGCTGCACTTTCCAGCATCTGGATTGTTTCTTATGGCATGATGCATTTCATGTAGTATTCTTTTTCCCTCATTGTGGCTCTAGCTTGTGGGATTTCGTGAACTTTCTCCACAGTTTGGCACTGAAGGAGGTTAAGGAGATAATGCATTAGCTTTCTCTTGAGGTGTTATGTTCTGTTCAATGATATTCTAAAACAGAATATGGTGCTATATACTTGAACTTACCGGTATTTTACTTATTGCTTCCTAATCCACACCATAAAATTTCTTAAAAAGGAATTAGTTTCAAGTTAATTAGATACAAACTGGGGAGTTTCTTTACTTGCTCTAATCATATGTAATTGACTTTTAATTTATTCCCATCATTTCCTTTTTGTTTTAGATTTTGGATTCACCTTGTGAGTATTAGATCTTAATCAGGTCATGTATTTTGACATTGTGCAGACCGAGAGATCTTTTATCTGTGCCGATACTGGTGCATTGATGCAAGAACCTGCAAAACGATATCAGCCTTACAAAAAGTAAGCATGTTTCACTTCTGTCGATTATGTTATTTGTAATGCTTTTTTTATTTTTCTTTCTTAGTTGATTCAAGAACCTGCTGCATCTTTTTTTTTTGCTTTCCCCTTTTCATTTTCTTTTAAATTCTTCTTAGGAGTATATGATGTAAATAAATTTCCCGTTAGATCATTTAATATTGTAACTTAAAAGTTGTCATGCCCTTACATTTTTCACACCGTCCTTTTTGGCATGCTGATTTTGGTATATGCCAAAACTTTAATATTTTTTTTTTGTTATTTGATAAATTATGGCGGCTGTCTACTTGCATTTGTTGCCTAATTAATCAATTTATGGTTCAGTGACAATATCATGTTGTCTGTCGAGGAGCTGTCTGAGATAAAAAGAGTTTCAACGGGACATCTTCATCTTCTTGGATTCAAGCCCTTAAGTTGCTTGAAAGATTATCACAACTTGAGGCCTTCGACATTTATTTTTCCTAGTGACAAGGTTCCTTAATTCTTTTCCTTGAACAGTATTTGGGTATTTTCATAAAGTTCATGCTGCCTGTTCTGCTTTGGTTTATAGATCACAACTTTTTTTTGATGACTTAGCATGCTTCTTCAAGCCTATAAATGGCCATGTAATGCCACAGCTAAATAATGTTTTCCCCTAGATTGGGTTACAACTCTCTATATCTCCCTTTAGGAATTGCAGTTAGTGGAGAGAAATGGATTCCGTAGGTTGGTATTGCAATGTTATAGGATTCTATATAGAAGATGGCACATTCATGGAAATAAATTTTTTTAAGAATGCATTAGGTAATCATCGAATGCATTAGGAGTTTTTTTAGTTTCACATTATCTCATACAGAGAGTACATTTGGGCAATTTGGCAATATCTTGGTTTCATGGGTGTGCAGTGAATGATATTTTGATCCACTTCACCTACAAAATTGCATCTAAAGGACATAATATGATTCGTACTGTTGATTGTTTCTACTTTAGGATATATAAATCTAGTTAAGTGGATTAAACTTGATAGCTTGAATTTACTCATCTCCACAGTTTGTCTTTGAGAATGTCATTTCTATGATGAGCATGAAGAATAATTTTAAGAATCATGTTAGAATGCTCTTCAAAATCTTAATTGTATGCACGTGTTTGTGGGTAGCTATGCTTCAATATATTGGTGAATGTTATTTTATGTTATTATTATTTGGTCCTTTGAAGGTCAGGGAGCTTTGATGGTTCTCTTATGAGTCTGTCTAGATTTGCCTGTGCCTTGCTTACAACATAAAAGCATGTTAATTGAGAGTCTGGTAGTGAAATGGTAGAATATCTATTTAATTTTGAACTTCAATGAGAAGTAAAATTAATACTTTCAAGCCACTCAATTGTTCCCTTTTCACTCTCCATTAAAGCTCGATACTTCTCTCTTGTGGCTATGATGGATGTTATAACTAGTAGTAGTTATCTTATTAAACAAAAAATATATGCACTTCAGATATTTGGTGATTGTAAGATTATATTTCCAGATTTTTTCTGAGTTTCTTTGTTTCAACAGTCCCATCTTGCTTTACATATATCCTAAAATCATCTCTTCCCTGGTATGTAATAGCGCTTTTTTCTTTTCTGGTTATTGGTTGCAGGAAGTAATTGGTAGCACTTGCATTTTCATTGCCCTGCTTAGATCCATGGTAAACCTTAAACGGTGAGCAGTGTTTATTTTGCGAACTATAGTATTATTCCTTGAACTTGAACCCAAATATTTATAAGATATAATGTAATAATATCTCTCATTTGTATTGCTATGTTATATTATTTAGTAATGAGATAAGTTTCTACTCATGATAGACGCTGTCAGTATTTATTTAGATTTATTATTTATACTTTCCTTCTCCTTATTGTAGTATATACAAATAGCATTTTACCGTTGTACCTGGGCAATTTTTGTTTAAGCCTGGGATTGTAGAAATTCATATTTATTATCCATATCCTTAATCATAATATAGGGACCGTTCTATGATGCAATGGGCAAACTCTTGGTTTTGTAACCATGTCTTTGTGTCTAGACTTGAAACTTTAGTGCATCCACCTTGTATAAAGATTTCAAAGGGCACAACCATCTCCAAATTCTTCTTCCAGTCCCAAATTCTGTTGGAGCATAACTAGGTGATGGCTTTAATTTTTGTGGTGCTAGTATCCTACACTTTATGTGGCTAGGAGCATCAAGATTCCTAACTTTAGCACCACTTTCTTTTTGGTTATGGAAAAGCAGGAATATAAATTATGGAACCCAAGAGAAGTGTTGTTCATCAATTGCAAAAGTTGATTTTTTTTTATCCTATCTCTTGAATTAGTCATGCTTTTTATTTATTCTTAATTCTTTTTTCTTTCTTCATTCATTGAAAATTTTGCAGTTTTGCAGTTGCATTTTATGGAAGCTCATCTCGTCCTCAATTGGTTGCCCTTGTTGCACAAGTAAAATACTGCATTTTTAAAGTACCATTGGATTGTTGCATGCATGAATTTATAATTGGTGAACAAGTCTGATTTTGGCATCAATATGCCATCTTCATCCTTATATTATTTTGTCATTATTACTCTCTTTTTTGTCTATCTTTTGAGTTTCTACCCTATTCCATTAAATAAGTGGGGGACCCTGCAACTAAATTCTGCTCAAATGTAAAGAGTAATGAAATAAACTTGTAATGTAAACTGATTGATTGGTAGAGAGTAGCTTAGGTTCCCAATACTTGTCTAACACATTTATCATTTTGCTTATTTGTTTTCTTTGTTTTATTTTTATTTTATTTTCCTAATTGCATTTGAGAATACGATAATATTCTAACGTAGTTGTCCCCCTCTGTGGTCATTTAAACTAAGGCATTTGAATTACCTCATGCTGTCATTGTGTGCAATTGTGTCATTTTCTGCTTTTGTAATTGAATACTATGCCCTGTGCTTTTGTTTTTCTTACCAATATTTTTAGATCTCTCTTCCCGGATTTGAATCTATCTTTTTGAATTGAATACCATGCCTTGTGCTTTTGTTGAGTAATGAAAGAAAGTAATTTCTAGTGCTTAATCCATGCTGTTGAACTAGATTTCCAAGTTCCTTAAACAATGCGATTTATGTGATACAAATTGTTATCTTGAACTAATTATGCAGTGAACATAATTGCTGTTGTTTTTATGTCTAATTTCAAAATTACTGTGTCATTAATGTTGCTTATTGATATCTTTGAAAAACAGGATGAGATTATTAGTGCTGGTGGTCAGGTTGAGCCACCTGGAATGCACATGATATATCTTCCCTATTCTGATGATGTCAGGCATGTTGAAGAGGCAAGTACAATTTTAAGTTGATTCAAAATGGATTATATAGTAATCTTAGCAACAAGGGTATGGTTGACTTGCTGCAGATTCATTCAGACACAAATGCTGGGGCACCTCGAGCTACTGATGAACAAATTAAAAAGGCTGCTGCTTTAATAAAACGCATTGACTTGAAAGATTTTTCTGTATTCCAATTTGCTAACCCTGGTAAGCTGGCTTTGATTATTCAGACTTCGTACCTTGAAGAGTGCTTATAAATGCTAAGGATATATTTGGTGTGGCCCATTTTACTTATTTTTGGTACAAATTAGGGGAAAAAGGAAATTTTCATGGAGGTTTAATTTAACCCCAAAATGGGTTTAAATGTTAACCTTGTGGGGATGAGATACATGGTTGGCCCTTGTGTTTTGGATTTTTGGTCATATTTTTCCCATTGTTCCAGTTGGTCATTGTTGCCCTTGCACTTAATTGTTGCCCTTGCACTTACAATTCTTGCATGTTTGCCCTTCTGGTTTTGGTTTTTGGTCATATTTGTCCCCCGTGGTTTTGGTTTAATTTTCTATATGTGAACAAGATTTACAAGTACAAAACCAACAATGATCAAACCAAAACCATAAGGGCAAATATGACCAAAAATCCAAACCATGTATTTCATCCTCTTGTGGGGGAGAGGTGAAAATTTTTTTAGGGGGGTGGATTTTGGATCTCGAGTCCTTCCCTCCCCTTTTGTAGATTTTAACACTAATCTATTCTTTCTTCTCCTTTTATTTCCATTTTGGAGTGCAACTATATGTTATTTAATTTTTTGCTATTATATTTAATTTAAAATCTGATTTCTCTTTTTTTGGGACCCACTACTTTTCATTATTTCCAACTCCTACCAAACATTCTTAATACATCATCTCTTAAACCTTTCTTCACCCTTAACACTTCACCCTTAAATTTAAGATGTTATCTCCTTAACATTTCTTCAGATTTTTCATTCCATACCAGAAGCAATCTTAAGATGATTGGGAAAATTTTTGAAAACCTCTTCACTTGGCTGTTGTCTAAACTTTTATATTATTTTATAGTCTAACTAGTGGTTTTGGCATGTGCACCCTCATGTGTATTATTCAAGTTAAAAAATTATTTTATTATTGAAATTAACACATTTAAATTTAACTTATTGAACTAGCTTCTGTGATTCATATAAAAGTTATTATCTGATGTTGATATAGATTTCCTTAAAAGTTTAATGGAAATTTTTATATGAATTCATGGATAGTGCGAATTGATGGCTATTATTGAGGAAAAAAGTGATTTTAATTTGGATTCTTACTATGAATTGGAAATTGATGGCAATGAAAAAAGATGATTGGTTTTAACCTTTACTCGTACTGGGAGTAAAAGTTGGATTTCTGCTAGGATTAGAATTAGTACTGTTTAATATATTAAGCATGTAATAGTCAATAAAGTTTTTGAAATGTTCAGAAGCGCGCATACACCCATGGATTCTGGATTTGAACTAGGAAGAACTTTTATGCTCTCTTATATTTTGTCAAATCTACTCTGCAAATGATGAAATATAGTGCATGTTATTTTAGGTGTAGTAAAATTTTCTTACTGGTCAATCTGTATCTCAGTTCCAATTTTTTAATATATAGCATGCATTTATGAAGTGTGGTCTCTGCCTAAGCAACGCCTTGATTGAAGTTAGCACTTTTATAATGAGAGATCCTGAATTATAGTGCAAGAAAATAAAAAGAATATCAATGTTTGGGTTGATTGAACATATAAAGTTATAAAATCTCAATTCATGTGGATCACAATTTTCATGCATCATGGATATAGCACATTGCATAATATTAGTTTGCTGTAATATATGCTATTATTGGAGGACATTGATTTATGTGAACTATGAGGAAATCATATAATTTTTCTTTTTCTTTAAATCTTAGCTGGATTCTCCTCATCATCAATTTCCAATACATTTTCTTACAGGTTTGCAGAGACACTATGCAGTTCTGCAGGCCCTAGCTCTGGATGAAGATGACATGCCAGAAATCAATGATGAAACACTTCCTGATGAAGAAGGCATGGCCAGGTAAGATCAACTCGTAGCTTCCTATCCTTTGCTGCACCCACCATTCTTTCATTCCCTGCCCTTGATGTGGATCTTCACAATCATTTTTGTTAACCTGACAAATGTTCACATTTATGATACCACAGACCAGGAGTTGTTAAAGCAGTTGAAGAGTTCAAGCTTTTTGTCTATGGAGAAAATTATGACGAGGAAAGTGACATGGGCAGTGGAAAAGCAAGCGACGCCTCCAAAAAACGGAAAACAGCTGCTGAAAATGCAGCTAAGGAGTCTGCAAACTACAACTGGCCTGA
>Ga0307514_10003505_pt1 | contig 15018 bp, 29 predicted proteins | sample 16_EM_MG_FD_203088 | JGI IMG/M metagenome (GOLD analysis project Ga0307514, IMG submission 203088) | Populus trichocarpa ectomycorrhiza microbial communities from riparian zone in the Pacific Northwest, United States - 16_EM | ecosystem: Host-associated > Plants > Roots > Unclassified | place...
CTATCTCGAGCTCCTGTCTCGTTGCCTTAGTGCAATTAGCCAGAACCTCTAGATACGTACCTACATAGATAGTTCGTAGTATCCAGCTGGCCTGGGTACTCACTGTCTATATAGGCCACCATTTACACTATCCCATTTCTTCCTCTGCTCTTCTTCCAAATGTGCGTAAACCCTATAACCGAATATCCTCAAATGTCTCAAATCCGGTTTCTTGCCATAATACATCTCAAACGGTGTACAGCCAATAGCCTTGTGAGGGCTCCTGTTCTTCAGGTATGCAGCTAATCTGCATGCCTCAAGCCAAAACCCCACTAGAATTCTCGGAGCCTACATAAGCGATGAAGCTTTTTGGACGATTTGCTTAATAGCATTTTCAGCTGGTCCATTTTGCTCAGGGGAATATGTTTGCGTAGTTTCATGTTTTATGCCTTCCAATGCCATCCATGCCTGGAATTCCTGTTTCATCAATGTGCCTTCATTGTCCCCACGTAATATCAATATTCTCAACCCTGTATAGTTCTGTTGGATGGCTCGAAACTCCTTGAATGCTTGTCGTATTTCATCTTTCGTTTTTAGACAATATACTCATACAAACCGTGTATAATCATCCACAAATACACAGAAGTAAGTATAACCCCCAAACAGTCCAATTACCTGCATCGGTCCACAAATATCCGTATGGATAATCTCTAACTTCCGAGTTGCCCGTCATCGAGGAATCTGTGATATTTGCCTATGGTCTTTTCCCACTAAACACCCTGTATACTGTACACTTGCAGGTTGCACAGGAGTGCCAATATTAATCCCCGTTACTATATTTTGAAGTCTCCCAATATCTTTCTTGTTCAGGTGTCCTAGCCGCTGATGCCAAGTTTGTATTGTCTCTGGTTTTCTGCTAGCCCCTGTATCTCTTATAGCCATACATAACTCATGAGACTGCATATCAGCATCCAACCACTATGACTTGCTAATCTTTGTGCCTTGTGCCAATAATCGACCGTCTAAAGTGAACTTGCAATCGAGTGGGCCCAGATCACAATGACAGCCTTTTTCTGCCAGAATCAATACCGAAAAAAGGTTCACCTTTGTTTGAAGAGTCGGTACATAAAGGACGTTCTCCAGATTAACATATACTAACTCGCCATCCACTAATAAGACCAGGGGGATTGTACCATAGTATTGGGAAACTATCTATCCATTTCCCGTCAAAATATCAACTGAAGGATCGCATTGAATCAAGGAGAGAAAAAGGTGCTTGAATGGGGAGTAATGATTAGAGGCCCCACTGTCAACCAACTATTTCCCAGGTTCATCTCCTATTCCCACTCCGCCTATTACCTTATTCAAAACCTCTCCCGCTTGTATCGAGTAACAAAACTCTTTGCCAAATTTCTCCTTACCATTCAAAACCATTGTATGATGAGCTATAGCATGAGGATTGATCCGCCCATCCGTACCTAGACCTATAACAATTGTACCGTCTTTTGCCGTGATTGTATGATCGTGAGCCAAGTGTGCCTGAGCATGATTCAATTGATTGGGAGGTGGTCCAGATAAAAATGAAGGGTCCTGATATGCCTTGCGGTATCCACCTTGATCATGAGAGCCTTGATCTCGAGAGTGAATTGTATGTAGGTGAGCAGTGCCTGGTAATGAAGTAGTTGTGGTTAAAGTATTTAGGGGTATCGGTCTACGTCCCCTTTCATTTCTCCAGCTGTCTCTTTTTACTATCTACCTCAGTTTCAAATGTGGATTCTTTTCCCAACAGGTGGACTCCGAGTGACCGTAATTTCTGCAAACCGTGCACGCTACTCTTTCATTTCTTCTACCATAAGGTTCGTATCTCCACTGTCCGGCAGGTGCAGTTCTCAAAGGTCCCCCTCCTACAACATTCACAGTACTGCAATGACAACCCACTGGGCATTCTCCCTGATAATTTACTGTTGTTATCGCTGTAGCCATTGGCCCATCCATAGAGCTAGAAGTTTGTTGCCTGGGTCCTACTTGATATGTCGAGGTGTTCAATGTTGTCGCTCTCAAAGCTCCTCCTGTGAGTTATATATTGTGCAAAGACTTCGTAGTTTTGTCCTCCGCCTTGTTATCACTTTCGGCTGTGAGTAGGTATTGAGTCACCAACTCCACAGTCAAATTCCCAGGTCTTGCACGTAGAGCATACTTCAACTCTTTATATTCCTGACCCAGTCCATTCAAAATGTGAGTTGCCACTCTATTCGCCGGTACCTCCACCCCAACCTCACGAAGTTGTGCAGCCAATGACCTCACGTAGCCAATTCATTGCTCCATATTCTGCTCAGCAGTCTTACGTGCTCTCCCGAACTCTTCCTCTATTCTCATCATATTCGAAACGTCAGTAGAAGAGTAGGTCTTGTGAAGTATCATCCAAGCCTCTATCCCAGTAACAGCATCGGCAATCAAACGGCTCTAATCCCGCTCACAGTATAAATGAATCAAAGAACAGGATTGTCTTTGAATCTTCCTCCACTCATTACGTAATTCCTCTTCTGATGCCGGTGGTGGGGCGTCTTCCTGCATAGTCTCCCACCAATCTTTGAGAATCAGCAAAGACTTCATGTCGTCTTTCCACTCATGATAATTAGTGCCATTGAGTTTCACGATCTTCAAAGGGTCTTCTCGGTGATCAGCCATGTCGGTAAGTGTTTGAGAGGTATCCGTATCTGTAAAAAAGAGGTATTCGTAAAAAAGAGAAATTCCTAATAAGAGAAGAAAAAACGACACCGGGACATAACCTAGAAGAGCTCAGTGATCAATAGCTAGAAGGACTCAGTAGAAAGGGCTCAGTGATTAATAGCTAGGAGTGCTCAGTGATGGTGATGATTCTCTATCGTCGTTGATCTGAGTTCATCCACTCGTCAAGGACTGATCAAGTGTACACTTTTCCCCAAAACCCCAAACTAGGCTAGTGTCGTACTCCCAAGGAACTATGTTCCTTCATACTTGCGCTATTGTTCTAAAAGCATGGCGGGAGATCAGGGTTCAAAATTAAATCTATTTGTCGCATTCAAAGTTAACCGTCCTTTTGCTTGTCCTTTTGCCAAGAACACCTGAAAGGACGGGTGAAAGGACATCTGAAAGGACAATCATGAACGCAGCTACTGGGCTGACTGCTCAGTTACATTATGAGCGTTGGCATTACATAATCATAGTATCTTAATACCTATCTATATATAGGAAGAAGGGAGTGCAGACGGGTATGCTTGAATAGCAATTGAAAGTATTGTAGATGGTATTGGATTGTTTCCAGCTGGGGATTATGACTGGGTGATTCAAAGACCCTATTGGAGGGCCCAAAGTGGGGATGATTAATTGTGCCATATATGTTCTGGGCCGTTCGCGGACACCAGCCGCCCATGGGCGGCATACTTGCTATGCCTCTCGCGGGCACATACGAAATGCCCACGGGGGACATAGGTACCTGGTATGCCCCTCGCGAGCATACCAGGATAGCAGACAAGGATACTAAATTACTTGATTTCCTTGGCTTAGAGCTCTATCCATGCGGATACCGTTGGCTATGTCATTTAGTTCTCCCTATGTCATCGCGATAAATCCTGTTTGTTTAGCTACATCATTTAGTTCTCCTTATGTCATCGCGATAAATCCTGTTTGTGAAAACATATGTTATGGGCGCATATACTGATTTGATCAGTATATATGTCGAGCTATCCTCATCTTCTGTTCTTTCTTTCTTTCTTCCCTACGCAACAACTTGTATCCCCTTTCCGCCGAAAGCGATACACCCGTTCCCAAATCGCACGCAAAACCGAATTAATTCCCCCCAATAGTCTACGGTGTCTTCCGGGCTATTGTACACTTCCTCCTACTGTCCGCACGAGTTTATTCTACTCCTACGTTGAGATCCCTCTGTGGCCCCACACCAGAAACACTTGGGGATAACACCTAAGTGCCCGCTTCTCGCCAGAAAATGTCTGGCAACACACCTACCTCGGGGGGTCCCTCTGACCCCGAAAGCTCAAAGCCTTTCACATGGTCACCCACACCAATCCGCCCAGCCCCACCAGGAGAATGGGCTGCAGATGCAAACGTCCCACAAGCAACCTGGGGGCTTGAGGGTGAGTCAGACTCCAAAATGGAGGCTGAGCCCCACACCACCCCCAAAGCTCGCCCCCCACCCCCACCAATGCAAGTCCCAACCCTCTCTCGCACTCTTGCAAACCCCCTGAACCACAGCCAGGCTAGCAGCCCAACTCCTGCCCCTATTGCAAGAGCAGCATCTCGAATTGGCAAGAAAAGCCGCCCCTCCCGCCCCTCCTCCACCACTGTCTCTGCCACGGCAGCCACAGCGGCCCTCTCAAGTGGCCTCCCCACTCCAGCCGAGTACACAGTGAGAGCATCTGCCCTTGAACAACAACAACCGCCCCTACCCCCGCCAGGCCCATACGGATCAAGTACCTTCCCCTCCTTGCAAGAATATATGCAGAGCCCCGCCCGCCCACATCCCAGCAACCAGCCCAACCATATCATCACTGAGGGCTGGGCACATATAATCAACCAGTCAATTGATGACCCCCAGTCAGCAGAGGACCTGATCACAGGCGCAAAGACCAGGGACTCCACCAATAGAGATGTCATGACAGCGATTCTGGCCGCGATTCACTCCCTCCAAATGCAGATCATTGGCCTGGCCGAAAAGCAGGCCTCCACTACAAGCACAGTCAGCTTCCTGGCCGACGAGACAAACAGAATCAGGGTCGGAGTCGCTAAACTGCAACAAGAGGCCAGCCGTATGCAGAAGGCGCCAGCACCGGCACCACGCCCTCCCAAACCACAACCACAACTATACTCGCAAGGCTATGCCCCCCCCACCCACCAGGTACCACTGTCAGGAGGAATGGACCTCAAAGCAGGACAACACTTTAGTGAACACACGCACCAGACCACCATGGAATATGCACAAGAAAAAGAATACCCACCCAGGCCACTGCAGCCACCCAGATGCAAAACCCCAGCCCCGTCCAGTGCACCAAGAATCCAGGCCGATGATTGGATCGAGGTATCAGGAAAAGGCAAGAGAAAAGCGAAAACTTTTGCACAAGCAGTAGCGGCAGCAGCAAGTCCCTCATAGCAAGCACCAACAGCACCCCCAGCACGAGCCAAAACATACTCAAGAGAGGAAAGAGACCTGATCATCACCACTGGCAGCCAAACGGACATCACCGCCACCCTACCAAACCTACACAGCATCATCACGGATGAGCTAACAAAATGCAACAACAGACTAGCGCTACCTATCGGGGTACGCCAGAGCAAGAAGGGCAGCATCGTCATCACCACAGCCACCAGAGCACCAGCATCAAGCATCAAGACCAATATCGAGGCCCTCCTACCCCAAATTTCGGCCCTAACAGGAAGCACATGCAGGACCACCAGCGAACGCCAATCAGGCATCGCATTCCTTATTCACACAGTACCAACTTTCGAACGAGGAACCACCAAAACCCAAGAACAGCATGAGCACGAATACCTAGAGAACCTGGGAAGACAAATCGCGGCCAATACAGCGGCCTCTCCAACAAGCATGAAGTTCCTCAGAAACAGGGAACACAGAGAGAGCAGCAAATCCAAGGGAGCCTTCGTAGCAATCATGGCATCCTTCGAGACGGAACCAACTTTCGCAATCCCAGGCCGCATCCCAGCCGAGAAGACTACCTGGCGCATCTACAACAGGTCCTGCAAAGCGGAACGCATGCACCCCAACCACAAGAACTCAGTGTGCAAAAACTGTCTCGAGTTTGGCCACCCCACAGACGTATGCATGGCCAGCAACAAGGTTCCAAAGTGTGGATACTGCGGCGGCACCCACAACTACTTCAACCACGAATGCACAGCACCTGGCTGCAACGAGAAGACCCCCTGCCGCCATACCGTACTCAACTGCAACCTGTGCGGGACGACAGGTGATCACCATTCACTAGACCAAAACTGCCCCACCTATAAAGCACGAAATGCACCAAGAGCTAGTCAGAGCACTCCACCACAAGGCACACAATCCATGGAAGAATGAATAGCACGCCACAACAATAACAACACACAGGACGCGCCCCAGCCCGCATCCTGCAGTACAATACTGGCAAGTCCCCTACAGCTTTCCAGTCTATGCAAGCCGCCATCTCCGACACAAACACCAACATCCTGCTAGTACAGGAACCCCCACTCCTCAACAGAACCCCCACTCCTCAACAGAACCCCCCCACCTTTAGACGATTTCCACTGCTTCCCATCCAACAAACAGGCCTGCCGGACAATAACGTATGTGAGAAAGAAAGCCTTCAAATCAACCCCAGTCATTTCAGACCCACACGCGGACTTCCTGGTAGTATCTATGACACTACACAGCAAGGACCGCAAGCCACCAACGATCAACATAGCCAACTGCTATGACAGGCTCCAGAACCGAAACTGGAGAACTCGTGATCAACCAACACACTCACTTGATGCCCTCTTTCATGAAATTTTCGCTCTCGCCGAACTAGTTGCAGGCAACATGAACAAGCACCACCCCAGATGGGAGGCTGGCCGCAAGCCATCCCAGTGGGCCCAAAACCTGGTAGACATCTGCAATGCAGCAAATTTTCGCCTGGCAAACACCCCCAACATACTCACCTCCTACCCAATCAACAACAGCAAGCCAGCCGTGCTGGACCTCACCTTCTTTAACCAAAACCAAATCACAGTCAGGAACTGGCACACCCACCTCGAACACAAGGCTCTGGACCACACTCCGATCTCATACCAAGCCTGGCCTAAGTCAGGCATGCATCAAGAATACAAGGGATACGACTGGAAGAATACCAATTGGGCCCGAGTCACCGAACTCCTACCAGCACCAGAGGAAGTCGACATCCAAGATGAACAAGACTTCAACCACCTATACCACCTGATCTTGAGGGCGCTCCGGATAGGCACACCCACCAGGCAAGTCACCAAATGGTCCCGACCCTGGTGGAACCCCAACCTTGCCGAAATGCGCCGAATCAAGAACACAACCTTCCGCGACTTCCGGGCCAGCAAAACTGATAAACATACCTACCACAGAATCAGGAATGCCTACTTGCGAGCAATTCGGAAAGCGACCCAAGATCACTGGAATACAGTGGTAGAAAACACTAACCCATCCTCCCTCTGGCAAACAGTCAGGAAAGCGGTCCCCAAACCACCAGCATCACTTGCAACTATCAACGGGGCCACAAGCTTCGAAGAAAAAGCACAAGTATTGTGACAAGCCTTCTTCCCAGACAGCGACCCACCCCCACAACACCAACCTTCGGACAGCCTCGAAGGCTTCCACTCAGTCACTCAAGAGGAAATCCTTAAGGTGCTGGAAGCCATCCCACCCAACTCGGCCCCAGGAGATGACACTCTCCCACCCTCAGTTTGGATCCGACTACACAAGATCCGCCCCGACATACTCACCAACATGACAGACTGGTCACTACGCAGTCGTACACTCCCTACCATCCTGAAGAGGGTACTCACCATGGTGATACCCAAGCCAGGAAAGCCAGACTACTCGGTACCCAAGGCCTACCAAATGATATCCCTCCTGCCGATACTATCTAAGACAATCGAACATGTCGCGCTCGCCAGAATGACAGTTTTCGCACCTAACTGCCTCTCACCACTTCAATTTGCCTGCCGGAAAGGCTATTCTCCACTTGACGCTGTGCACCTAATACTGGAAAAAGTGCACAAGGCCTCAAGTGACAAGCTATACAGCTCAGCCCTCTTCCTGGACGTCCAGGGTGCTTTCGACAAGGTACTTCACCAACGACTGGCCGAAATCATGACCACAAACAATTTCCTGCCATACCTAGTTGACTGGGTACAATCATATCTATCGGACAGGTTAGTCCGAATCATAGATGGCGCGGCCTCAGAACCCGCCTTCACACTAATCCAAGTAGGCATACCATAAGGTTCGCCCCTATCACCTTTCCTTTTCAACGTCTACAGCTCCCCGCTGTACCACGACCACCAAAGACTGGGTGTAGACCTCATGGTATCCTATGTTGACGATTACTGCTTGCTGGTAATCTCAGTATCGTGGCAGCAGAATGCCATCACCCTCACAGCTGCAGGAAACCAGCTACAACTCGAAGCCAACCAAGGAGGAATGAATTTCGACCTCTCAAAGACCGAGCTTTTCCACTTCCCCTGCGGCAAGACCATCCCAACAGCAGACCTACGCGGGGTACAATTCAGGGAACACCACATACCAAACAACCTGGAACAAAGATGGGTAGGAGTCTTCTTCGACAGAACCCTCCGAGCCACCCTACATATCGAGAAACGCGCAGCCAAAGCTGGGCCAACCCTATATAAGCTCGCACCACTCTTTAAGAAACTCAAGCCAGAAATGGCGTCCCGAGTTATCAAAGCAACAGTGATCCCAGCCCTCACCTTCGGACTGGAAATATACACGAGGAACCACATCAACAACCGAGAAGTGGTACCAATCAAAATGTGCCTGAAAGCGGCAGCAAAAATAGTCACGGGAGGGTGGCAGAAGGCAGAACTCCATGCAATCTGTGGAGAAGCTGGCCTACATGCCCCCTACCCCCTGATCAAGAAATGCGCCATTTCAGGGGCAGCCCACCTGCTGGACAGACCACCAACACACCCCTTACACTCACTACTGCCCTGGAACAGACCCAAGGCTTACAACCTGAAAGCAGAAACACGAAACTACGCATGACCCTGGACGGTGAACCAGGGGCATGCATCACACCTCCAAATCGATGGAGTACTCAATAACATCCTCCCACTCATTGAGGACACGACCTAGCCGACACGACCGGCAAAACCCGCAATACGCGCATACATCCAACAGTACACCCTGGAGGATTTTAACAAAAGACCAAACCCACCACACACATACCCACCCCAGGCACCAAGCAACACAGGCGCAAAGGGCCTCCTCCCACGAAGACTCTGCCACTGGATATCCAACATCTGTCTAGGACACGGCTGGTTCCCCCATTACCTCAAGCGCATAGGACGACACAACGGGAAGTGCCCATGGTGTCGGGCCGAAGACGCAAACCGACAACACATGATCATGAAGTGCAACGCCATACCACATCCTACCGACCACCTGACGAATGGACTCACATTCAGGGAGCTGGTATACGAAGACTCGAACCTATCCAAACTCATCAAGGTACTCACACTCAACAAAGTCGGACTTCGGGAAACCATCCAGGAGGGCATAATCACACTACAGGCAGAATAAGCTGCGTCAAACCCTCATACATTTCCCTTTGTTATCGCACACTTAGATAGTTCCTGTCCCTGTTTTTAGGCCATAGCCGCAAGGCTGCACGCCACTTATTATATACTTAGTATAATAATATATCGGATTTAAAAAAAAAAAAAAAAACTTGTAAGCCTACTTCTATAGATATTAGCTAGTTGATTGTTCGAAATAAATATATATCTACCTACCTACTGTGGCTCAGGCTACCTTGGATCTCGTATACCTGTTCTTCACATCTACCTATCCTGAAGCCATGTCCAGCCGAGTTCGTATTCCAGACTTGCAACCTGTAGAAGCTTTTACCGATGCAGCTAGTGAGGGATTTCACCAATACTATATATATCCAATCCATGATCTAATCTACCAGCCCAGGGTAATAGATTAACTCGCAACGTAGCTGATGGGCCCCAGTACATACGCATTTAATTGTATATACAATCTTATAGTCTAATGGTAAACATGAACTACTCTGAATAATAAGCTCATGTTCGAGTCCTGCTTACACAATTTATAGTTATTCTTCTATTATTTTGTATTCAACCGCCACAGTGTTTATTTCCATTTTAGAAACGGGTTTACTCCTGTGTGAATCACAAAAATTCCCTGTGACTGGGCTACTATATACTGATGCTGTAGTATACCCAAAGTCATGAGTAACCCATGCTTTATCTATCAACGTATTGTGTACGAGGATAGGCACAGTGGAAAGAGTGCTAGCTAACAGCTTAGAAAGACTTGAACGCAAGGAGTGGTATGTCGCACACTGGTGGTGGGCGATATGGTCAAGTACGTTAGATGGTTGCGGACTTGTATGAAGACTTCCTTATTATTCCTATTTACTGAAGGGAAATATGGGAGATTATATACTAGGACGACGCACAGAAATACGGATGACGTACAATACTGTGAAAAACAGGATAGATAAGAAAAACCGTATAGACGTACGTCAGCCCCATAAGATCAACAAGAATACAGTCGGATTAGGTGGAAAAAACAACCGATAGGTGGGAAAAACAACCGATAGGTGGAAAAACAACCGATAGATTACTTGATGAGCTAGGAAAGGTATTGATCTAACAGAGTGCATGGAAAAAGAATAAAACACACGATAAGGTAGGTCAATACACCAGTTAAAACACAACGTTAGGGAAAGAGGGTGTGGTGGATGTCATGTTCCAACATTATCAGTGGAAAGAAAACCTGTGGTTAATCCTGTGCAAGCCTGGAGGTGGGTTTTCCGTAGTTACAAGGGATTACAAATCCTCAGATTTTACTGTAGCAACACGGGATTGTACACCGGAATATTACACAGGAGATTTGCGGGTGCAATACACAGAACAAATTTTCCTGGGCGAATTCTGTGGCGCTACGGTTACAGGAAATTTCACTTGGTAGCACCGGGAATTTACACCGATTTTGGACCCGTAGGGATATACATAGTAGATAAAGGCCTCCTGGCTCACCCACCTGATATTGGACCCTATAGCCGGGGGTAGAGGGCGGAGGGGGTGCCCTCAGGGAATTCATATTGCCAGGGGGGTTATCTGGTATTAGGTTGATTTTGGTGAGGCGTGAGGGTAACCATGTTGTAGAGCGTAGTTGTTTCCATAGTCCTCAATTTGGCTGGAAATAGACACTTGCAGAACATGATGGGATTGCCGAAAACAGCTAGTATTTTGCCCCCGGTCAAAACTAGTGTGCCAATGGTACATAGTTTTATGTTCCTTTGACGAAATCGTCAACGTAAAACAACACAATCACAACTCCCCCAAGCAGCCAACGCCCAAGCAGCTCCCCCAGCTCCCCCAGCTCCCCCAAGAAAACCATACATAGAGCCTTTTGGTGACAAAGCGGCTTTGGACAGCATTCAAGGGTATTCAAATCTTGTCTCCAATGACTTTGAGGGCATCGATTACCCATACAAGGGTGGCGGTACGTAAAGCAGCAAAGTTTTTTCCCGGAAGAGCAGCGTGTATTGGTTATTATATGTACCTAGGCATCTCTCGCGATTTCAAGCTTCGTGCCAATATCCTTGCTGATACCCATGACCGAAGTATATGCTCGTCTGAAGGGGGGGCGCAGCTGTCTGCTACCACTTTTCAAGCTCCTGTTGATACCCTCAACATCTTCTTCAAGGATCTTACCATCAATCTTCTCAAGAATCCATAAAAATCTAAAGGTTATCTTCAGACCCCTAAAAATATCCTCCCACCGCTGCCAGTCCTGGAAAAATTTTCCCTCCGAGTCTGAGTGGGTTTTTGATATTGTAATCTGCAAACCTACTATAACTGCCTCCTTCTTGCCTTGATTTACTGACACAAGAATAGCATCAACTCCTTCAAAATTAAAAGAAGTTGGAATGTAGAGGAAGGACCCGTTCATATCGGATGATACAACCGGAGTCTTGGTTTGGAAAAAAACCGACTTAAGCTGACCGCCGAATTCAGGCCCCGCCGAAGGGCAGCCAGTTACGGATATGTAACTCAAGAGCATCTGCTCGGTGAAAAAACCTAGCATAGAAGGGTTTGAGCCAGCAAGACGCAGGCTTTCATACCAATTTGGCGTTAAGAAGTGAGTTGCGTTCATAACTTCTCGCAGAAATCTTGCACCGACTTGCCGAGCGAAGCCACAGTTGCATTTTCCAGTCCCATTTGAAACATAGAAGTATCGCCAGTCTAGTAGGAGCTCTGCAGCCGGTGATACTGAACCCCCAGTGATGCATGAAGAGAATGCCTCTCGGTATCTAGTTTATGCGCCATAGTTTAGCTCATAAGTTGCCCACAACTCTTGGGGAAAGGATGCATTATTTCTACCTAAGTAACTTAGGGGTATCATGGAGAGTGTCACTTTGCTCCACTGCGAAACTCAGAATCCTGGAGACCATTGCGCTGACCTCGGGGCAGCTCCTCAGCTGGCCATGCAGCTGGTTCAATTTGCTTTCATAGGTCTCTTCTTTCTCTTGAGGCTGCATATGAGTAGCATTCCGATTCTCCTGCTGCAGATTCAACAGGACATTAAGTAGAATGGGTATGTTCCCCAGTAAGTCCTGTATCTCAGCTTTATCCTCCTCACAGAATTGCATTGGCATCATGTTTTCATGTTTGCCCCACCATTTGTGCATCTCTCCCTATTTGGCATTCATTCATGTTCGTTAGCACCTACGTCGTCATTTGTTGTGTGAATAATTTCTTATGTGCAAGGGGCAAAGTGTAATAAATGGGATAATATGTACCTCTGTTAAGCCACCGTATAGTGTGAGTCTTTTTTCTCCAGTTTGTCGATGGGTATCGTGGAGTGCATGAAGATAATTGCCGCTTGAACTAGACAGCTTCATATGACTTGATGTGGTCGTATCCAGGAGAGTCCTGGTACTCCGTTTGATGTCAAGAGGAAACCTGTCCGATTCTTCGTCCCGGGGGTCCAGAGCGTTTACTTGATCAATGACGAACAAAAGGCGTATTGATTCTGATGACCTTGCGGTGCAAAAATTTACCAGATCTCGAGCACATTCAGTGCTGGCAAGTGATTGTTCATAATGTTGTCCAGCCCCAGTGAAGGTTAAACGCAATGCGGATTGCAGATAATGGAAAGAATCACAGAGCATTTCCCGGCAGTCTGGGAGGTAAACTACCTTGACCCCTTCCATAAACAAGAGACAGGTCAGGGCAGCAAGAATATAGGACTTGCCAGCACCATGTGTCCCGTGAAGAAAATACTTCCGAGTACCTTGAAATCTCATGGATTTCACTGCCTCATACAGGTCGCGAAACTTTTCGCGACCATAATATTCAAATCTCCCATTTTTGTCGAGAAAAAAACGATCACCGGGAACTGCGCCAACAAACATGAATGGTAACATCTGACAGATAGATGGATCACAGTAGTCGTCCAAATTAGTAGAGATTCTTGAGACCTGGTCGCGGAGTTCTATTTAAGAATGGCGCTATTTAGTCCTCTTTTTACAGCACTGATACAGAATAGCAAGTACCACTTGGCTGTTGGATAGGAAAGGAAATTATCTCGAAAAAATGGACCTGAAAGAATCTATACCTGTATATTGTTTCCGAGCTTCTGGTAGGTACCTCTTCACCTGTGGTTCTTCGTCAAACTCCAATTTGCGTTTCTTATGATTGTCTCTAAACTGCTTTCCCAGTAACTCCATGCGTCGCGCAACTCCAAGAGGAACGCCGCATGACCGAAAAAAGGCAGTGCCCTCTTCCAGAAAAACTGACCCCTGAACCTCGCTTGCTTTGAATGCTCCCAGCGCCTCCGAATCTTCCTGTAAAGTTATCGGCTCTTGGCTTTGAAGCCATTCTAGAAGCTTGTGATGATCCCATTTCATAACCTGGTCGTAAGTGGGCAAAGACATTTTGTGTTTGCGGATGGGGTGGGGGCGAGAGACAACTGTACACAAGTTGAGATATAGAAGAACGTCAGAGAGAGAGTTACGGAGAGTCTATCGATTCTGTCGGGCTAGAAGAAAGAAGAGAGAGAAGGGAGGAGTGGATCCGTGGGTTTAACCTCACAGGTCCCTCGACTAGTCAAAACTATACAACTGCAATGGGTAATCTGGTAGTCTTCCTTTACCACCGCCCCTTTGAGTCCCAGGACGTTGACTTCAATGTATTCTCCTCTATCATCATCTCCCGCTAGGCTACTAACACACGACTAATGACTAACCCATAAGCCATCTTCCCCTTTCATTTACCCCTGCTTTGAAACCACTCCATGACATGTCCAATATACTTTCTCCAGTTCTTGCTATCCTTCTCCCTGTGCTCTAAAAGGAAAAGTCAACATAGAGGAGACGAAAAAACACAGATAAAACAAAAAAAGAAGAAACCTCGCCTCCTGTGCATGTGGTATTTAGTGCGTGTGGTTTTCATATCTATAGGGTTTACTGTTAGAGTGGAAGACGTGTCTACACTTGTGGCATTGGAACTTAGTTGTGATGCTTGCTTGTTCTGACAAATTTGTATCAGACAGCTTTCTTATACCTATCGTTGTTATTAGCCTTTCATATTATTCCCTCAGTAATATTTTTGTAAGAGTGTGTGCAATCATGCCTCTCATTGGGATATAGTTGACTTCAATAATTTTCTACTCTACCATTTCCGGGATAAATCGTTATTGTACCACTCCCCATGTTTGTGTTTGGTGTCTCTATGGTTTCAGGGTTGGCTGCAAGAGTATTTGCTTTTTGGTTATCCACATGCAGTTGTATAAGTTCATGTATTTTGAGGCTAGGAGGTCTGCAATCCATATAAATTGCTTCCTTCGTAGCTTCAGTACTAGTAAGGTATTATTGACAGGAAAACTGCTACGGGCTTGGCGGAGGGGCTTGGCAGGCTAGGGGGAGAGCTTAAGGTGTGGAGATTCTGTGAGTTAGTATGACCGTGCATCATTGTTAGGCATCGAGCCGGATTGATCTTTTCATCTGTCTATCGAGAGTCTCTACCATTGGTTACCTAAGGATGCACATGCATGGTAAGATGCACGCCTGCAAATACCCCCTGTAATTGCATCTGCCGAGCCCACTTCATGATATCATGAAAACATAGTCATTCTACCTCAATGCATATCTATGGAAGTGAGTATGCTCTACAACATGGCTGCCCTCACATCCTGCCAAAGTCAACCTAATACCCAATAATTCACACTTACAATATGACCTCCTCGATACCCCCCCTCCCCCACGGTTC
>Ga0307514_10003506_pt1 | contig 15014 bp, 11 predicted proteins | sample 16_EM_MG_FD_203088 | JGI IMG/M metagenome (GOLD analysis project Ga0307514, IMG submission 203088) | Populus trichocarpa ectomycorrhiza microbial communities from riparian zone in the Pacific Northwest, United States - 16_EM | ecosystem: Host-associated > Plants > Roots > Unclassified | place...
GCAGGTACCAGTCTCTCATATATATTTATCGTATACCTATTATTATCTCGTGGCATTATAAAAACTCGAGGGCATTGTAAACATTTGCTTGGCAAACGGGTGGCATTATAGATAATTTCCGTTCAATGTTTATGTCGTACAAGCTAGTACTGATGACGCTACACTATATGAGGCAGTGACTGCCAAAAGCGGATACCGTACCTATGACTTGGTATTGGTTGGGCTAAGAATAGACTGGGTGAAAGTTACCTAAGTATGATAATTGTAATACTTATCTAAATGCTTTCCTTAATTAGTGCATATATAAAGCAGGATTTGGGAAATCAAATATACACGTACAATGCTACTTATCCTTAATGCACTGGACTGGGATGTCAGTTAATATCATCAACTCCTTAGTAATATTCCGAAACCATCGTTGGTGGTCATGATCACGAGAACGGTAGCGCTAGAAGAAATGAACCTTGCATATATGTACCTTATGATATAACACCAAAACTGGCACTATTGGCAGATCTATTCAAGGCCAAAGGAAGGAACGAGGAAACTCTAGCTGTGGAATTTTTCTGAGAATATCTATTTCTTTAGCATAGTAAGAGAAAGCTGACAGAGGCTGACCTGCGTGTTCAGAATTCAGGCTAGGTCCCTAGGTTGTACCTATGGAGCTGTGAACCCGCTGGATGCAAAAGCAGCACGGATTTTTGTTAGGGTAAATAAACCTGGATATTGCTTCCATGAACCAAGAGCACCAGGAAATTTTTCTGGTTCCGGTGTAAACTGACAACGAATGGTACAGAACTATAGCTATACCCCTACCTATATACTGGGAAGAGGAGCCCCCGTAGGTTTTTAAAACATTCCTTTGCAGCACGTACTAGTACTAATTCTATATAGATCTGATGATTAGACAGAGTCCTCGGCATCTGTGGCAGCTACTGTACACCAGACCTTCTTATCAGAGTCCTTCCACCTCCCATGGCCCAGCTGTAATACCTATTTGGCAAACCACCCTTTGTATCTTCACGAAATACCTGCATGCTTAGAAGACTTAATACTGTTGTTTTTCACTTCGAGGTTGTAGGGCAGTGGATTTACTCATACGCCCCGGCCGAGTGGACTTAATAACTACTGAGCCTGTAGCTATAGATACCGATATAAACTTGCCATTTCCTCCAACCGACTGTATCGCGTTGCCCATTTGTCATGTATAGATGGCTGCAGATGTCTCAAAAACCAACAAGGACTCCTCTTCACCAGTTATCCCGGTAGCTGAGAAAGGCCACGGTGATATGATAACCATGACATATGCACGCATTAATAATATTCTAACCGCTTTCAGAGAATACGATATCCACGCAATCAGGTGTGACATAATTGAAGCCGCAAACAGAGGATATCCTTGGTACAGTAATGTCACAATTGCATGTATCTGAGTCAGACCTAACAAGGCATGAAGGGTACTTATAATACTATTTGCAATTTGGCTATGTCTACACAACCTTGTGCTCCATGAATTCCATTCGTTTTCCTAAAGAGGACTCCAGAGGAGGATATTGGTCGGAACCGTGTGTACATAAGTGCTCTTGGGCCTTTTTCGTGGCCGTACGGTGCTCTGGAGTGCTCCCAGTATGCTGGACTTCCAAAACGCATGCGCGAGACTGACATCACGTTATAGCGTTTATATGGTTCTACTAATGGCAAATATCATCATTCACCACCTGCAGAATGGAACTAGTGGCATTGATACAATGCACCCTGGAATATGTACAGTGGGGTACTGAAGCTAGGTGGAGTATATATATCCGTACAAGGATTAGATTCAACAAGATACATTTAGGGAAACATTTGCAAAGCGGTGGATTATGCGCCTCATCTACATCGCCGCGGGCCACGCCCTCTAAGGCAATGGCTGTGGGTCGTAGGGGGCAAGGGGCGATAAGTATGACTGTGGGGTTGTCAAAAATGCAGTCCACCTATAGCTACTGAGGTGCCCAGGCAAGGCGGGAGGTGGCGAGATTTCTAAGGCTCTAAGTTGGTTATCCTTTTTGTACGTAGCATTTGGGAAGGGGGCAGAGACCAGCCCCAGGGCTGGACCACCTACTAAGGTGTGGTCTCTCGTCATAGTCTAGATAGATTGAATACGAGTAATGATTTCCCCCCCCAAAAAGCGGTAAATCAGAAAGCAAAACGAGTTCCCCCCAAGCCCTCCTTGGGATAGGGCGTGGGGGTACTTCTCGCCTGCCACTAATTTTTCCGAGACTCTTGAGAGTCGAACCCAGGCAGGATGGTTGTTGATGGGGGCCCACCCCTGTGGTTGACTAATGGGTACTATACCACTAGGCCACAGGAGAGTGGGGTTGATACACTGCGCAATCGCTAGGTATATAAGCTACGTGCATCTCCTGAGCTTGCTGGGCACCAGGAGTTCGACAAAGCGCAAATATTCACTGGCCCGGCTAAAAACAACACTCAATCCTATCGGCGACTAGGTTGAGATCCATAAGTGCGGAAGAAAACAGGAAGGAAACAAATATATGCATGCACACATTAGCGGTGGGCATCTTTGTTATTATTTCCATACGCAAGAGGGTGAGCGTTTTTCTTTTTTTCTACTCATCACTCGTATACACGGGTATGACGAAACCCGACTGGATTTAGAGTGTACCCCTATCGTCTACTAAACGAAGGAAACGTTACCAGTAGCCATGATGTGATGGGCACCCCAAGAATATAGGCAAGACAAGGTGGGAATGGAGCCAATAGAAAGGCAAAACGGGAGGAGAGGATAGGAGGACGGATGCACCTGACATTGCGATACCGGCTGGCCCACCCCAAGCACCACGTCGCCTAGTAGTGCTACTTCAGGGTAATGTTATCTCATAAATTACCCTCAAGGTAGCTGATATATTTCTGATCACTACCTTAGCACTTCATGCAGACTTTGATAGTATGGAGGAGGAATGAGCAATATTAATAATTGGGGCAAGTTCTACGAATGGAGGATGTAACTTTAGAAATACTCATAATCTTCAATTATTTTTTACAGAGCATGCTCTGGGTTCGTACTGTGGTTCGGGCGCAACCCCTTCTCTATCCTCTAGCAAATGTGATTCATGCCAACTCAAGAGGATTGGTACTGTACCCCTATCCCAAAACCTCACAATGGCCATATTCGTGTTATGGCCGCGACAGCGGTTGGCCCTATCGAAAGGTCTGACTTAATAGTATATAACCAGCCTCTCTGACTCCATTCCACATTACTTCCACAATCGCAGCAAAATGTGTTATTTCAAGCAGATCACCTGCCCCGCCTGCCTCAAAAAAAATTTCGAAACTCTCCCATTTGGGTTTAACCCTGGTATTGGAAATGTGCCAGTGTGCACGCAGCGGTCCCAGTTTGTCACGGACTGTAAGTACGAGGCGGGGAAGTCAATTATTCTGAAGTTTGTGGAGGTGATGTGCCAGCAGTGTTTGACAAAGAAGGCATTTGAGCCAAGGGTTTAAATTCTGTGGGATAGGGATATGGAGAAAGGTAGTTATTGAGAGATAATTAAACAAAATAGGGCATCAAAAATAATATTCATTATATACCAATTTGAGTTTGGGTTAAGCCTGTTTCTTCAGTAGCGACACAATCCCGCGCAATTGCACAGGAACTGCACCTGATTTTTTGGACTATAACTCGGGACCTCAACATATAATACTTCTGTCCTAAACCGCGTCTATGGCAAGATATTCTTCTGAAATATTAGTCTGACCCCTTGCCAGATCCAAAACATGTCGCATTTCAACTTAAGTAGAATTATCTTTTTGCGCCCGTAACTCACCACAGGTACAGACTGGCAATCCAATGGAGCCTGCCTAGTCAGGTGGGCCGGCCATAGCACCCAGTTTCGAAGAACGGCTGACATTGTATGCACTTATCGAAGATTAGCCGCTGGTTACAGTCCATTTATTATTAGCCCAGTCTGTTTTGCAATTGTACAATAGTGAGGAGTTGCCTGGGAACTGATGTCAAGAAAATCCAAAACTGAGAGGGCATATATTTTCGAGTCCCTTTAAAATATACGTAAACCTCGACTCACGAGTAGTAGTGCAAATGCGTATTTTATACCTAGTCATGGGGAGTAGGGGGGCAGGATAACCTGCTTGCAGGTGCGGTCTCTCGTCATAGCCTAGATAGACTGGTACGAGAAACGATTCTCAAAAAAAGGGAAAAAAGAGGTGACCTGTCCATGGGAATAGACGAGTATATCATGCAAAATCATGTGCCCAGGAGCACTTTAGCGAAGGAACCCGGGGGGTACATCTCCCACTGCCCAAGGCCAATTTTTTACCTGATCTAGTAACCGGGTAGGGTTCAAATTGGTATAATTGCTAGTGGGTACTTGCATACTTGTAATACGATTATCGGCCCTCACGCTGTAGGGGCGGGCGGAGGCTTGTTCCTGGTATACTTATCTATCATGTATTGAACTCAACCAGCTACAGTGAATTAAAGATCACTCCTGGGTAATCATTCAGAATACCACCGGGTAGTCTGGTTGGCACAAGCCGCTCCTAGACCACCGGGGCACATGTTTATAGGTATACTGTGCCACTTATCATATTATGTACACGGGCTAGCACGGCCAGTCATATTATATCTAATGCAGAGCCCCGTCTCTCGGATGATACCTTGTACCAGCACAGCGGGCTACCGCAGTGTCCGCCGTGGTGCAGCTCTAGATTGATCTAGATTCATAGACATGCCGCTGGAATTTCTGCTATAGCTACTACATATATATCCATAGACCTAGATCTCCTGGCATATGTGAGGACAAAAATTAAACACCCCCAATCATTCTGATAATGTATATATTGTAACGGAGCTATATGTTTCTATACCAATATAATATTCATTCTCTACCAAGTTAGGGATAGTGTAGATCCGAGCCACTGCTAGAGGCTTCTTTGGACTGCTCTATTTACCTCTAGGCAACTACTCTCTCGCATTACAGAGTAATTTCGGCAAACTGTAGGCACGGGTTTGCAGGGTGCAATGTTTTGAACAAACAGGTAGGTATCTGATGCTTTGCTTTTTTGATTCCATCTCAGGTAGAGTGCACGCACCCTATTCCTACATAATCCGCTTGCCTCAACTTCTCCGAATGCATGCTTACTGACCCAAAGCCTCCGCCTCATAGTCTAGGGCTCCCTTCGGGGGAAAAGCGTATAGACTCCCCCCCAAAAAAACTGATCCAAAGCCGGGGTGTGCCCCTTGGCTGAGCAGTTTGTACTCGATCTTGTGTTGTGAAAAGCCCAGAGTTCGAGTCCCAACTGCGCTGCCAAGTTCTGTGATTTCTTTATTACTTTCATGGGGTATGGGGTCAGGGTTTTCATTGGTTCGGGGGGCGGAGCGTTTATGCAGCTTGTTGTTCCATGGGTACACCCAAACCTTCAAAGGGGCGGGAACGGGGCCGTCTCATAGCCTAAGGCTCCCTTCGGGTACGTACAGACTTAAAATAAAAAAAAAACCGACCCAAAGCTGTTGTTTGCAGAATACCTTCGGACTCGATACCTATGTCAGCTACAGCCGCCACTCCCGTATAGGCCAATGCTATGTTTTGGTTCACAAGAGGGCATAGGCCAGGCCCCTAGAGATTCCTTGAACCTCTTTGTGATACGGTACAAGATAAGTATCCTCATACATATATATTGTATATGCAAGGTGATAAGTGGGGTTTTAATTTACGCATCGGGGGCTCACTCAGTTTGCCTAATAATCATACCATATCGGACAGGAGCTGATCCTACTCTCTTACCGAATGCCCAGGGTGAAATTAAATTAAATAGAAGCGACCGTTTCCACATGCCACCATTGTCAGATGAAAGCCCTGTTTGCACCATTCCCAATGTTCAGCATATGAAAATCTGACCAGAGTCAGTTCAGTTTATCTACGGTACTTTAAACAATTTGTAAAATAGATGCTCGCAGAAGTGACACAGGCGTCGACTCCCAGCCCTAGGTAGCTCCCATGCCACCTACCAGGTAGGTACAGGGGAAAAAGATTGCTAGCCTTGTGAAGATGATCCAGTGGCGAGCAAGGGTTGCTTTCAATACAAGTGCACGGTTGAATATGCAGCTTCCACTGGGGTAAACTACACGGAGATGCAAACATCAGCTACAGTAGTCTGGTTGCACGACCCCCGTAGGGGAACATCAGCAAGGTAGGTTACTCACACGCACATTTGAACCATTGGCACTACACCTTTTGGTTTCCCTTTTTGTAACCGGACCTACTCCGAAATATGTAGAGTACAAGGCGCAGCGCTGGTTAAATTAAATGCCTGTGATTGGTAGTTTGCTTGGTCAGGGTCGGCACTTACAGTAGCAAACAAAAACTGCAGACATAATTTTATCCAAGTGCATATACCTCGCAAGCCAAGCCCACATTATATGCATAAACGATGCACGAATTTTCTTACATTATGCAATAAATGAAGTTTTTAAAGATTTATGTCATGCTCTTACTTGGCGCAGGCCCCCTCTCCAAAGACAGCATGTTTTGGGTGGGCTTGCAAAAATTCGCTGTAGAATCTTCAGATCATGATCATGAAATGCTTGTTTCAGTTTGCGATATTATACCTTATTAGGGAACATGATGCACCAGCATTAAATTTGACCAGCCAAGCTAGGTAGTAATATACCCTCGAGCTTGGCACACACCGTTCGATACCTATTCCAACCATCATGCTGATGCCCCTCTTCGGAGGGTCTGGGCACGAGACTAATGGGGCCACAACAATTGGCCGACACCCCCGAGCTTACCACTCGCCGTTGAAAGTTTATTTATTCCCACCAGTGTCCTAGACCCGATTGCTCGTGAGCACGATAAGCTTACTTCATTTTAAGGCTAGAGCTGAGCTGCAGGTTGGGGTACATACTGTACAGTATATCCGTAACTGCACTGCCTATGGGCTACGGGCACAGTTCCCGGGCTGGAACTCAACGGGCGCCGGTTACACAACTTGCCGGCCAGATTACTCTCATCGATGTCATTAGGATTTGGCAGGGTATTTATAATTGGCATGTACAGTAAATAGCACCTGATTCCGGGCCTTCTTCTAATGTTAACATGGATTCCACTCTCGTCAATGCTGACACGGGTGCAGGCTCGAGGGCTGTAACTTGTATAAGCTTCCGCAGGATTTGTGCTTACTCGAGCAGGAAGGGTTGTAACTTGTGTGGTATCTTCGATTGTGTTGTTAGCTGCAGTTTGTGCTAAACTTACTGTGGAATTAAGATTGCACATTATTCTCGAAATGGGATGGAGTTAATGCTGAACTTACGTACAGGATATAGGTCTAATGGGGCGGTATGGGTAAATATATTCTAAATATTCAATTGCAGCTTATCACGTCAACATTGATATGATGTAATTGCCAGGCTAAAAATATCCAGCAAGTAGAAATAATAGTAATATTAACTCAGACATAACCCAGACATACGTGCATACATTAATATTGTGAAAAGTTGAATATCCATATAAAACAATATATCTACTCTAAATAACTACTCCCACCCAAGCCACCATTCCTCCAGCCTGTCACTCGCCTAGTTCGCACCGAGCTACCCTTTAGGCAGTAGGCGCTTTGGATCTGATGAGCTTAACACCCTCGCCACCTTCTGTAGCGGTCTCCCATTCATACTGCCCCCCAGTGTAGTTTTCGAAAGTACAGCGTTTTAAAATTTCCTTTCCTCCCTTAATAATCAATTTGCCGTCCAAGCAATGCGCCTTTCCATGGTAGCTATAGGTATGAACCGTGCAGGTTCCAACCGTAACATAGTCACTTTCGGTTTTGAATACTGTGAGGCAGATTTCAGGTTTGACTGGCTTAACTTTGGCCAGGGCAGCAACACAGTCGGCTTTGAGAGGGAACCCAAGGGGAGAAATCGGGGTACAGGTGAGGGTTCCTGTTGGAACCTGTCGGCCTTGAATTGCGGCTCCAGCAACACCTGCAATGTTAAGACTAGTTAGCAATTGTAGTCGCCATATGTACTGCGCGGGGAAAAGAGAAGCAGGTCAGCGGGGTGCATGCGAACATACTCTGCGACAAGAGAAGCAGCCCACCCATGAGGGCAATGACATTCTTAAAGCCGTACATCCTGATTCTGAATTCGAATAAGTAGCGAGAGGTGCACTGGAAACTCGGAACGATAGGATGCTTTCGAGTGTTGGGGGAGCTTGAGGTGCTGTGGTGCTGAATGGGGTGTTTTCACAGGCGAGAAGGCCTGGCTTTATAGATGTTTCTGGAGGTAGTAGGGAGTGGGTAACGGTCCCGTAAGGTTCCAGACCCCAATTCTCGGCTGTGGTTGTACGAGTTCTAAAAGTGCATCAATCTCGATATGCTTTCCGTTTAGTGATTACCCCTTCGGATAATTGGCCTGCTCGGGATACTAAGCATGCTGGTGAGTCTTACATTCCTAATGGCTTCAGCGCAGCTCAAAGTCTACTGGCGGAGGCGGCCCCCATTACAGAGACATTTACAACGGTCGGTGTTGGTGGTTGGTTCATCACCTGAAGTAGAGTAATTTAAGTACCTAGCTAGTGTGCGCTTTCCCTTGGAAGCAAGTACCCTGCATGAAAACCACTGCCACCCCGGAACTGCTACAGCCAGGATATCGCGTGGAATATCAGCACGTTAGTGGGTATCTTTCGAGCTTTTTATTCCAGATGAGAGATCCTTGGTGTAGAACTCTTGCTCTTCCGTGGTACAGTACCGAGCTCAGCCGTTACATGCTGCAATTAAGTATGACAACCCAGCCACAATCTGTAGGTACCGTATAGCGTGAATTTAATACTAACATCCTCATGTTACTTGGTACTCGGTGAGTACTCTACAGACATCAAGATTCTGGTGTACAGCTTGCATACAGAATGCGACAATTCATCGCTGTAAGTACCGAGTACATGTACCTACAAAACTAGTCATTGGTTAACGCTCTATAGGGTGAATTGGTCAGCACCAAAGTTACTGTCCTGGTTTGACAGTCTACATCAAACGACAAATAATGTAAGGATTATTTTCTCTTTTTGGCAATTGCCTAATAGTTCTTTATTTACGCTTCCGCCCACCAGAATAGGTAGTCATCCCGGAATTCACATTTAAAGAATTTTGTATTTGTCAACGTCAGCACAGCACGAGGTCTTTTGATAGGTGTGTGCAAATCACAGCTCGAGTGCACAGGGGTTCGTATCCTAGAATGCCAGTGGCTTGATATACTACTACACATAATAGGTACCGTACCTACTAGTGATAGAGGAAGTATACAAAATTCATCTCATCTCATCATGACCTCATTGCATCTGGGGAATTATCAGGAAATCAGCTGTTCAGCTCGGAGTTTACAAAATAATTCTCTTAAAGAAAATTATTTAACCGAGGTATTATTGGCTCGCAGTACTAGTATATTTGGCTCATCAAATTCTGGGGACGTGATACAGTCGAACCTCTATATTAGCATACTCTATATATGCATAACCTCCCTATTAGCATTGAGCATGCCGGCCCGAATTTGGGACTATGGCTAGACAAAACCTCTATAAACGCATAACCTCTCTAATAGCATCGGATCTTCCGGTCCCGACGCTAGGCTAATATAGAGGTTCGACTGTATTCAAGTCTCTCGAATTATCCCATATCTACTGTATGTATATACATCCGCCTCACCATATTTCCAAAATCTCCCCACTCCATAAACCATGCACTCTGGAGAGCTAGGTTAATGGGAATCTCAGCTTTTTAGAATTTTGGGGAAGCGAAGAGATCAATCATGAAAATGTATTTGAGGTACTTGTCTCTGCATATACGTAGGCCTGTGATTCTTTTCAATGGCAGCCAGCAGTCAGGACATGTGGGGGCAGTGGGTCCTACTGGTACAGTAACTACATTCGTAATTCAGGTTGCCTACCCGGTCAACGCCAACAGGGACGTACAGATATCGATATTAATTCTTGGTCCTTGAACCCCACAACGGAAATTATCTATACATATTAGCAACAGGCTCAAAGCTCATACAAACGAGCACCGAAACCCAAAGCAAACTAACTGAAACCAGCGCCCAGGCAGCCTGAGTTTAACCACCCTCCATCAATCCTACGTAGCACACTCTACTTACCAAAACCTCATCTGTGACCAGTCACCACTCACAAAAGCATACTAAAGTAAACCATGTCTGAGCTGATTATGTAGCACTGCAAGGATGAGTCTCATAGACACAACCCGACACGAATCATAAGAGAGAGCAGAGATATAATGAGAACTAATCAGCGGTATGTACCATAGGGATTCTCTATTACACAGCCAAGTACAGGTGCATCCTGACTATTCATCTTTTGCTATTATGCAATTATTGCTGACTAATCACATATTACACAGAGTTCAGGGTAAGTAACTTTCCAGATTAGGCAGGTAACCTACATTGGCTTGGATTACACGGTACGTTATCTCCCCCCCTTTCAAGGCCACAAACTACCAGATTTCATGAAAAATATCTAAGCTTGGTATTTGGCGATTATTGATGCCAATAGGCAAAGGAACTATTTTCCAGACCCGAAGGTATTAAGGGGCGCTGGAAAACCGGAAAATGGGAGGGGTTGGTGGAAACAGGGGCGGTTTTATTATTCCTCTTTTCCCCCTATGAGTTTACTGAGTTCAAGTAAGCCATCATTTTTAGGGACTCATATGTCAGGGCCTACAGAATTTGGACTCCTGAAAAAATCACAACCTCGCTCGCATTGTGTTTTGACGAGGTATCTAGTACTGGACTGGGTAAGGCTCCATGAACCTCTCTGGGCCCCACATGTTTTACGGCGTCATGGCTACTGTCACAATGTTGCTGTCCCAGAAAAATACTCTTTTATTGTTCTGGCCCTTGGAGCTACCGAAGCACGGGAATCATGCTTTCCCTACCTTTTCGTTTCTATAGGGCCGGGCAGGCTAATCATGGACTGTCCTCCACATCTCAGGTTAAGTCTGCACTCTACCAGGCCCTGGGTCGTTCTGTAAGGAAGTGACATACTAAGTTCTGAGATGTCAGTTATAAATAGTCAAGTAGTCATAATTTCAAGATAGTATTATTATAGTTAGTTATTACTCAGAAGTATTATATAATGGCTTGAGATTCCTTCTCATGTCAATTGTCATTGCAGGACTATTACCCTGAATTTTTGCTTGACAACAAAACTACATAAGCTTGAGAATTATTAGTACATGAGTACTTAAGCTAGTGCTCCTTTTAATTCCAAGCCCCACACGTTCCCAATACAGAAGGCGTCAACACACTCGAGGCGTTTGAATATCTGCAACTCCATGTTAGGCATGGAAATGGCCGTCGGGTAGGGCACCGTGCCTCCTAGGCCTGTATACACGCGGAAGCACGAACAACTACTCAGCCTCGCCATACGTGAGGCCATTCATAGACCCATATGTGTAGCACACATTCTGGCTGCTGATTGAGGACTACAATATCACGATATTCTAGAATGGTACATAATTACTATAACTTACCCTACTCTCTTTACGCATTATACTCCTTGGTTATTAAAATTACATACCGGCCGTTCAGGTAGACGATGGAGGTCGAGGAAGGGAGGTGCTAGCAGTGTTCGGAACCTTTGTCTTCGTGCTGCTCAATTATCACCTACGAGCGGGCATAACTTCATCCCGGGCCGGGCATACCTAAAATGTACTGATGATTGGGGAGATGCAACTGCCCAACTGGTCCTACAGCTGTTTGAAGATTAGCAAAGGCACCTCGCCTCGACGGCATGCAGGAAGCCCCAAGCATGTTGATGACCAGGGGTATTATATGTCTCGGGTGGTAACATGACTCGCTAACTGCAAGTTCATCCATTCGCTCGGGCCTGTTTACAGGTATAATCTACGACATTATGAAATGTGGGGCTTGATATATTTGCTTTATAGTACCAAACAAACATGGTTGCCCTAGTAAGCCCGTGCAGTAACAAAGCTGCTGCCTACATGTTTGACCTTTCTCATCTATATCCAAGCTACGTGGAGAGTCCCTACCCTCGAGAACTGTGCAAGGTTTCCGACGCATTTCGTATATAAATATGATACCTTGGGCTGTCCTGTACTGCTCATTTTTCAAAGTTCTTCACTCGGCAGATTCATCGAAGCGTTCTTCTTTACGCCCCTTCAATATGAAAAGCCTTCTCCTCATCCTAGGCCTTGTCTACCTACTTGATCTGGCAAGAGCGCGAGTAGCCAATAGCAAAAATCTCGGCCAGGCCCCTGAACGTCTTGACAAGCTACAAGAACGAAATTATGGACCCCTGGCTGACCCAGGAAGGGGTTGTTCAGTCACCAAATGGCGTACATCGACCAAGGAAATTACCCTGACAAAAACAAAAACAAAAACAATGTCAGTCCCACCCTTGCCACCATGCTACGGGCCAACTGGAATCAACTTACTGACAGATACTAAATATAGATCGATGACACAGAACGTCACCAAAACAACCACATTTCAGGTGCCCACGACCATCTGGAGGTTCTCGACGACAACGACACTTATGAGAGCACCTACGGCTACGGTGTCGAGTCCCACAACCGTTACAGAGACTAAGACCCGCACTGAGCGAGAAGTCGAGACTGTATTTGAGACGTGAGTGCTGGCCTAACTTCACGTTGGATATAATCTCACTCTTTTGCCTTGCAGTTGCACACGTGAAACTGTAAATGTAACAGCCACCGTACTGTCCACTATCCAGCCTGTGCCCGAGGTTACAACTCTAACGGTACCGGTAACTTTAACTGTCACTGATCCAGCACCAACAATCAATGCCTCCACATTCACAGTGACAACGACAAAGACAGTAACCATACCTTCGATATCAGTGGAAACAGCAAAGATCACAGTCAGTCCGCCCGTTTGCCCCTCAGCCTCGACAACAGACAGTGGCAATCCAACAACCTTTCCTGACAGTCCCAGTCCAACAACCTTCCCTAATCCAACAACTTTCCATGTTCCCGTTACCAGTACTACAATCTCCGACCTTCCACCCTCACCAACATTTTCACCTACCACAGTTGAGATAACAGTCTCCCCAGAAACCACACCCACTGAGCCCAGCACTCCTAGTGTAGGCACCTCCACCCTCATTCCATCGCCCCAGCCCCTACCCTGTTCCTTCCCGCCTCTCGCCCTAAACAATACTTTTGAAGATCGCACCGACGTCTGGTTCTCGTCCGTCCTCCCGTTCGGCACTTCTGTCGGCTACATTTCCTCCAGCATACTAGCCTCTGCCCACTCCGGCAGTCGGTATTTAAAAATGCGGATGAGTAGCTCGGTTAGTATACCCGGAGCCCGAATAACTGTTACTCGTACCATCGGAAGTATTTGCTCCAGCGCGGAGTACGAGATGAGCGCATGGGTGCGGGCACCGGCACTGGATGGGTCGCAGGGGGGAAGATGCTCGGTACAGTTTTGGGGGGCGGGGGTAGTGGCTGGAGTGGTTGGAGAACTGAAGTTGGTGATGGGTGGGGTTGTGGTCGAGGATGGGGTGTGGAGGGTGATGCAGGGTAAATGGGTGCAAGCGATTGGGGTCGAACAGGTGGAGGTGCGGTTCCAGATGCAGTGTGAAGGAGATGGGGAGAGGATTGTATATATGGATGATTTTGTAGTGATGAAAACAGGGTAGCTATGCGGGATCTTGTTTGCAGAAGGAATCTGTGTTAAATTAGATGGGCATATTAGTAATTTAAAGTCACCTTCATTGCTTTTTTCATTTGCGAGGATTTGTTTCTAAGATCGAATGGCACACACAACGGCAGTCAAAGTTGATTGCCTGGTCCTTGCAGTGCAGTAGAAGTGACAATATCTGCAGGAGCACTCTCCCAGCAATGCTCCACAACTGTCGTTGAGTCCCCTAACCTTTCCTTTAAGATATCAGAGTTATACGTTAAAGGCACTCTCACAATATTCCCCCCTCCGAATAATAATAATAGTAATAACAATAATAACAAAAGAGATTCCCAGGATACAACAAGCACTTTTTTAATCAAAAGTTAGTGACCCTGCGAGTTCAGGGTAAATAACTCTTCGACACTCCCTCCTCCTCAACAAGAAAAAGAAAAAGAAAAGAAAAGGCAGTCATCTCAAGGAAATAAGTGCCTTGATTGAAGCTTGATATATGCTGTTATAAGTTAGTATCTATAAGATCTATATACTGTGTACACATGATTAGGTCATGATTTCATATTCCTCTTGCAACTATGCTGTGATACTTAGCGTTACCTTATTTGAACAATAAAAGTAGTGAACATATAAAAGACGTCGTGCCCGAGTGGTTAAGGGGAGTGATTAGAATCTGGCTTCTGTCAACTATCACTTACGTTCTGCGTGCGCAAGTTCGAGTCTTGTCGACGTCGTCAAATCTTTTTTACCCTGACTTAGATGTAGTAATCCAACAAACATGGTCTCACCGGCAACAATACTCCCCCCACCATAAAACCCACCACACACAAACCTACACCCGTCACTGGGCCTGAACTAGTCTCGGAACCATGTAGCGGTTGACAGTTCAGGGTAACATGTATGTCAAACAAACCTACTACTCCCCAGAACAATTGTCATAGTGATGATACTTCCCAAACTCCACCACACTCGACCCAAAGCAAGAGTGTTCTTTCTTTTGGCAGTTCATATAGGCTACTAATACTCGCGGATTATTATACACCTATGCGTATATCTGGTTCCTATCAATAACTTGAACCCAGCAAACGCACGCGCGCAAATGCAACCAAAACCAAGACTGCAAATAAAAAAGTAAAGCAAAAATCGCAAGGGAAAATGCTAGAATGTATATATATACCTATTATGCAATATGGTATTCCCTATTTCCTATGTCATGCACGCCAAACCCAACTCCAACTCCAACTTCCACTACCCCTATTGCGCCCCCCCCCCCTGGGCGGGGCTCATCACCAAACAATTGAAATGAAGT
>Ga0307514_10003507_pt1 | contig 15013 bp, 18 predicted proteins | sample 16_EM_MG_FD_203088 | JGI IMG/M metagenome (GOLD analysis project Ga0307514, IMG submission 203088) | Populus trichocarpa ectomycorrhiza microbial communities from riparian zone in the Pacific Northwest, United States - 16_EM | ecosystem: Host-associated > Plants > Roots > Unclassified | place...
CAGGAAATTCGATATACAAGGTCAAAAACAAGTGGCTTTAACGTGAGCTCGGTCTATGTCTTGAAAATCGACATGGACCTTTATTCGCCAGTGGATGCGGTACTCGGTTTTGCGTGCTTGAAGTCTTCAACTGAGTGAAAGAATGTACTGTAGTTGTATAACCCCTCCTGTCGATAGAGTAGGTATAGGGTAAGGGTGTCGGGCGGAGCTTAAGAAGTCACTTAACCACATAATTATGTAAAACCGCCGCTTTCACATGACCCATTTGGCGCTTTCTCTGTCTCAATTCAAAGCAGCCGTAGTCTTGCATTATCGTAATTTAGTTGCTCCAGAACCATAATCATTATCATCTCCACCAGTGAATATACAGCATACCTACTAGGATACAGGTAATAACAGCAAAACCTCGTACAGTGATCCAAACAGCCAATAGGTGGATGCGACATCCCCGGCAGTCTTTCGCATCTATACCAAATATGGCTCCAGCCTGATTCCTTGACTCCGTATTGGGAGTTTGGAGGAGAAGTTTTCAAGGCGGGCTGGCTGCTGCCTCGGAAGTTTGTAATCGAGGTCCCACATGTCGTGGGTTCAAGTCAGGGCCTATATATCTTTTCGCCTAGCGCCAATCCCGGCAGCCACACGCCTATCATAGTGGTACAAGACAGCAGGTAGAGCGCTCCATAGAAGAGAACAATTAAAGTGATATTCACAGAGTTGTCTAAACTTTGTAGTTGGGCTTTTGATTCACCTCTCAGGTCTGGGCGACTGAGTATTATACAACCTTTTGTATATAAGCGCCCTTCGCATCGCAATGCATATCTCTGTTGATGTGGTGTAGAGGGGATAGAGGTGTAAAGGTGACAAGCGACCTCGGTATGGCAGAACTTGATATGGCAGGGTATCCCAAAGTGGTAGTTTGTTAATGGGCGAAGGATATAGCCGCTGGTTTTTGCATGTTATATATATCTTCACTTCTATCGAGTTGGTAAAATATTTTGCACCTACTCCGTACATATGCCAAGCCGGCTCCGGCACACCGCACGGCATGTTTATGCCGCATACTTGTTGTAACCACGTACTGTACCTACCGATACTTGTGTGTAAACCCAATCCTTTAAAGGTGCGGGAACGGGGCCGCCTCATAGCCTAAGGCTTCCTTCGGGGGAAAGGCGTATAGACTCAAAAAAAAAAAAAAAAAAAACCTATCGGTACGACCGACCAAACACTTCTGACCAATCCCGAGCTTAGAGGTATAGATGATAACATACTGGACAGGGTGCATAGATCAGGCCTCAAGGGTTACTTTGTAAACAAACAGGTACCTATAAGAGGACTCATGTTGTTGGTTGGGGGTGTGAGGGCCAATTTCACAAGTCAACAAAATGTAAAGAGCCTCTTCACCAGACAGAAATTTGAAGTTGAGCCTGTCATTTAATGAAGAAGCCAGGGATTGGATTCTAAATAATTCTTTGAGGTACTTAGCACTTATGTAAGCTAGTCTGGTACTTTCAATCACTATAATTCAAAGACAACAGCCCAAAGATCATCACTTACCTGTAAATGTAAACAGTTATATATTAGGGGTAGTCAATAAATAACTTACAAACTTTACAAGCTGTACAAGCTTTTTTTGTATCACACCTTAGCGCCTTGGCCACCATGCTCATTGGCCAACTCCATAGTGGCGTAACAAACTTGAAGTTCAAGTACGCTAAAAATTTACCACACGAAAAGTCTGGTAAACCTTAACACAAAAGTTTTGTAAAAGTTTTGTAAATGTAACCCCGCTTATTCATACATCGACACCCATCACATCGAAATCATAATGTCTCAACGCAGCAATCAAGTATGGGCGAAGGAAGAGGTAGAGTGCCTGGTTGGATAGATGGAAGAAAACCAGGAGCTTCTAAGGGGCAAGCAGAGTGAATGGCACAAAAGAGTAAAGGCGCAAGTGTTTGGAGATAAGGGCAATAAGCATATCACAGTAAAGAAGATTGGTAAGAAAGTAAATAACATGAAGAAGCATTGGAAGGAGACAAAGGCCATGCAAGAGCATTCTAGGTGGGATGTGAGGTCTGACGATAATGAGAAATCAATCAACGAGCGCTTGGAGCAAAAATGTGCCTTCTTTTGGTGGTTGGAAAAGGTATGGGGAACACGCCCCAATGTAGCAATCTTTGTAGATACAGAAATATCGCCTCCAGCAGGCTCAACCTCTGAAACCATTCCTCCAACAACCTCTCTTCCGACAACCTCTGAGCCTGCTCTTCCGACAACCTCTGAGCCTGCTCTTCCGACAACCTCTGAGCCTGCTCTTCCGACAACCTCTGAGCCTGCTCTTTTGACAACCTCTGAGCCTGCTCTTCCGACAACCCCTGAACCTGCAATCTCTGAACCTCCAACTTCTGAACCTGCACCTTTGACAACCCTAGAAACAGCCTGGCAGGAAACCTCTCAAGACGAGGAATTAGAGTGGTCTCCAAGTCCTCCAAGACTGTCAAGCCCAGCTCTACAATCAGTTCCAGCTTTACGGTCAGCTTCCACTCCACGATCTACTCCAGCTCCAAGGTCATTTACCTCTACAAACAAATACCGCTCCGAAAAGGGAGACTTTAACTCTATAGTAAAGCAGAGGCTGGAAGAGTGCCATACTGACAGAGATGAGATTATGTTGAAAAGGCAGAAGGCAGAAATAGAGTTTAAAAGGGAGGAATTGGAGGCCAAAATAGAGGAAAGGAAGAAGGAATTAAAGATTAAGAGGGAAAAAATTGCAGCAGAGGAGCGAATAGCCAAAATCAATGCAGATGCACAGTCTACACAACTAGAAAGCTTTGCACGTATCATGGAAAAAATGGTTGGAGTACTTGAGGGTAGAGGTGCTAGTGGTAGTGCTGGTGGTAGTGCTGGTGGTAGTGCTGGTAGTAGTGCTGGTGGTAGTGCTGGTGGTAGTGCAGGCAGCTTATAGCAGGGCTATAAGGTCCCGGAGCTCATTTCGGCGTCTAATTCCTGCTCTTTTAGCTTCCGTATTTGTTTCCTCTTCTCTGTTATTTTCATTCTCTCCTCTTAGTACTTGTGCTTCCTGTTGGATATTTCCTTCTAACCTGTCATCATCCTCGTGTATCTTGTTGAGAATATTATGTAGGACTAAACAAGCTATAGTCCAATTGATGACCCGCTTATGACCTCGTTCCCTGTCCGCGGTAATCCGAACTGGTATGTTGTAAAGCGTAGGCCATCATGTTTTCAGAACTCCAAAGGCATGCTCAATTTTCACCTGTGGAATTGAGAGTTAGTAGTTGAAGGCTGCATTGGTAGGCTGTCTCGATGCCGGCTCCTTATAGGGTGTGATGATATGTCGCTCGAGGCCATAGGCCTTGTCTGCAAGGACGTATTCCTCAGAATCAAAGTATCTACTTGTATTCCGATATAGCATAGTAGATTTAAAGGCCGTAGAGTCATGCACACTAGCAGTATGCCCCATAGAAACCTATATAAATTGACCACCCCAATCACAGATTGCTTGCAGATTAAAACCATAGGTTTTCTTTCTGGAGAAATATGCTCCTGGATCAACCATAGGCTTATTTCGGAGTACAATATTTGACATATCTAGGAACCCAACACAACGCCTAAAAATATGATGTCTATCATTCCCCTAAACTCGAGTTGGCCAGCAGATATATTCATTTTGTAGCCTTGCTAACAGTTCGATCGTTCGCCAGGCATATATCCATACCACCCCACATCAGCAAAAAATTATTGACGTCTGGATGCAACACCACAGCGTCAGGACGCTCATTCCCGTCCCATGTGCCCCTTACATCCAGACGTCACTGCCTTCTCCCCCTTCACCCCGTTAATCTTGCCATATATGTGATCGCCTGGATAGCTGCTCTCCCACCACTCTTGTCCCCACTGCTTGCTACTTTTGCTCTTTACGTCATGTTGCTCTTGTGATCTACCGCATCGCCCAGACTGCTATGCTCTCATCATTCTCGTCTCCATTACTCTTCCTTGTATCCTACTTGCCTGGATTTTCTCGTAGTACCCACCAGTTTCCCGACGAGTGGGACACAATTTCCCATGTCTAGAGAATTCCCTATCCTCATCCTCACAGTCACGCGATGTTTGACTCTTGTGTTCATGCGATATTTGACTCTTGTGTTCACGCAATATTTGACTTTCTCCCGCAATATTTGACTCTGGAAAATATGCCCTGCGTTTCATTCTTTTATTGTGTAGTATGCCTAATTGCCATCATGAATATCATTCCATGTGTATACATCTATTCTATTGTTGACCAAGTATAGCTCTTCCGGATTCACTATTACTAAGTGAGCCATACCCTCTATATCTGCTACACGTATTACATGTCTTTTCATGGGCTTACCCACCTGGATCATGCCCTCTGGGCCATCTGGCATCGAGGATCCAACGATTGTCAGCAGGGAAACATGAGCTAGACGATAACACGTATTAGTCAGAAGGTCTCCAAGTTTAAACAATGCATTGAGTTTTGCGGGGACTTGGCCATTTAGACTACCCTGGACTTGGGTTGCACTCTTGCGACACCGTACGAATACGCAGTCATTTCTCTTTTCCTGCTTCCTAAACAAATTAGGGCCTATACAGTGAATTCAGTGTAATAAATACCCATCATCATTGAAGGTTGGTATTGGGACCTGCAGCATATTAAATGCTTTAAGGGGTGCATCCATTAGTTGATCCGCGCTGGCTTGTGGTTCCCGAGCATCCTGAAACACGTTGCGTATGAGGTATCGGGTCGTAAGAGCTTTGAGGTCAGGGAGTTGATAGTGGTCCTGGAGAGTTGAGAGGTTAAATATCGTCCTTATGCTTATTGGCCCTTGCAGTCTCATTTGCCTTAGATTAGGAGGGGTTCCCTGAGGTAAGTGTAAGCTAGGGTGCGTCAGACGAATAACACCCTTGATGTCCTGCGGGATGTGCTCTAATTCTGTGATCCATTCCTCTAAATTCCTCTCCCGCATGGCAAAACTGTGCATGCGGGTATACGTCTGGATAATCTGAGGCATCGTGTTAATGTGATTGCTGCGACGGTATGCATCTTTGAGAGGCTTGTGCACGACCTCACAAATCTTGGTTGAATATTGCGGCAGGGAACCATATCTACTAATCTGCTCTGCAAAGTGTGAGATGAGGTGCATTTTAGGGAAATTGTAGTGTGCTCCGGTAGTCAGCATATCATCTACCATTTCCTCAGTCTCAAGTCGCAATTCTTCTACCAGTTTACGGCACCTGGCAGTAGACAGATGCAGTGGCGAATCCAACGTGAGGAGACTTTGATATTCCTCCCTGAGCCCTCTGGTTGCCTCTTTGGCTGCCGTTTTGGTGGATTTGCTTGCCCGGAACTGCAGGAAGACGTCCTTATGCTCGTGGAAGTCAGCGAGGTAATCTTGCATGGATTGGATGGTCCCGGGTGTGTGAACTTTGTATTGGGCAACAAGAATGAAGTCCGTAATATAGCGCACACAAAGAATTGCTCTCTGGCAAAGTACCTTGTGCTTGGGGATTATTGAAGCCACATCGGATGTCCGAGTTATGGAGGCGGTGAATACTGCCAGCAGGACACAGAGGAGATTCCTCATTTCTTTTCCTTGCTACTGGATCACAGAACGGTATGCTTTGTTTGGTCTCATGAAGCTAGGATATGGGGGGAGCCGTGACCATATATAGTCGAATTCATTAATCCGGCCAATGTATATAAGGAAATCTTGGACCCACTTCATGAGATGCACCAGAATGCCTAGGAGGAGAGTATGGAGGGTGTCTGGTCATACTAGCTCGTGAGGCAAGCAGTGCGGGATGTGCCACAGTGCATTATTGACATTCTTGACACCGTTAGATTCCAGACATTTGACATCGGAGGTATGATAGGCAGCGGCATAACTTGGATATGGTCTGGTGTCATATGGGGTATCCAGAAGGTCCCCAAATTGATCTGGAGGTGCTATGCATATGGGACAGCGATTGCTGTATATTCCGTGAATCATCACGTTTTCTATATGATCTGCAAGCCAGGAGCAGAGTTTTGGAACGCATTTCTGGATATTTTCATCACAACAAACCATCTCAATCCCTCGTTGACTAGGTTCGTTGGACAGGGGGCTTAGGATGCGACTAATAATCTCATGGGTTATCTGTAGCACATCGAGTTCCTGAACATCTTGGGGATAGTTCGCTACCTTGTCTAGTCTTTTAGGGGGGATTGAGAGGAGGGCTATGGGGATCCAGGCATTCATAGTAGCCTTGTTCCGTGCAGTGGAGGCAATGTTTCCGATGCTCATGTATACCGGCCATAATTTCTTGTCCCCGGAGAAGTTTGTTAGGTGGGTCTGATCCGATGCCAGCAAGACTGGGACCAATGTAGATCCGACGGGGATGTTTGTCTAGCATACACGTGAGATGAAGAACAGAGAAAGGTCAATTAGGGGGTGCAATACCTGTTCAGCCCACTACCATGTCGCCATATTCATTTCTGAATATATTCGCTCTTTCTGCTCATTGAATAATCTTACTGGCTCTCAGAGCATGTGCTTCACAAATGCCCTCTGCCAAAGTAGGTATTGGATACATTCGATGATATTGCAATACCTAAATTCAGACTGAGGACGGAGAGGATATTGGACCATTCCAGTTGTCCATTCCGGGTCATCAATCATCAGTGTGGTTTGCTTGTAAAAGGTATGTCCAGATTTAAATGACAGTCTGACGTCTGGCATCAGATTATCTTGAAAGAATTCGTTAATGCGCATCTTGGGGATCTTGCTTAAAGTGAGAAACCGAGCAAGCTTGTAGTCCCGGGGATTGTGAAAGAGCTGCAGATAATTGTAACCTGCATGGCGTTGTGAAAAAGGAATGTGTGAGATGACTCGAGCAGCCTGATATCTCTTTGGTAAATGCTGTGTGTGGTCGACTGTGTACGGGGTGGCGTCAGGACGATTGTGAAACTTGTCAGATTCGACGTCTGATGCATTTTCTGAGGTTGGATCATTAATATACTCGACTATGGGTTCCATATCCGGAAAAAGATTATATATTTCCGCGAGATCTACTTCGACTGATTCAAAATCCGAGTTGGTGAGGGGTTCCGGTCGTAAGTCACCCTGAAGCTCATCGAAATAGACCTCAACAGGAGAATTGGGGGAGACATGATGGGTGTGAGGTACGTCGGGTGCCCTGCGTTTGAGGGGGGTTCGCATGCGGTCATCCTGGCCTAGATGTTTTTGCTGAATATGATTGGAATATGCTCTTGCTTGGGAGTACACGCTATTACACCAGGGACATTGGGTTTTGTGGGAGCTCATGATGTTGGTAATTCTGGACTGAGACTGTTTGGGTGTTGAATGTTTCGTGTTTCCGTTGCACGTTGAGGGTTCTGATTCTGGACTTGGGATATTGGTGTGTGGAAGCAATGTTTCGTGTTTCCGTGTTGTTTCGCGACTGTACTTGTTCATAGCTTATTCCCGATGTAGACTAGTGGCGTCAGCAACCAAACTCGTTACGTCTCGCATGGTTTATTTGTTCGAACGCGATCCAGTTTCGCGTTTCTTTGTTTTTCCGTTCCACCTGTACTATGGGAGTGTAACCAAACTCGAGGACAATAGAATTGTAGTCACGAATCGAGCCCTATTTCGCATTTCTTTGCTTTTCAGTTTCATCTCTGCTAGTGTACTTCCCGAAGAACAATAGAATTGTAGTTGTGAATCGATGCTTCTTAAGATCCAAAGATTGTTTCATGTAACATCTGTTTCAATCCACCTTGTGGATTTTGAAACAGGAAGAAGCTCGTACTTTGATGGTGGATTTGTGAATGTACATACGAATGAACGTAAGACGTCGGGTTCCAAACTCATTGCATCAGGAGGATTCTGTTCAAGTGTCAATTATACTATCTATGGGTTTCGAGTGGAATAGACTATAAACTTATAGCCATGGTGCCTGATCTTATAAGAAGGGCTGTCCCCGCGGACCATATATTCATCTTTCTCACTACATATGGAACCTGAAGAAGCAACCATTAACTATCATTCTGGCTTTGCGTTGATCATGAATCCAATACCTAAATCATGAATACAATACGTAACAATTACCTTGACACCTACTGGTAGTTGCATTATCCTATTCGGAATATTCCCACACACAGAAGCTGACTTAACCAAAGTACCTAGGATCGTTTCCGAGCCGATCAATATCCGACAACATCTGTCTACTCCTATACTAGCCTAGTCACCATGGTTACCGCCAAAAATTTAATCAAAAACTACAAGGCGGATTTGGGGTGGGACACCCAAGATGCCGACTATACCTCTTGGAGGAACGCCGTCAAGGACTATTGTGCCCAAAACAACATTAGGAGCTGGAGTGGGGCTAGCGAGGGGGAGCGTCAAGCCCTGATAGCCGCGGCACCTGGGCTGACCAGGTTCCGACCAAGTATCAGGGCACGAATTGCGTCTGGCTCAGAATTCTATAGAAAAGCAATCGAGGCCCTCCTTCAAGACTGCATGAAAAAGAAATCCGAGACCGCTAAGAATTTGGTAGTGAAGCGAGCTCTAAAGAGAGCTCGCACGGACGATAGAGGGGGCGACGGGGATGGAGAGGGATCTGACGAAATAGAAGACCAGGGTGCCCCAGTGGCAATTTGGTTGACAGACCCAGCTGTAGCAGGGCATCGGGATGCCAACAACAACGGGATCTGGAATGAGAGAGCCTGAAGGAAATTGGGGGTGATTCACCTGAGAACCCTAGATGGCATTGCGGTGGTTGTGCATCCCTATTTGCCAGTGGGTCGAAACATTCGCGAGATTTTGGGGGCTTTGAAAGACCCCGACCCTGCTGCACTAACCATCTCTGCAGACTGGACCCATCTAGGAACTGATGCAGAGGTGGTGGCGTTTCTTCAGATGACAAAATCTAAGCCAATCAGATTGCTAGTAGTTCTGCACCGAGCTGCAGGGGGCCCACCCAACACTTTTTCCCCTAATCCATTAGAACCTTATTTCCCGGTAGATAAATTCGAATCTCTGGATGAATATGACAATCCCGCTGAAGACAGTGATGTTAACATGCGCAATATTGCCGGTGTCGCCCGGCGTCGGATGCCCACCAAAGACCATACCTTTGAGGAACGAAAGCACAAAATCCGGGAGCGCATTAGGCGCCAGCAAGAAACCCCCTGCGCGGTGAAGCTTGAACACCGGTGAAAATTCCCAGGTCCCCCTCCTCCCATGATCGACTCCGATCATGAGGACTATTGCTATGTCCGCAACCTGAGAAACCCCAAGCCTACTACGGGGGCACAACTTGTCAAAGCACGTCAGGTAATAGCGGCAGGCCATCGGGCAACTACCATGAATCGAGCAATGAGGGTGCTTCGATTCAGGAGTAAGGCGAGAGGGTTAAATGCCGCACAATATGCCTGGGAGCAGCTCAACCAATGAAGGGACTATTATGGGTTGCCAGGTAGAGAGGGACTAAATTAGCGTGGTGGATAGTAGACAGTGGCTGGGCCAATAGTTTGTTTATTTTTGTATTTTTATTGTCCGCAGTAGTAGGGTGATATCCTGCTAAAAAAATTAGATATTTAGCATAAGAATACAATAGAGTGAATCAATTCCCCACAAATGTTATATCTCTCTAGTTCCGCAGAAACAATGGCACATTCCCAACTTCCACGCCGGCCCAGTAATCGTGCAATACGTCCATCAACACCAGATGATGACTTCGATGACAGTGGAAGCGAAAACTACCCACTCCCGCCACACCTCACACAGTCATCAAAGAAGCGTTGCTCGTCAGATGGCCAGCGTGAGGGAGCCCGCAAGGTCCAGATTGTAATAGATATGCAGGCCCAGAGTAGTTCACGATCAAGAGTGCGCATTCCCTATGACTAGGTCCAAACTCACCTAACTGACCAAAATACCCACAGTCTTCCCCACCACCACCTGGAGCTCAACGACGAGGGACCCAGAGCCTAGGTTTCTTGTCACAGTCTTCTCCACCACTACCAGGAGCTCAATGACGAGGGACCCAGGACCTGGGTTCCTCGTTTTTATACAATGACACAGAGGTCGAGTCGTCAGACTTAGGCCTCGTCACGCGGAAACCTCTTACGTCGGGGCAAAGTTGCGATCATTCTTCCAAATACCAGACCAATACAAATTCCTGGCGAGCAGAGCAATCGCACACATCAGGTACTTTGCCTTGTTTGAAAACCCCATGCTCGACCCGCATGAACTCGAGCAATTGGTGAGTGAATCGTGGGTGAGTGCCTAGCAACACACGCAACAAAATTTGGAGTGCCTAAAGGTGGTAGATGCTTATGTAAGTCAAGATCTCTACAGCCTGTGTCAGATGCCGCCTGACCAGTATTAGTTACACAGCATTCATTCACGGACATGGTCTCACCTGGTATATGAATGCAAGCATAGCATTATTGAGGTATACAACCTCAATCATTTGGCGCAAGGCGAGATAGCCGAAAGTGTTGGCAAGCTGTTATTTCAAGACCGCTTTATTTGCCGGCAGGATGGTCGCGAGGTTCTATGTCTCTTCCTCCTTCGGAAAATCACCTACTAATGTCAGCAGTCGGACCAACGGCACTTTAGGGCGACGGAAATAACCAAAATCATATTCCGCAAATATTTTGCTGGCCTCAAAATGCGTGGCAATACTGATGATACTTTCTTTGATTCCATCAATGAAGTATTCATATGTTTGGTGACTTCGGCCATGCGACACTGCCTCAAGGCATGGTTCACGAGGGTGTTTGTGGAGCCCCCGAAAGCTGCTGAATTCAAATACAGCAGCACCACCACTAAGTGATTTCTATCCGACGTCGCAGGTTCAAATTCTCATGCAACCAGGGACCTACCAACGATTTCTCAGAACCTGGAAGGCCCATAACCCAAAAGTCCGAAGCCTCCTGCTCTTTACCATCAAGGCTGATATCCGGGCCTGTTTGGTGGCAACACAGCCAGCGGCAGACCAAGAATCTGATGAACCGCTCAACCTTGGTGATACCTCCCGTTATGAAGAAGAACTTACCTAGGAACTCCAGGGCACTATAAGTGCCACACAACTCTGGCAATGCCTGGTTCCTGACGGGGATAGTGATAGCCACGACGTGGAAGCCAATGCGGAGATCAATCCCATGGGGCCTACAGTTTTAGATGATGATATAGATGAGCCCCCCTTGAGGATAACCCAATGGCGAGACTCCCTCGCCGCCCCAATCTAGTGCGACATCATGTGGAAGATGATGATGGCACTGATGAACATCAGGAAAATGAGTGAGACTTGGGCGCGTAATAGGGTTAACTGGGGGAACTGTAGTTATGGGTTTATGCTTTCGGTTTTGTTTTTGCAAGTGGGTTTCGAGCGTGAGTATTTTTCAGATTGTGTTTTTGTTCGTAGATTGCATGGTTTTTTGTCATTTTACTGTTCTTTTGTTAGGAGTTTTGCCTGCGAGTGTCATGTATGAATATTGGCCAGGTGCCTTAACGAGAAAACGAGTGGGATCCCGACGCGTGACAGCATTGAATAGACTGATAGATGGTTTGTTTTTTGGGAATTTCGTTTGTTTTTGGGGGATTATTATTATGGGTAGTTTGTTTTTCAGGAATTTTTGTTGGTGCCTTGTGTAGAAGCTGTATATGGTATCATCGAATAAGAACATCATGAGCGAAATTAGCTATGCGTTGCGTGTGAAAAAAACATGAGGGGCGTGGAATGTCAAACGTAGCTCGTCAGATGAAGCTCGTAGCAGAGAAGCATGCGTAGCGGACAAGTGTCGTAGATATAATCAAGATAATCTGTTGGATTTGGGACGAGGCAGTAGAGGACAATGACATCTGGGAGTATGGAAAATCTCAGGGTCATGATGGTGGGGCGGGGACAGTACAGGCAGGTGTCCCAGAGGTGGTAAGCTGTGGCGCGGTGTGAAGCAGGTGCCAGTTTTCGCGGGTTTTAGTTTGCGCTAAGTATTTAGGGTGTTATCACGTTATGTTTTAGACGTTCGGCTTGTTTTATTCCAGGAGGTTAGTTTATTCCAGAAGGTTGTTTGTGCCGGAAGAGTAATTAGGTTTGTTTTGTTTTGATGGGAATCGCGGTATTTAGGCAGCGTTCATGGGAGGTTTGGAGGGCATCATCTTAGATCTTGGATCGGGGATTCAACGCTCGCACGAATTGTGGAATAACGCTTTTATATTTACGCTCTTGGGATTTTTGTACCTATCGGGAGGTTCTATTTGAGTGAACGCTCTACCAGATGCTCTACTTAAATCAAATCAATGCTCTTTACGCTAGGATACAGAACTTCTGGTGAATTTTCGGTATATCTAATAATCCCGCCAGCTCTAACGCTTCTCCGGAATTCACATAGCCTATACTAGTCTACGGACAAAAGTAGCGGTCTCTTCATAGCGGGATTTCAGGACAAGTATGAATGCGAGTATCACGGCCGGGATGGATAGTTAGGGAGGCATGTCGTTGAGAGCGACACGTCGAAATAGATGATCGTTGGGATCGCGGAGTGAACAAGGGGTCACCTCCAGGACGTCAGGCATAGAAGCTAGCCCGTCGGGAAGGGGTGGAGCGGGAGGTCACGTCTGGGAAGAGGAAGAAAGGAAGCCGGCAATACAACGTGCGACATGGGGGGATGGTGTCATGAACGTGGGTGTTCGTCGCGCTACGTCCAGAATGCGTAAGGGGCGTTAGGTTGCGTCCTGCTCATAAGTTTGGGTCCCATACGCTAGGTGTGCCAGACACATGGGATGCAACCAGGTGTTTTTGCTGATGCATGTCCAATGTTCAGTAGGATCCAAGACTTTTCCAAAGTGCTTCCCCCTCTGAGCACATAGAGTCCTACTGCATCAGCAAGAAAAAATTGGTATCTAGACACTGCACTAGTACGTCCCAATACCGCATTATATCCCCTGTGCCTCCTGCGTCTGGAGTATCCAGACGCTGTCCCACTGACCTCACTCTATCTCCAATGCCAACCTATTTCCTTGTCCCCTGCAACTCCAACTCCTAGTATTTATTCTCCACAATCCTACCTGTCTTCTCAGCTCGTTTACAATGTCATGTCCCACCCTCATCTATTTTCAATTGTAACTCATTTCCCTATCACCTGCAATTCAAACTCCTCATATTTATTCCTACTAACGTGCTCACACAATCTCTTACCTCCTGAATTCCTACCATTCATTCCCTTACATTCACAATGCTTTTATTCCATCTGACGTCGCCTACCTCTATTATCTTTATCATTTTGCAATCATCTGTTCACATTCATTTGTTTTTCACGTTTGTTTCCCAATGCTTGCTGGCTGTTTCCTACGCATGCAGCCCTGCGCCCGATGCCAAATTGCCGCCTGCTCGCCTACATTTATTTAGACTTTTGCATTACACCAATGTTTTTATTTTTTATCTAGTTTCCATCATGTATATCATTCCACGTATGTACATCTATTCGGTTGTTGACCAAATATAACTCTTCCAGATTCACTGGTACCAAGTATGCCATTCCCTCTATATCTGCTACTGCTACTACATGACTCTACATTGGAAGTCCCACTCGTACCATTCCCTCTAGTCCATCCGGCGTCGAAGAGCCGATGATACTCAGCAACGATACATGCGCCAGGTGGTAACTGATGTTAGCATGTAAATCTCGAAGTTTAAACAGCGCATTTAATCTAGCGGGGACCCTCCCATCTAGTGCCTCTTGCGACTTTGCCTTTCTTGCCTTGCAGCATCGGACAAACACCCAGTCACTTCTTTGTTCCCGTTTTCGGAACAATTCCGAGCCGGTATAGCGAGCATGATGTATTGTATCACCATCGTCATTAAAAGTGGGTACGGCGACTTGAAGCGTGTTGAATGCCTCCAGTGGAGCACTTATCAAATGGCTCAGTTCGAAGGCTGGGTTATTTGATGCACTATATAAGTTATCGGCTAGATATGTCATGGTGAGAGACCGTACGCCGCGAGTTGATACTCAGCCTCTAATGATCTTAGATCATATATGTGGTGCATACTTATCTGTCCTTGGAGTTTGCTTGATCGTTGATATGGCTGCGACCCTTTAGATAGATGTATGCTGTCTTGTGTCGGGCGGATTATCTCTCGCATCTCCTCGAGGATGTCTTTGAGTTCCTTCATCTACTATTCCAAATTCTTCTCCCTCATGCTAAAACCATGCACCCGTGTATATGTTCTGAGGATTTGAGGTATTGCATTGAGATGGTTACTACATCGATAGGCATCTTTGAGGGGCTTGTGTGAGGCTTCGCAGATTTCTGTAGAATATTGGGGTAGAGAACCATATTTGTTGATCTGGTCCGTGAAGTGAGAGATAAGGTGCATTTTGGGGAAATTGTAATTTGCCCCGGTAGTGAGGAAGTCATGCACCAATTCCTCGGTTTCCAGTCGTAACTCTTGCATTAGTTTTCGACGCTTGGATGAGGTTTTGCCCTGTGGCTTATCCGACGTCAGGAGTTGGGAATGCTCTTCACAGAGGTCTCTGGAAGCTTTCTTAGGAGCTGCTTTCACGGCTTTGCTTGCCCAAAAGCGAAGCAATACATCTTTGTATGTGTGAAAGTGCCAGAGATAGTCTTTCATGGATTCGATAGTACCATAGGTGTGTACTCGATATTGAGCCATGAGGATAAAATCAGTGAGATATCGCACACAGAGAATTACATTGTGACAGAGTACCTTGTGTCAGCTAGCCATAGCTGGGGTGTCAGATGTTTGACTAAGTGCAGCAGCGAATGCCGCAAGAAGCACACGGCATAAATTCCTCATTTCCTTCCCTTGCCATTGGCTTACAGAGCGATATGCTTTGTTCGGCCTACTGAACCCAGGAAATGATGGTAATCTCGACCATATATGATCAAATATGGTAAGTCGCTCAATGTGATCTAGGAATTCCTGCACCCACTTCATAAGATGGACAAGCATACCAAGGAGA
>Ga0307514_10003508_pt1 | contig 15008 bp, 13 predicted proteins | sample 16_EM_MG_FD_203088 | JGI IMG/M metagenome (GOLD analysis project Ga0307514, IMG submission 203088) | Populus trichocarpa ectomycorrhiza microbial communities from riparian zone in the Pacific Northwest, United States - 16_EM | ecosystem: Host-associated > Plants > Roots > Unclassified | place...
TTATATACCAACGATACTAAAGTTAAAACTAAATAAATAAAGAAAAAACCACATTAATACTCATAAAAAATATAAGAATATTTCTGGTTTATCTTTCACCCTGATTTTTATCTCTAATTAATGGAATCTTGAGCACCATATCACGATATTAAATATGAAGTATTTAAAAGTGTAGTAATAGTTGTGATTTAAAATATATTTTTAAAAAATATATAATATATTAAAATAATTGTTTTTTAATATTAACGCATCAAAAAAATTTAAAAATACATAAAAAAACTTTAATTTTTAAAACCTCATTCCTCGAAATAACTAAATAATGGATTGAGGATGAGACAGGTAGTAAATGACAAGTTTAGCAACATAGTATTTATTTAATATCAGTATAAAATAATGTTTTCAGCAGGAGCCAGTTGTGTCCCTTGCTACTCTTGGGCCGTAGGCTTAGCATCCAATGTTCAGGCCCAAACCGAACGCACAGCCAGTGGATTCAAGATTAATACTGGGCTCCCTATTGGGCCCATGATTCTCCTGGTCCATCATCATATCTTAGCACAAGACACGAGGCAAGGAGCACTGAGAATACTAGCGAAGAGCTTGGTCCAGGTCAGTATTTTCATTTGGTTCAGCTCCAAAGGCTTACTCGGCCCAACTAGCCAGCCTTTAAAAATAGCCCAGTTGACCCATTTACAAATTAATCCTTATTGAAAAAAAATCATCAAACATTTGGTCAATTCAACTCAATTTCAACAAATGGTAAATTTGCTTACAATTCAGTCCAATTAGCAAACTGTGATGAGTAGGGGGGTATAATAGAAGAAATATTTTCCATGGTGACCAATTCAACAAATTAACACAAAAACAAGGACTGATGGATCAAAACCAATAAAATCAATCAAGCACAAGAGGGAGAGTGGGGAAAACGCCTTTCCTTCCTTATCTTCATAAGACAGACACTCCGTCAAGACAGAGACAGGGTTAAAGTCAAAAGCTTTATAAAACCCTAGCTAGCTAACCAAGCTCTCTCCCATTTCCATGGAAGATAGTTTCAGTGCCCGAGTGGAGAAAGCCTTCGGTTCCCTCTCTTCTTCAACAGTACAAACCCAGCAACCCTCTTCCTCCTCCTCCTCTATAAGCTCTCTATGGCGTCTCACTGACGAAGAAATCGAGCGAAACCAATGGATTCGAGACCGCAAGGAGGACAGCCCTGAAATCGAAACCCAACCCCAACCGTACTTTAATCCAGAAAGACCCCACGATATGGATTTCAAGTCTGATGAGATCGAAAGAGACCTTGATGATCTAGACGACGGCGAGGAGGAGTCACGCGCCTCGAAACTTAAACCCGAAGATTATAACGATGAAGAATGGGACATCAAGAAATCTATTGGCCTGGATTGTACTCTTGATTATGAGGTATTCATTAATTAATTGTTCCTTAATTATGTCTTTCCTCTTTGTTGATTATCATGTTATTTTGCCGCTGCTGCTCTTTTTTCTTGTGATTAATTAATCTGATTTCTTGAGCTAGAACGCACACATACATTGTATAATAATCTATGTCAAGAAGGTAATCTAAGCTTTGGTCCCGACATAAGTGCTACTGTGGGTATCTCTAAGCCCAGTAGAATTATAGCAAAAAAAATGTAAGATGATGGTTTAGTGGGATTTACTTATGTGTGATTGACGATGATTATCAATAGGGAATATGTTTTTATTCTCATGGATATGATTTGCGATGACTTACGGATAGAATTATGATTTCTTTTGGCAGGAAGAGGAAGATCATTATGACAAAGTAGCTGTTGGCAGGGAAAAGGCTGGAGATGAACGCCTTTATGTGACAGCAATGGAAGATTATGGTATAGATATTGATTCTGGAAATGAGATTCCTAGTTCATTTGAGGATGTTGCTAGGGATCCGCGTGCTAATCACCTCGCTGCAAAAATTAGGCTAAAGGAAGATGCAGAAGCAGCTAAAAAGATGGATTCTTTGAGGGTTACCGTAAAGGAAAATACTAGTGTATCTGATGATGGTAATCTGAAATCCATTTTGAAGAGGAAGAAGGATTTTCAATTGGATTCCAAGACGATCGAGAATGATTTGGATTCTAAGTTACGAAAGCGTGTCCGGTTTGACCCGGAATGCAAAGACGGTAATGATGAAGAGTATGATGGAGTTGAAGACACGCAGATGGAAACTACTGATTCAACAGAAGAAACCATAGTGTATCATTTTTCTCCAGATTATCCTTCTGGAATTCCGGATCACATGCGAAATCCTTTGAAATATACACACTATACTTTTGATTCATCAACTGATGTAGATGAAGAATCAAACCGAGGAGCGTATATGGACTTCCTCAAGATGCTGCAGCGAGCAAAGACTGCAGAATTACATCCAGATGATGATCCTGTTGATCTTTCAAAACCATTCACCTTCGTACCAAAAAAGAAAACTGGTGCTGTTACATTGACTGATAACTGCATTGATTCTAAACAAAACCGGGATGATGCCAGTGAAGACTTCAAGCTTAGGAGAGGGGTGCCTCTTAGGATTGCAGCCGGCGATGACCTTGATACTGAAACCTGTGCCATGGAGGAAGATAAACCAGAAACAGCAGCTGATAGGACTAGTTCCCGGAGACCAGACCGTCAGTATAGGACAAAGGCCAAGTTGGAGACATGAGTTAACTTGAACCATTCTGGCATTTGCTTGAACATGATAGCTTCCATATTATTGTAACCTAACGTTTCTTCTTATGGTTCCAACTCAAGTACCTGTATACTAAATGCTTCTGACTCAAGTATCTGTATACTAATATCGTGCTGGATTCTAGCCCATATTTTGTTTTAGAATTGATGCTGGCAAAATACATACTATTGGTGTCTATAGTTGAGTATTACGTCATGGGCAAGTTTTCAGCTCTGCTGAGGATTGGCCAAAGAAGAATACTACCACCACTAATCATTGCAGCTGTTTGTCAAGAAACCATCGAGATACTTCCATTGCTAGCCACTTTGGGGATTGGGCTACTCCCTACTTAAAATTGACTATACAATACAGCGACTGTACATTTTGCCCGTCGCATAATGATAACAGAGTTTTATCTGAACAGTTCATCAGGAAATTCATCCAAAGCCTGACATACACGCAGTGAATGACCGGCACAACTTGGCTTGAACAAGATACTAAAATCAAAGGGGCCACTCCTTTAAGGCATTGCAACGACCACATTAAAAGTCTTTGGAGATATTTTTTAAAAAATAATTTTTGTTTAAAAATAAATTAAAATAATTTTTTTGTTTAAAAAAAACTTATTTTTAACATTTATACATTAAAACAATCTAAAAATACTAAAAAAAAATTATTTGAAACAGGAAAAAAAATTCAAAATTCAATGAAATGCAAGATAAACTGCAGCCGCAAACAGTACCTAAAAATTATATGCAAAACAACTGTGGCAAAACTTTATACAAGGGCATTGTGGAAACAGTGAAAATTTCACATATATAATTCCAAAACATTCATAAAAGCACTAAAATGTAAATTTCTTCTCTGTTCATTACCGCGAGTTACAACGTTTACACATGGCTGTGACTTTTGACAACTCAGGATTTTAGTTGAAAATGAATCTCACTAAAAAAAGGTGGTAATAGGGCTTGCAGGCTGCATCAGATAATGTTTTTCACAAGGCAGCAGTGTGATATACCCTATATTAACCGATTGTCAATGTACACATCCCTAGTGCAAGGCAAAATTCCCCGGCAAGAATGTCAAAAGAGCAGGACGGTCAGTTTGGATGAACAAAAGCAGCTTGACCAACTCTGACTAGAACAAGCGCTTCCTACAATCTGCTGCACCACAGTAGCACGGCATCTGTTTTATTTTTCCACTGGGGCCAGAGACGCTATCCAGGGCATAGCCATAGTCATAAGTAAGTTCCTGAAAGAAAACAACAGAACTGGTAAGTTCATGTGGAATGCAAGTTACAATCCTAAACAAATGCCAAAGATTCATACAGTTAAGCGAATGTCATGAACAGAACTTCTTAGCCCTTAAACTATAAGGATAAAAATCACCAACGACATCCAGGGGACAAACTGACCTGAAGATGTCTTTTGGAGTCAACCTTTTTATTACAGAGAAAAATACAAATGACTTCATCCAGATGCAACCATGAGGACCAAGACAATCAATAGTTATAGCCTATCAAGTAGTTCCATCTGTGACGATTAAACACCACGAATCCTTTCAAAGATAGGCATTCATCCAACACATAATGCAACAAAGGTTTTTGGGATTGATTTTTCAAAACCATATTGTTCTTGGGATTTGAAATACAGTTTCAAATAGGACAAACAACTGATAAAATATTTTCCGACAACTCTACCACAACCCCAGACATACTCAAAATAAAGGGAAGAAGCTCCTATTTTCTGTCCACGGTCACACAGGATGTTATGGAAGTGTGCTTTTTGTCCCATTTCCAGTCACAACCATCCTCCGCCCAGGTTTTAAAATTGTCTTCTGAAATCAGTTGCATGCCCAAAATGATTGAATTCTGGTTTTATGTTTTCCAGCCAGGCAATTTTGGGAATGAGAAACAGTTTTCCTCCCATTCCAGGTGGCCTACTACTGATATCCATACACATACAGTACCTATTATTCTCAGCTTGAGTTGAACAGATTAAAAAAAATTGAGCATGTCCACAGCACCCAACAGAGCCAGAGAAATAGTGAATAACCTGCATAGGAGGTATGTTATCCGCTGCAAACAGCATCACCCGAGCAAGTTTGACATCGTGATGCGAGCTCAGGACACATTGCACAAAGAGATTGGGCTCACAACTATGATTGATGAACCTGGCAATATTTCCAGTGGAACCTGCATCAATACAAAACTCTGGAACACTTTCAGACTTCTGATCATCTCCATCAAAGCTGTTAATTGCTGACACTGATACATCTCCTAGTCGCCTCTGTTCAAAAGAACAAAAGCAAAAGAAAACATCAGCAGAACACATTTGGTATGGAAATATAAACAACAAAAAAAACCAATAAACACATGATAAATAATCGGCAAACAATAAAGCTAAAGTATGTCAAAAATGATGAATAAACTTTATTTCACAAGAAATTCCAATGACATGCAAGTACTTAGTAAATTAATATGTGCTAAACACATGACCAAACTAAAATGATGATTAATTTCTAATGCTATTAGCTATTATACTTGAATGTAATTAGCATTATTTCAAAAGAAAATAAAATTGCCCAGTGGCCAAATATTCTAAGACTGCTCAATTAAAAAGGAGAAACAAGCTTAGAGATAACATTGCCAATTTAGGGAGGTACTCAACTTCCAAGTAGAAATTCAGCTAACTTCCATTTACTAGAGATCAAATGTTGACTGTATAACTACAGGGTGCCACTGTCATCGTGTTGCACCAAACAACTAGGATGCAGAATACAAATAAACATAAAAGAAAAGGGAATGATTTCCAGTCTTAGAGTATATCTAGGAGTTTGTTATGGTACCTCTCTTCCACCAAGCCCCCTCATTGTTTGCAAGCAGTCAATGTCAAAAATATAATTGTTCTCACAGACATGATCTGTGTCTTCAGTTCTCACAAGCGCCCCTATGTACTCACAAACAGGCGCCCCAGAAGGTATAAAGTCCCACGATCTAACAGCCCATCCTTTCTTAGGAGTACGGAAAACCTGTCAACATTAACCAGCAAGAATTTAGAGAAAGAGCGAACTAAATCAACTTGACAAAGTGGAAAACAAGATTGCAATTCTAAGGAAATGGATATAAATGACACCTCAAGACGATGCTTGATGCCTCGTTGAGATGTCCGGTTTACACAACCAGGTCCACATCCACAACTTGGGCCACATTCAAAAACAACTGCCCTGGCTTCGATTAACCTGAAGGTAAAAAAACAAAAAAAAAAGTACTATTATGCAAGAATAACCAAGTAAACAGACTGTAAAGGACTTTACAATTTAAGATTTGACTGAGTTCTGTTAAATCTATGGTTAAATAACACTCACCTGCCACCATTAATTTGCACATATGGAAAATCAGAGCCATTAAGCTTTGCACAAGCACAAGTCCTTGGATCCACACAAGTCCCTTGGCAGTTGCATCCACTCACATTTGCAGGCAGCTTCACATTTTTGGCAATTTGAAGAGACTTGCAGTAGGTATAACCTGAGATTTTCAAGGATTCAAATTCACAAGATTAATTCTGGCAGCATAGGAGGATGCTATCTAGAACTTCTTATGGGTACACTAGGTAAGCTAGAGCCATGCCTTTTAAGCTGACTCCTCCCTGGGGTTTAGGCACAACAGTCCAACTCTCCAAGTAAGAAACAGTATACCATTTATAACCACAGTCTGGGATTAGGCTTAGGCTTGGCCATCAAAGCCCAATACAAATACATTTATATTTATTTAAGCTAATTTTAACTATTCCAATTTAGTACAACTGGTTATTTTTTGGTATCTTGAATGTTTTAAATTTTTTTTCATATTTCTCAATTTTCAAACATTTTTTTCATTATGAAATAATTTTATGTTTTCAAAAAAAAATCACAAAGCATGAGGCCTGTCCTAGAAAATCTGAGGTTCAAGTAGGGCCAAGCCCAGGCATGAATGTGGTTTCAAATGTAGGCTGGGCAGAAGAGAAGGAAAAACTTTTCTACTCCTGGATTAGGCCTATTAATGGATCTAGTGATAGCAAATGAGAAAGAAATAGAGCAAAGGCAAAATGCATAATCAAGAATGCCGGAGAGCTCCTTTTATCTTTAGAAAAAAGGCCAATGACCTTTTAGGGTCTGTCCAATTAAGTAATGTCCCAGAAACCAAGGTCTTAGAAGGCCTGCCATTAAGTATCACCAGTGACCACTCTTCTTGAGGCTACAGCCTCATGGTTGAAGGTCAAGACAGATGGGATAACAAATGCACCAAAGTACAAAAAATTCAGTGACCAAATCAAGACAAGATTGAACAACCAGATGGTAGGAAAAAATGGGAGAAACTATCATCACATTTTCCAAGGCAGCCCACACTAACAATTCATCAAAGCAAAAGGCCCAGTATCCAACAGATTTCAAAACTTATGCTCAGCTATGGGAATAAATTATTTACTTTGCAAATGGAAGGGTTTTTTTGAATTTGTAAAACCATGAGATGATTTAATATAATGAGTGGGCAGATCCTAGAATAAAGAAACCCTATCCAACGTTCCTATAAGTGGCATGAGAGCTATGATCTTGTTGGGGAAGAGGAAAGGCATCTCACAACAAACTAGGGAACCACAAATTAGAATCGTAAAAGATGTAATAAATCACAAATGCTTGTAAGTGAATGTAATACTGAAAAGTATAAAATAAAAAAACAATCATACATACTTAAAACTTAAAAGCGATGTTGTAAACTTAGACAAGTATGCAAATCGACTAAGAAAACTGGAAACCAGTCAAGTTCCTAATACAGTTGGCCCTCAAAATATAAAAATGGCCAAAAACCCAGTCCAGACTGATTTTGTAAAGTTTCATTTTGCTCCAATTCTGGAAGGAATTTTCATTTACTCACCCACTGGTAATTGGGTCCCTGGTTGAAACTTAACACAAATTTCACACTTCTTTTTGGAATTACCCATAAAAGCATTAAAAATGCTCTTGAACCCTCTTCCCTTATCTAGTTATATACTGAGCCAATTCTGTAGTTCATAAAACTTCATGCTTCATGTTAATGTAAGCTAGAAAAATCAAAACGAAAATGGTATTTATTTAGACCTTTAAACATATCCATCCTTTTCCCTTCCATGATTTCAACAATGCTCCATACTAGCTAATTTTTCAGTTTTTCATCTTCCAGATATATCTTCTAATTTTACCATGCATTTTGAAGGCCCAAACCATTTTTTTAGGATTTAATCATGTGTTATATGTCATCAGAAAAGGTAAAATACAAAGAACTAAATCATCTTCCATGATGTAATACTAATTAATTCCTTTAACCATTTCATTATTCACATTTTATCAAGTTATCTTTCATGTTTCACGTCTTTCACTTGTTTAATCCTTTCTAATGTTTTTCATAATTTCAACCTTTAAATATAAAGCATCCTTGAATGTTACAAACGTATCATCTTATACGATTTAAAAAGTCTCGATACCATTTAATTTCTAACCTCTCTCACATACAGCATCATCTTTTTTCTTTTTATTTTTATTTTCTTTTTTTTTATAAAATCACCTTCATCTCCATCTCTAAGTTTTTTTTAACTTGTTGCAATGCTGAAAACATTTTTCTTGTAAAAAAAAAGTTATATTGCATGCAGATTAATTTGTTTCAATATATTACAATAACAATGCTCTAAGTTATTGTTCTCAGCAAAAGACTAGACATTCCTTCTCTAAACCTTTTATTTTTTACCATCCTTTTAGATTTGATTCTTTTAATATTTGAATCAAGTGTCATATACACAATAAGAACATCATAACAATAATATGTTTCATATGCCAGGACTTAAAAGAATTTTAAGGAGTAAATTCCTTTTACCTTTTCACATACCATACTTGATTTAAAACAATCAAACAATCAGATCATTTCAGTTTCCTTATCCTTCAACCAACCAATTTGCCTCTCAAACAAAAAATGGGATTTTTAATTTAATATTTTGTTTTTAAGATAGGTAAAAATACCCTTACAAAGTTTATTAAACTCTTGAATTTTGATACAGAATCCATTGAGTTGCAAAGGATAGCTACACCAAATGAGCAGATTTGTTGTTGCCCGTAGAACCAGAACATTTCAAACTTGTCACCTTGACAAGTGCTCAGAGGAAAAACTTTTTCAAGCTTCTAACTCAGCATATTAGATATTAAACATTTGTGCTACTGAATATTGACTTAGAGTTACTAATGAATCAAAAAGCAACAGTCACAATGCTTTGACTGCAGCTGTGCCACAATTGCGGCCGCGATTTTAAACTATGTTAACTTCCACTTTCACATTATATGTAGAATAGTAACTGATTAAGCAAATAAGAGTTTAACTTGCCTGATGGAGCAACAGGCGGATCATCAACCAAATTGGTAGCTGGAATTGGGACATCCTCTTGACCTCCACTAATATCCTCACACACCAACCTTAGCAAATTAAACAACAGAAACTAATTATGCCTCATAGTAATGCAAAAAGCAATGAGCTTCAAGACTATAATAGAATGATATTCTTCTTATACCCTCGTATTTCAGCAACAGATTGGGGAACACGTCCATAGCTGAATTGAACCTGTCATAAGAGTGAATAAATGTGCAATCCAAGGCTGTTCAGGATAGATATAGAGTGAAAAATGTATTTTTGGAATGCAGAAGAGGGAAAAAGTGATTAATAGAAATCACTACATCCTATTAAGTATAAGCAGAATCATTGAGTTGGCTATGAAGAATATGGAGAACAATATCCAAACGACACTCCATTCTTATAAGCAACATCCAATCAAAGAAAAGTGATTGAAAGGGAGGGAACATCCAGTATATTATGCATAGAATAAAAACATGATGGTTGAGAGAAGCAGCATCACTGGAGTGTTTTACAATCAAAAAAATTTATGGGGTAAGAAATCGTAATGAAAATTGTACTTTCTGCAGAAAGTTGAGGTGAGCCCTATCAATGATTAGTTAAGGGACGGTGGTGTAAGATGCTTTCAACATAATCCAAGTGCACCTATGAATGCACCGGTGACAAAGAAGAACACTCAAATTGAAGTGTTAAGAGTGGGGAGGACGAGAATCCATGCAGCCAATTACCTAACCAAAATTTAAGAGCTGTAGCATTTAAAGTTGTCGGTCTCATTATGAAAATTTAAAACCAGCGACGGTGGGAGAGGAACACTGTTGCAGCAGGAATTTTGCCAAAGGAGAGTGTTGCAGGTTGTGAATAGCACATAATTAGGAAATAATATAGAGCCTAATTATTTCCTAATATAGGGTCCTAATTGTAGGGATTCTAATTAGTCTACTTTCCTATATAGGGTTCCTATCTTGAATATAAGGGATAGATTGATCAATGTAAAAGAGAGAATATTTGTTTTCTTCTTCTATGTTTTCATGGTATCAGAGCATTGGTTGCTCATATTTGACCTAATACTACAAAATTTGGTATAGCACATATTTGTGCTTTGTTGTGTCAATCTCTCCCCTGGTGTGGCTGTTGGAATCCAGAATAGATTTTCTTGTTTTCAACGACAATTTTATTTGTTGAGATTTACAAATAAAATTTTGTGAGTTATGGCTGATAAAAAGGCAGAAGTAATATCTGATGTCATCCTAGTGATGTCAAAAATCACTGAACACAAGCTCAATGGCTCCAATTATTTGGATTGGAGTAAGACCATTCATCTTTATTTATGGAGTATCGATAAGGATAATCATATGACTAATGATCCACCTAAAGATGATTCAAGACAGGCATGGCCGAGGGAGGATGCCCGATTATTCTTGCAGATACAGAACTCCATTAATAATGAGGTAATTGGCTTGATCAATCATTGTGAATTTGTTAAGGAATTAATGGAATATCTGGATTTCTTGTATTCTGGAAAAGAGAATGTTTCCCACATTTATGAGGTGTGTAAAGCCTTTTACCGTGCAGAAAAACATGATAGATCTCTTACAAGTTACTTTATGGATTTTAAAAGAACTTATGAAGAGCTTAATATGTTGTTAACTTTTAGTCCTAATGTAAAAATACAGCAAAGTCAAAGGGAGAAGATGGTTGTCATGAGTTTTCTTGTTGGTCTTCCTTCTGAATTTGAGACTGCCAAATCTCAGATTCTCTCTAGTTCTGAGATCTCTTCGTTACAAGATGCATTTAGTAGGGTACTTCGCACAGAAAGTTCTCCACCTGTCCAGTATAGTAGTGCTCTTGTCAGTCGAACTAATGAGTATGAAGCTGGGCGATCACATTACAAAGGTGGTAACAAAGGAGAGGCAAGCAATTTTGATCGTACACAAGATTCAGGAGGGATTGTGTATCATTATTGTCATAAGCCAGTACACAAGATTCAGGAGGGATTGTGTATCATTATTGTCATAAGCCAGGACATATGAAACATGATTGTAGAAGACTACAAAACAGAACTCAGAAAACTCACTCGGCCCATATTGCATCTACTAATGATACATCTGAAAAATCATTTCTTATCTCTGCAGATGAATTTGTCAAGTTCTCTCAGTACCAAGAATCTTTAAAGTCTTCATTTACTCACGTTCCTACCATTGCCGAGTCAGGTAAATCGAATACTTATCTTATTTCCTCATCCTCCAAATGGGTCATTGATTCTGGTGCCACAGATCATGTGATTCCAATCTCTTTTCTACTTTTCAGTCAAATACATCCACCTCTAATGTTACTTTAGCAGATGGGTCAACATCTTGTGTTCTTAGGTCTGGTACAATTACCCTAACTCCTTTGATTCCTTTATCATCTGTTCTACATTTACCTCAGTTGTCCTTTAATTTAATTTCTGTAAGCACACTTACTCGTGCGCTTAACTGTTGCATCTTATTCTTTCCTGATCATTGCTTATTTCAAGATCTTATGACGAAGAAGATTATTGGTAAAGGACATGAGTCTGAGGTCTCTACATTCTTGACACACAAATACCCAAATCCATAGCTTGTTATGGTGTAACAACCCCTCTTGAGGTGCATTGTCGGTTTGGCCATCCTTCTTTACCTTTGCTAAAGAAACTGTCCACAGTTTAGTTAGGTGTCTTTATTAGATTGTGAGTCGTGTCAGTTTGCCAAACACCATCGTCTTCATTCTCATCCTCGAGTCAATAAAAGAGCAAGTTTTCCTTTTGAATTAATTCATTCTGATGTTTGGGGTCCTTGTCCAGTTCCGTCTAAAACTGGATTTAAGTACTTCGTTATTTTTGTTGATGATTACTCTCGCGTGACTTGGTTATAATTAATGAAAAGTCATTCTGAGTTGTTTTCTCATTTTTGTGCTGAGATTAAAACTCAATTTAATGTTTCTATCCATACATTGCGTTGTGATAATGCCAAAGAATATTTGTCAGCATCTTTTCAAACTTACATGATTCACAATGGCATCCTTCATCAAACTTCATGTGTTGATACTCCTCAGAATGGAGTAGCAAAACGGAAAAAAGGAGCCCTATTATTTCACATGAATGTTCCCAAATCTTTCTAGGCTGATCTAGTTTCAACAACATGTTTTCTAATTAATCGTATCCCTTCCTTTGTTCTTCATGATGAGACCCCTTACAGTATCCTTTTTCCAACCAAGTCATTGTTTCCTATTGCACCTAGGATATTTGGTAGCACTTGCTTTGTCCAGGATGTTCGTCTGTCCGCATGTCACCAAATTAGATCCCAAGTCTTAAAAGTGTATTTTCCTTGGTTATCTCGTCTTCAAAAAGGATATCGATGCTATTGTCCTAGTCTCAATAAATATCTTGTCTCAACTGATGTTACTTTCCTGGAAGCTACACCATATTTTCAATCTTCCACTCCTGCTTGTCAGGGGGAGGATGATGACTTGTTAGTCTATACTACCACATCCTCTGAACATGTCTCTGAACCGGATGTTGCTAAGCCTCCCATTCTTCAAGTCTACTCCAAACGACAAATCCCTCCTGCTACATGTCCTACACCAGCTCCTTCGTCATCAGATCCAACCTCAAGCGATGCTCTTCCTATTGCTTTACGCAAAGGTAAACGTCAATGTACTTATCCAGTTTCTTCCTTTGTTTCTTATCACCACTTGTCATCTTCTTGTTCTTTTATTGCTTCTCTCGATTCCATCTCTATTCCCAAAACTATTCATGAAGTCATATCTCATCCTGACTGGCATAATGCAATGATAGAGGAAATGAGTGCTTTAGATGACAATGGTACTTGGAACTTGGTCAAATTACCTCCAGGGAAACAAGCTATTGGATGTAACTGGGTGTTCATGGTTAAGGTAAATCCTGATGGGTCTTTGCATCAGCTGGATATCAAGAATGCTTTTCTTCATGATGATCTTCAGGAAGAAGTTTATATGGAGCAACCTCCCGGATTTGTTGCTCAGGGGGAGTATGGGAAAGTTTGTCATCTTCGCAGATCTCTGTATGGTTTGAAACAGAGTCCTCGTGCTTGGTTTGGAAAATTTAGTCAGGCAGTTGAAAAGTTTGGCATGACAAAAAGTTTGACCACCCTGTTTTCCACAAACAATCTGATGCTGACATAATTCTTTTAATTGTGTATGTAGATGACATTGTCATTACTAGAAGTGATATTACAGGAATCTCATCTCTCAAGTCCTTTCTTCACACTCAGTTTCACACAAAAGATTTAGGGATGCTAAAGTATTTCTTGGGTGTTGAAGTAAATAGGACCAAAAAAGGTATCTTCCTATCTCAGAGGAAATATGTGCTTGACTTATTAACCGAGACAGGGAAATTAAAGGCGAAACCATGTAGTGTCCCAATGATTCCTAATTCGCAACTTACAGAAGATGGTGAATTATTTGAAGATCTAGAGAAATATAGAAGACTGGTTGGGAAGTTGAATTATCTTACAGTGACTCGTCCAGATATTGCTTATTTTGTCAGTGTTGTAAGTCAGTTTATGTCATCCTCAACAGTTCACCATTGGGCAGCTTTAGAACAGATTTTGTGTTACTTAAAAGGAGCACCTGGACGTGGTATCTTGTATGAAAATCATGGACACACTCATATTGAATGTTTTTCATATGCAGATTGGCCAGGTTCCAAGGTAGATAGAAGATCCACATCAGGTTATTGTGTCTTTGTTGGAGGCAATTTGGTTTCGTGGAAAAGTAAGAAGTAAAATGTTGCGTCACGATCGAGTGCAAAATCAGAATATAGAGCCATGGCACAGTCTGTGTGTGAAATAATATGGATATATCAGCTCTTAACTGAAGTAGGCCTCCAGGCTTCAGTACTGGCAAAATTGTGGTGTGATAACCAAGCTGCTCTTCATATTGCATATAATCCTGTTTTCCATAAACGAGCTAAGCACATTGAAATTGACTGCCATTTCATCCGTGAGAAAATACAGCAAGGTTTGATTTCCACAGGGTATGTGAAGGTTGGAGAACAATTGGGGGATATTTTCACGAAAGCTCTAAACGGGGCTCGGGTTGATTATCTTTGTAACAAGCTGGGCATGATAAATATCTATGCTCCAGCTTGAGGGGGAGTGTTGCAGGTTGTAAATAGCACATAATTAGGAAATAATATAGAGCCTAATTATTTCCTAATATAGGATCCTAATTGTAGGGATTCTAATTAGTCTACTTTCCTATATAGGGTTCCTATCTTGTATATAAGGGATAGATTGATCAATGTAAAAGTAAGAGAGAATATTTGTTTTCTTCTTCTATGTTTTCAGAGAGAATGATACAATAAATACTAAAACCTATTTGGCTATGCCATACTATCAATATAATGCTCTAGAACCCACATCAGGTGTGAGAATTCATGATATTTATTTGAGGTCTGGTGACCCCAGAAGCAATCTGAGCTAGCACTTTGAATGCTGAACTGAGGTACTACAGATGGTAATGAAACTGACCTCAGCTGATTCTCCTGTGGGCTTTAATAAGCTGGACCCAAGTGTATTTGGAGCATCTTAAACTAAAATGTGGGCATGTCCAAAACGTAGGATGTGTAGCATATGCTTTGCAAACACCATTTTTTAACAATATCCAAAAACTAAAACAAGACACATTTGTATTCATAGACAACCCTGTGGTAATAGCCTAAAATTGGTGCACCATTTGATATCAAAAACTGAGAGTGTGTTGCCAGTGAAATTTAATCGCACAAGCAAATAAATAAAGACATATAGTAGAGCCTATTGTACAACAAGACCAATGAGCTGCAGGAGCCTACACTGCAGCTTTTGATTCAGACAATTCTGAATATAGAAAATAATAACCATACTGGTA
>Ga0307514_10003509_pt1 | contig 14997 bp, 11 predicted proteins | sample 16_EM_MG_FD_203088 | JGI IMG/M metagenome (GOLD analysis project Ga0307514, IMG submission 203088) | Populus trichocarpa ectomycorrhiza microbial communities from riparian zone in the Pacific Northwest, United States - 16_EM | ecosystem: Host-associated > Plants > Roots > Unclassified | place...
ACTTGCGTATACGTAAAACGAAATTCACGAGTAGATTCAAGCAATGATGAAGAAGGCGATGAGAGAAAGACAGGACTTGAATGGTAAAAAAGTACGAGTAAGAAAGTGCCCAAATCCCACGTCATACTCAGGTTGCATCATTTGGGCATATATAGGTCTGATCAGGGTCATAGCTGACCCCGTCGATTTGCATGAACCTCGGCCGACCTTCCGGGCTTTGCATTTCTCAACTGACCCATCAAGCCTTCTTTTGACGATATAGATCCATTGACCCCTACCCGCAGCGCGAGAAGCCAAGATAGGAATATAAGCTAGGCCATGATAGGGCAAAAGTCCAAATTAGGACACTATCCGCTTCATAACCCTCCGCTACAACTCCGCACCTACTCTAGCTTGTATGGTATTCTTACAGGTTATGAGCCCGACGCTCAATCAAGTACGTTTCGCAAGACAAGAACTAGGACGAGACATCCGTGGCATGGACCCGGTAAAGCCTAGCCAGCCTTACAAGCTAAGGGACGTAGTCTCGGCCCCCGACCCTCGAGCTAGGCGTAGCCCCGCAAAGACGCCTAGCTCGAGGGTCGGGGGCCGAGACTATAAGGGACGAAGGTAACTGAATGACCAAATAGGAACTTTTTTTAACGCTGTTGCAGGCTAACCTCACCAAACAGGATCATCCACACCAACCACATCGGGACAACCCACACCCAAAAAGGAAAACCAACTACCCTTTTTCGGAACAATACCACCTGGGAAAAAATATCACCAGACTGGGAACCCGAGCTGGAACCTACAACTCTCCCTGAAGTCACTGTCCCAACAATACCTAGGATATCTAAAACACGAGGCCTACGTACAACGGAAGGTCCACATCTACGAGTACCTCCAATTTGAAAGCCTACGAACAACAGGCACCCCAACAACAAGAATTTATCTACAAGCCGCAGGAGACTTACATAAACTCCAACGACGCACCACAAGATCTAGAGTGTATCAACCTCCAGAGAGAGAAACGCCACAAAAATAACCTGCGAACAGTACAGACCACCAAGGATCCCCCACCGAGCAACAGCTAGTGGGTTCATACCCAGCGCGGCCGAAAGCCGCTTCGCCATCCAAAGAGCCAAAAACATAAAAGCCGTGAAGGCACAAGAAGCAAAAGCGTAAGAACCCAATGCTACTGCCAAACAAACCAAGGCGGAACAAGCACCCATCGCCACAATACCTGCCAACGACGTCCAAGGTATCCGACTATCTCACCAAGACAAGAAAGTCTATATTCTCAGCCTCTATCGTAAGCAATTGCTGGAAGCCATACCGCAAGAACCTCCGGTGAAGGAAGAGGCATGAGCCCCACCAGAGAAATCAATACCTTAATACCGGTACCACAAGGCGAACTAAATACGAAAATCCCAAACATGGCACCAATTGCAAAACTATCAGGGGCATCTACATGCCCCAACTGGATCTCGTCGCTCCAAGAATACGGGTCTACTAAAAGTGCCAGGAACTAAACACTTAGCATGGCACATATTGACTGGGAAATACGAGAGACCAGACGAAAGCAACGAAGATGTACTACAACGATGGGACGATGTAAATAGCGTCGCAAAACTCACGATGGAAAAAATTGTGAGCAGAAGCGAGGGCAAGGATAGAAAGCTTCCAGAATGCAAAGGAGGCCTTCAAGGAGCTCAAAACGGCGTACGAAGGGAAGTCCATAATTGAGCTGGGTGCTCTAATGAAAAGTGTCATCTGACTAAGCTTTGACGACAGGAAAACCTCTACCCAAGACCATATAGCGGAATGTGGGAGGGCCTGGAACACCTTTGTCACAATAATAGCCTGATTAGACCTCTCAAAGGACGGTGGTTTTGGGGGCGCATTACAGGAGGTGGCTCAAAGCGAAAAAGTGAAAATTGAATTCTGTTAGACTCCCTTCCACCCTTCTACTCGAGAATATTAAGACCAAGGATGAAAACTATGACGACACCATCTGCAAGCTCATCCAATATGTTCCCCAGAGGCAAAAAGGAAGAAGACAAGATGGGGGAAACAAGGAGGACCCCATAGTGCTTAAAACCGATGGCAAAACGCTCGACAAATCGAAGCAATGTACATACTGCCAGAAGATCAAGGGGTGGAAGGTATAGGGCACACCAAGGAAGAGTGTCGCACCTACAAAAAGGAAAAAAAGGATAAGGCTAAGGTCAAGAAGGCAAAAGCAGAGGAGGATAGTGAAAGTGAGGAGGAAGGAGTAACCGTGTGCATGATAAGAGTAGGAAAAGTGAGGATAAAAAGCAAGGGATGGTTCCAATTCGATACTGGTACCTCCCATCACACTACCAACCAATTAGACCTGCTACGGGGAAGTCAATACCCCAGTAGAAGCCCCCGACGGCAAAAAATCAAAATGCCACAGAAAAGGAACACTCGAATTAGTACACAGAGGTAGTATGGCCACAATCAAGATCGGCAAAAAGGTAGCATACCAAGTCGAAAAAGACAACCAAGGAGGAATGTGGATCGAAGGCACTCCCAGAATTGCAAAGATCTCGGTAGACGACCAGATCCTAGATTTACACGAAAGATATGTACATATTTCTTTCAATACCATTCTATCCCTACCAGAGTGCCCAAAACCTTCCCCGGAATGGAAAAAGCCAAGATGCCTGCGAAGCCGGAAAAACCCCCAAGCCACCCTCGCCAAAACCAAACACCCTATCCGCACTAACAAGCCACTTACAGCTTGGTGGCAAAAAAACTCATACCCCACCAAGCAAAAACTCATACAAAAACTCATACAAGGGTATGAGTTTTTTTGCCACCAAGCTGTACATGCGGACTTGATAGGACCCATCAAGCCGGTGACACCAGGCAACCAGTACCAGTACTTACTGGTAGTTGTCGACGACTTTAGCCGATATGTATTGGTAAAACCACTCAACAAAAAGGGTGAGGCAGGAGACACATTGATTGAAATAATCAACCTCCTAGAAAATCACACCAATATCCGAACAAACCAAGTCCAAGCGGATTGGGGAGGTGAATCTCGAAATACCGAATTAGCCATCGAATTAAAACAACGAGGGACAAGCCTGAAAGAGACTGTACCCTACCACAGTGAAACCAACGCCATAGCCGAACGAATGAACCGCACCCATGAACCGAATGGCCATTGCAGCTTAGAATGGGACAAGGTATCGAAAAACTTGGCATATACCAAAAACAGAATTCCACACAAGTCCCTAGGAGGAAAAACTCCGGTAGAAATCCTATTCAGCAAAAATGCCAGGATGGAATGGCAGAACCTACGACCTTTCGGACAAAAAGTAATCTGCTATGACTACGAGACAACAGATAAATTGTCGCCACGAAGTTATGAAGATCAGATCGTAGGATATACTGAAACACATGGCACATACTGGTTAAAAGACAAAACTAGCAAAACTCGCCTGGCAAAATCACCCAAGACAATCAAACCCCTGATGTCTCAAGCTCGGATGAAGAAATGCCCCAAATGTCTAAAAATCCAAATGAACAAGCAGAAAAGCCAACACCCCAGGCAGCTTGCTTTAGTCCATACAGCGTTTTATAGAGCAGCCAATATCCTGTTTCCCAGTTTTCGTTGACGTCGCTGACATAGACCTGATGGTGTAGTGGGGCTTGCAAATATGCCGCAACTACATCTATTGCCGGACTTTCCAACCAAGGTGTAGGGCTACGACCAGGAGCATTTTGAACGTCTCAGGTCGCATCATTTGGGCGAAGGTTTGGTTGGAGTCGTATGATTTTCCGGCTTCTTGGGTGAATCCCCTTCCAACTTTCCGTGCTTTGTATTTTTCGATGGTCCCATCGGGTTTTCGTTTTATTACTCCGTACGTATACCCATTTTGTATCAACAACTTTAGTTCTTTCTGGGTTTGTCCGACTTATGGGTGAATACTCCGTACTTCTCTAGTTGGGCTCGTTCTGCTGCCCTCGCTTTTGCCCATTCGTAGGCTTGTGGTGACAAGCGAGCTTGGGCATCAGTGGGGTGATCTGGGTCAGTTTCAACAGCCAAGATTTTTATGGTGAATAGGGATCCTTCAGCTGTCCCTCCCACCTTTTTCCACAAACTGATAAGAGTTCGGGATGATTTTTCCGTGGCTCCTACCTCAGCAGGCCAGTTCTTCTTTCCGTGCTTCTTTTTGGGTACTTGAATTTCTGGTCTACTGACCGTGGTGGTGTTTTGGGTTCTACCGGGATCATCTGCTGAGTTGAAGTTTCGGCTATTTGCTCCAAAGGCTCTTTTGACTTGGCTCTTCTTCACTTTCCAAATCAGATTCTATGGTGGGAGTTGGAGATTTTGTGAGCTTGTAGCTTCCATCACTCTTCCTGACCCAGTAGGTGCCAAACGTTTGGGTATATCCAATTATTCTAGCCTCGTAGCTCCTAAGGGATAGCTTATCTTGGACTTCATAGTCGTAGCATATGACTTCCTGACCAAATGGTCTGAGATTTGATCTTTCCTTGACCGGGTCCTTTTGGAGGAAAATCTCAATGGTAGTTTCCCATAGAGCGTTTTGTGGGGCACTCTATTGTTGGTGTAGGCCATAGCATCTGAGGCTTTGTCCCATAACTGATCAACACTGTTCTGCTCATTTCGAGAATCGTCCGATTTGTTCATTCTATTATTGCGTTGGTTTCAGAGTGTCGGGGTATTGTAGGTTTGAGGGTAATTCCTCGTTGCTGCAGTTCTGCTTCAAGGTCCTAGTTTCTAAACTCCCCTCCCCAATCGGCCTGTATCTGGCTTATCCGGAGACTTGTAGCTGCTTCTATTGCATTGATTATATTTATCAATGCTTGTCCAGTATCCTTTTTGGTTCGCAGGAGTTTGGTTATTATATATCGGCTGTGATCTTCAATTACATTTAGGAGGTACTTGTATTCCTTTGATGGCGTAGATGGCTTGATCGGCCCAATTAGGTCGGCATGGATTCGTCCCATTATCCTTGTACTTCGTGGTTCTTGAGGCTGCTTGGGTGCGCTGGGTTTGGTGGCCTTCCCTTGTTCACAAACCTTGCATCGGATCTTCTCTTTCCCAATTTCCTTCGAGTATTCAGGGAAAGTTCGTAGGGTATTATATGAAATATGTCCATACCTTTCGTGCAAGCCCTTGGCTTGCCTTGTTGTCTCCCTCTGAGTTCATCCTTTTTATTCCAGCCGCTTTCCAATCATCGACTCGGTTTTCTGGCTTTATTCATAGCTCTTCTGCATCTTGGGCCATCTTGTATAGGATCTTTTTTCCCACCTTAAGCTCAGCCTTTCCCTTTGTTCCTGATATTACGAATTCGTCTGGCATTCGTAATCCACTGATGATGTTGCTATAAGATGAATCATAGAGACATTCCTAGTGGCGGATGTTTCGTCCATTGTGTCGGAATACCAGTGTCCCCATAATCTTGCAGATTGATTTAGATCCGTCATGCCCTGTAACATTTATACTAAGGTTGTGTTGGACATCGGTTAATCGATCGTATTCGTAGTATCCTTGGTGCTCTATTGTGGTTTTTCCAATCCTGACGGCCTTGATAGTGACTCCCTCATCATCAGAGTCTCCGGCTTCTTCGGACTTCTAGGCCTTTGCTGCTTTTGCTTTGGCCTTTTCATATTTCTTGATATAACGTTCGGACTCTGTATGGTTGGGTCCTTTCCATCCTTTGCCTATGCAGTAGTTACATCTCTTCCCATTGTCCTCCTTTTTTGTTTTGAGCACCACTGGGTCATCTTGTGACCCATTTGCCGTATCCTTTCTCCGAGATCCCTTCTGCCTGGCTGGAACATATTCTCGTAGTTTTCTGGCTACATCATCGTAGCCATGGTCTTTTGCTCTGTTATTCTCCATAATGTTGGCATAATATGCTGGTAATAATTTAAGGAGAAATTCAGATTTAGCCCGGTCACTTTTGGCAAATCTTTGGAGACCTCCGCCAAACCCATCGGCTTTTGCGGTGATTAGGTCAGCTCGGGATATTATTCTGACAAATCGATTCTAAGTGCCTTCAAAGTGCGAGATATGTTCTTCAATGGTACTTTTGCGGTCGTCATACGGGATGTTGGTTATGCTATCCAGCAGGGAATAGAATTCGGTGGCCGTTTTCCCCTCGTAGGCCTTTTTTAATTCTTCAAAGACTCCCTTCGCCAGCTCGAATGTCCCAATCCTGCTTCTCACATTGTCCTCGCAATTCTTCAGGATGGTCAGTAGGATAAAATCATTTGCCTTTTCCCATTTTTTGGCAGCGCTGGTAGGTTTAGTGTAGTCTCCCGTGGTTATATCCCAGGCATCATATTCTTCATTAATTTCGGTGATTCGGAGATATAACTTTAGGGATGTTACCCATTCTGGGTAATTGGCTGTACCGGATAGCTTTACATTGAGGGAGGCGATTTTATTGGACATCTCGTGAGAGCTAGGTTTCCTCCTACAGAGGAGGGTCGTGCCAACCAGACTACTAGGTTTTTCGTTCCTTGCTGGGGTTTGGCGCAATAGCACTTCGATCTCTTCGTCTGTTGGTGCTTGTCCCGCTCTTGATGAGGTTCCACTCATCTAGTAAAAGGACAGGATATATGCCTTGCGGTCTTGGTGATTTATCCTGAGTCGGAGTTTTCTTTGTGCGCTGATATGAGCTTTCGAGGCTCTTATGATCGGGTGGACAGGGTGGTTTATTTTGTGGTATGTTTTGCTGGGGTCACAGCACTTTAGGTAGCTCCCGTTCTCCTGTATGCAGGGTCCCGTAGTGCTTGCAGGTGGTGTTGTAGTATTGTCGGTGCGCCTTGTACCTGACGTACTCGTTAGGCGTTCTGAATCCTAGTTGTAGGAGTTCAAGGGTCTTTTTAACGGAGAGGAAGAATTACGTCTCGGGTTCTGGCTCGATGTCCTTTGTTATATCGTCGACTGGCCCGGTGTATCTGCAGATTCGTTGGAAGGTAGCTTCCCTGGGCGTATCCCCGGTTGGTGTTACGCTTGGTGGCATTGTGTCTGTACGCAGTATCGGGTAAAGGTCGTCTAACTGAGAGCCGGATTCATAACCTGTAAGAATTACAGGCTATAAGTAGGCTGAATTGTGGCGGTTGCACTTAGAGACGGAGGATCGTGGTTGAGAGGGCAATGTTCGCTATGGCTAAGAATTCTCTTTAAAGACTTGACTTGCTATAAATAAAATAAAAATGAGTGCGAAAACCTATCGCCTATAGTACTTCAAGTACAAGATACTACAAGGGGTGAGCTTCCGTATAGCAAGGTTTACCTGTACAGTATAGTACCATAGTACTTTATTTTTGACCACCCCTAGCCTATTTGGGTGACTATTGGATGCGAAACCACCGAAACCACATAAATAACCGACTGACCCACATCCTGGTGTTGATCCACGTCCCGGTGACGTATGGTAGTATCCAAGTCATCTGCATGACTTGTTGCATCAAACGTGTTGATCGATTAGGGGGCAATGATGCAGTGGAAGTTGAAAGGCGTGATGTACGACATTTGTGACCTTGTTTAGTAGTATCAGAATCTTAATTGTTACTTGGAGTAGTGGTAGTTGTTGAAGAGCTGGTTAATAATGTAGATGGAATGCAAGGAATACAATTCGGGTATTGTGTTCATTTGAGGCAGCTAGATTCCCGCATTCTAACGCTTGTGTACTTGAATGATGACAATAGTTTGTCCACTTATATCCTCTTTTATAGCACTTGCAATCATGAAGATACTTGTTTGCAGCTTGGTTGGTGTGGGCTAATTGGTGAGGTATTATTTCTCATATCCAAAGCTATTATGAAGTGTTAGTTACTACGGATATAATAATGGGAATGTGTATAAAAACATACCAACCAATGATGTAACTCGATTAAGCTCTCCAGTTGGATATAAGCGATCGAGAACTCCATATTGAGTTTGTCCAAGAACTCGAGCATATAAACCAGGATAACCTAAAGTTCCTTTGGAATTCCTAATGATACAATTGTATCAACCTCAAAGTTGTCAGTATGAATCGTTTCCTTATAACGATTTGCCAATTGATGTCGAGTATGTTGTACCGCATCCAAGATTGATTAGTTAATGTAGCTGTAGTTTTAGAATGTAGGTCATCAGATTGATTTAAAAAGTGCTCTATCAATTGGAATTGATATAGAGGATAATGAGAGGTCTGCGGAAGGAAGTGCTGATGGACCGGTAGTAGGCATAGAATCTTATTACCCAATTATTCATCATTAGGCTCATAACTCCATCTTGACTAAAAAATATAATTGAGCTCAATTTCACCTTCAAATGGCAGAATATAATGTTCCAATAAATCGTAACATGTCCGGGATGAAACTGAAATCGCTGCCGAAGTGCTGGAATAACAAGATCTCCATCAGTAAACTTTCCCCAGCTGAAGTGGGAGCCGGGGTGGAAGTTAAGTTGGAAGCCCCAGAGCCGGGGATAGAGCCAGAGGTAGATCCAGTATATTTTTTTTTCAATACAATATTTTTATGAAATGCTCGAGCTACCTTTGCCTCCAACCGATTTGATTCCCTAGACTCCAATTCTATATGCTCGAACTGCTGCACAAACTGGACATTATTCATCGTAATTATAAACTCACTTGCCAGCAGTAATTGCAACGCGGGATTTAGTGGAATATAATAGAGATGTATAGAGTTAGGTTGGCGGGGTTTTGAGATTGGCGGGTTGGCGGTTGACGGGTTGGAGGTTGCCGGTTGGAGAATTTGGTAGGACAATTGGCGGGAGAATTGGAGGTTGTTGGAGGTTGTTGGAGATTGCTGGAGGTTGTTGGAGGTTGTTGGAGGTTGTTGGAGGTTGACATGATGTGTGAATCGGTCAGAATATATCGAGGGTAGGTAGATATTAGACAGGAACTCGGCTAGACACTAAGAGTATTCTCTCTCTTATATCTGCATCATGGCTGCTATACGAGCGGCTTATGCCAACCAGACTAATCATGGCTGACTGTTTCTTGTGGATTTTGGGGGGTGGCTTAAATGCAGCATATTTTTTGTTTTTATCGGGGTTTGAAAAGGAGGTACCCACTCGCTGATAAAAATACCCAAGGGCCTAGTTTAATCATGGTGTGCTTTGTCTCCGTGCTTCACGGGTACTCTTCCTTTCCACCGTGGATATATCTGGCTATATGTATATATAAATAATTAACAACAAATCCAAAGTGAATCCAAAATTGCTTCCCTATTTCCGCTCTACTTTAGCGCACCGCTCCCCGATTCCTGTCATCAAGGGAATTCCTCGTTTTGCTAAAGCCATTGCCTGATCAAATTCTGTAAGATACAGAGTACAGCAGGTTTGTCTTTAGGTCTCGAGAGAAACCATGTTTTGTCGTAAGTGGATAGGACACCGTATTGACACTTGTTGTGCGCCATGTATCCAAAGATCTGGTTGATTGAAAGGATTACACATGCTGGAGGATCGTAGATCTCCATAATATTGTCATTGAACAAAGCTCATTTAGTCTTCACTCAATAGGGAACAAGAGGCAGGTATCAGCTAGAAATACAAAGTTTGGCTCCCCTTTAATGTCCCCTACAAGCAGACGAGCGATGAAACATTTTTTCCTGAAATCCTATAGTATTTGAAAAGGACGTCCAATAAATTGACTTCGAGTGCAGCCCGTACGCTTGAGTTGGATATCATTGCAATGCGGCTTCAAAAATGTGAATTCTGGCGAGTTGTGGTGGCATTTAGGGGACTGGAGCAAACGAGGATCAGGCTCACAAAGCTTTTACAGTCACCATTGCGCACTAGAATTGAAGGAACAGGAATCACCCCAATTGAGAAAGTGATGCACTAAATACAGTATATAATTAATAAGATAAATCAAAAAAATTGCACCCCTATTTCCACCCTACTTTAGCGCACTGCTCCCCGATTCAGAAGCAACTCCGTTGCAGTTATTTATTGGTCGTTGTCATCCGGCACAGTGACTCAGAATCCGACTCATTGTCATCCGATTCAACTTCTGTGATGCGCTCGCTGTGCGGCAGGTTGGAGCTGTCAGCTACTCTAGTCTCAACGGGACCCTGGACTCGATACACTTACTACTGTTTCGCCCCTGTTTGCTGAACCGACCGTTCCACTGGCAGCCCAGTGTCCACACCTTCAGCCAGCTCCACTTCGGTTATTACGCTGTTACCACCCGTGACAGCCCTCTGTGCTCTCATGCCCCTACTTGTCGTAACGGTTCCTGCTTTGCGATTTCGGAGGGTTCGCAACACCTCAGCGACTTCCGGGTTTAGTTCTACATCCACGAAAGGCTGTGTTGCGTTGAACTCTGGGGTTTTACCCTTACCATCGGTTGCATAGAGGTCTGCGCCGTTGTCGATGAGTATTTGGATCGCCTGTGGATGTTGACTCCGTACCGCGATGTGTAATGGCGTATATCCCGAGACCCCCTTGGCTTCGATGTCGGCACCTCCATCCAGTAAGACTCGGATAACTCCCACATGCCCCCACCGTGCTGCGAGGTGCAATGGTGTCCACAAAATATCATTCTGGGGATTGACTACAGCCCCATTATCCAGCAGCATCTGCACTACCCGCTCATGGCCGTTTCTTGCTGCTTGGTGTAGTGGTGTCCATAAAACATTGTCCTGTGGACCGCGTACAGCCCCTTTGTCCAGCAGCCTCTGTACTATCCGTTCATGACCTTTTTCTGCTGCTTGGTGTAGTGGTGTCCACAAAACAACATTCTGGGGACTGACTGCAGCCCCATTATCCAGCAGCATCTGTACTACCCGCTCATGGCCGTTGTTTGCTGCTTGGTGTAGTGGTGTCCACAAAACATTGTCCTGTGGACCGGGTACAGCCCCTTTGTCCAGCAGCATCTGTACTATTCTCTCATGGCCGTCTCTTGCTGCTTGGTGTAGTGGTGTCCACAAAAGATTGTCCCGGTGACTGACTACAGCCCCATTATCCAGCAGCATCTGTACTACCCGCTCATGGCCGTTTTGTACCGCATAGTGCAGTGGTGTCCACAAAATACCATCTGCTTCAACTTCAACGCTAGCGCCGCATCTCAGAAGAGTTTCGACGGTCGGCACATCTCCCCTAGATGCTGCACGAGAGAGCGCTGTCTGGTTGTTGCCATCTGGTTTCATGTCGTTTGCGTGATCTAACATCCAAATAATATCCTTGGCCACGCCATCTTGTGTTAAATTCTTTGCACATACCAAAGGCGTTTTTCCTGCTGTGTCCTCCCTGTCAATCGCAGCCCCCTTCTCTAGTAATAGGTATACGGCTGCCCTTTGTCCTGCTTTTACAGCATAGTGCAAGGCTGTTTTACCATCCTCATCGCCTTCGTTGGCTAAGCCGGCGTCTTTATCTAACAAGGTACGCATTGCAACTGCATTTCCTTCAAGGGCTATCCAGTGGAGTGCCGTTCTTCCTTGAGGGCATTTTCGATGAAGGTCAGCGCCCATTTCCAATAACGCCTCCAGCAACTCTTTGCTTCCACCTATCACAGCGTAGTAAAATGGCGTCTTCCCATCTATATCAAATGCCTCTATATCGCCTCCGTTCTCACCCAAAATCTTCAGCATCGCCAGATCACCGTGAATCGCAGCATAGTGCATTGGTGACTTCTTTTCAGGCCCAGTCCCACACCTGGCATTGGCACCGTGGTCCAGGAGGAGCTTGGTCATTGCACCATGTCCTTCCTTTGCCGAGTAATAAAGGGGACTCAATCCATGCTGATCCTCCAAGTCAACTGAAACAGGGATACGGGTAGACGGAGCTTCTTCTTTTTCCAAGAGGGTTTTCATTGCATTCATTGCATTCAATTTTGCCGCGAGATGCAAGGGTGATTCCTTTTCCTTGGGCTCAAGTTTGTTTGGGTCATGGCCGAAGTCTAACAAGAGTTTCAGTACCTCCACACGATCGGCCTCAATCCCTAAACAATTCTCCTCGCTGCTTCCCTGAGTGCGTGTACACATGCTGTTGACAGCCCACCACAGAGGTGCATGTGCATGTGATGGTATGGCACCGTAAAGGTGTAATAAGATGAGTATTTCTTGGTTACCCCGTTGGGCTGCATAATTTAAAGCATGTGCCTTGTCAATGAGCGGATCTATCCCGCTGCCATTCCTCGCTTCTAGGAGTTTCTGGACCTCATCTGCACCTTTTAAACGAACAGCGGTTACTAGTTTTGAGGAGATTGAGGCGCCAGCTGTAACCGGGCCTCCGGAAGGGGATTGAGCCTGGGAAACAAATTTGCTCCCAACCTGAAGCATTAGATCCCTTACTTTTTCCATAAGTTCTCCCCCCTCTATAAAGATACCCGCAGATATCCCTGCAGCTCTCACGACCAATTTCCCTGCGTCCACCCACCTTCCCTGATCAATAAGGTCCTGGGCTTTCATACGGGACAGCCTGATGGCATCCTCATTGATCTTTTCGGCTCTCAAGGCAGCTGAGGAATCTTTATCACCTTCGCTTGCATACTTATGAGCACGCTCGAGTGTCTTCTGGTACAGAACAAGAAATGACCCGGTGTCCGTACTTTGCTGGTATGGAATAGGCAGTTTGCCGTCCCCGGCAAGGGCACACAATAGCATCCTATATGCTTCTGTAAGGGTGCATAAGCCTTGCTCCTGCACTTTAAGTGCGAGCTCCGTGATTGTGTCATTGCGTAACAAAGGTCCAGTTGCTTGTTCGTCTCTTACAACTGCCGGGGTTGTGATATTCTCGATGAATTGCACAAGGTGAGAAAGGAAGGTATAAAGAATATATTGGGTGGCGAAGGTTCCTAAGTCCGTACGCTGAATAACGCCTCGTGTAATTTGGCTTTCTCTGTTAACCGCAGACCTAGGCATTGAGCCAGCAAACGAAGTGTCCGGACGGAGGCCAATACAACCAATGACACATTCCTTGATATCGACACCAGCGCTAGATCCCTCGTAGCCCTCCGCAACAGACGATAATAGGCTATATTCCTTGCAGATATCTTCCAGAGTCTTATCACTGACACTACCAGCCTCTCTCCCCATCCACCAACCTGTAATCATGACCGCCGCATAATCATCATCAGGGCACAACAGCCATAATACATTTGCATCACCCTTTGTATATTTACTAAGCCACAACATCCACAACTGTAAAACAGCTTCAACCCGAATGACATCAGTCTCCCACGGCTTCCATTTATCCTCCTCAAGCCGCTCTCGCCTCAAGAGGAATTGTATTGACTCTAAGCTACAAACGGTGCCATTGGTGGATTGGGTTTCAATCGGAATCTCCCAGGATAGCTCCATAATCCTGGTAGAGTCTGCCCTGAGTTTAGGCATATTTTCCGAAACACCATCTGAATTCCATAGAGAGTTCATGACTCCTGCAATGGTTTCTGACAGCGCCTTTGCTTGTTCACCAATCCTGCTGTGCCATGGTGACTGTAAAAGCTTTGTGAGCCTGATCCTCGTTTCTAGGACATTCTCAGCAAGCATCCCTGCGGGGATATGCTGAGATAGTCCGGTATCCTGCTCTAGTCCCCTAAATGCCACAACTCGCCAGGATTCACACTTTTGAAGCTGCATTGCAATGATATCCAACTCCTGCCCATCAGTCAGCTCCTGTACTGTGTATCTCTGAGAGTCTTGACGTTTCTCGACTTGAGGCATGGGCCCAGATGCTGGGGTAGGCCCGAATCCATTGGGGCCCTGAGGATCTGCTGGCACAGTCTGCGCACTCTCTCTTGTGTGGGTACGTTTCTCGGGTTCCTGGGAGATGTGGCGCCGAATCATAACCCGAAGAACTGTCATAATTATAGTGGCCACCAGTTGTGCGATGGAGGCAGAAAAATGCATGGCCCGAAGTCTGTTGTGTCAAGAATCAGCGATCTGACACAATGCTAGTCATGCAAACGAGCCCTAGCAGCATAACACCTGCCGACCGGAAAAAAGAACACTGCTACCAACCCGACGAATTGAAGAACGAACCCTGGTTCCCAGCATACAAGTCAGTCCTGCGCCCTTCGAGCTTAAGATGGGAGGTGGGAGTCAATAATCTCTTACTTACCTCCAATGCTTACAGCAGTGGCTGTTACGGTTAGCCCATGCAGGGCTGCTCCAGGCCGGCGATGTGAGGTCACCAGTGCATGGTTCCCAGATGGGGCATACATCGCGTAGGACCCAAATCCTTGATCACCAACAGTTTGGCCTTTCTGTACCCAAAGGATCCGGTACATCTTGTGCCCAGATTTTTCTTGGGCTACGGAATCCGAACCGGGCACCCATTGAAGCTCCTTTGTACTGACTTCAATGATATAAGCACAAAGATACATACCTAAAACGAGTCCAAGCGTTCCTATGCAGGTTAATGGAAAAGCATAGATGGCAACAGCTCTTCCACCCTTAGGGTAACGCAGGTGGTATGTGGCTACAGCATCAAAAGCCAAAACAGTCAATTGTAGGCTGACCCCTGCGACTGCGACTGCATAAATTTCCCAGCTGCTTGTTAAACCCCCAATAGTATTCAGTGAGATATTGGGGGCAATAGACTCAGCGATTGACTGGTCTTCAGCCTATTGTGACATGCCATTAAGTTAGCCGAAATTTGCGGCATGGTATAGGAAGAAGAAACTTACATCGACTGTAAGAGGTTTCATTCCTTCTTTCCGTGTATAGATATGCCGCAGGCTGGATATAGTGCTAGCCCCACTACCAGAACCTGATTGATTATTGCTGCCCTGGAGTAAATCTATGGTTAGTGCTTCAATCAGCAATGATTCTCTTAATTATCAATCCCTATATTGATTTACAGAATATGCACAGACCTTCATCAATAACCAACTCCAAGATGTGCGGCTTCCCAACTACTCGTACCAAGCCAACCCCATTCCAAAGCTCGCAAACATCTGCTGATGTAGAACTGCAGAAATTAGTACCTGCTCCACAGCTCAAAATCCGTAAAATCCGTACCTAACCAGTTCAATCTCCGCCAGTGCATCA
>Ga0307514_10003510_pt1 | contig 14996 bp, 16 predicted proteins | sample 16_EM_MG_FD_203088 | JGI IMG/M metagenome (GOLD analysis project Ga0307514, IMG submission 203088) | Populus trichocarpa ectomycorrhiza microbial communities from riparian zone in the Pacific Northwest, United States - 16_EM | ecosystem: Host-associated > Plants > Roots > Unclassified | place...
CTGGCTGGACGCATTCTGGACGGGCTAGCTCTTGGCTGGCTGTACGGGCTGGCTCTCGGCTGGCTGGACGTAATCTGGACGGGCTAACTCTGCGCTGGCTGGACGCAATCTTGATGGGCTGGCTCTCAGCTGGCTGGATTTCATGGGTTTAGGATTCTTTTTTACCGAAGGGGGCGGCGAAGCCGCCACCATACCTAGTATATAACATACATATCGGGATATTAATTTAATCTTAGTCACGAATTATGCTTCATGATATGACCGTATTTGAGTTCATACTTGGCGTTGTGAAATCAGCATGTAAGCCTACAGCTAGCCTACTGCGGGATTAGGCTGGAGGTGTGCACTACACCAGTGAAGGTATAGGGTATCAATTACTGATGCCTCAACATACTGGATGCAAACCAAGATACCGGTACCATCATCTAGTTATAGTTCTTACCGGGAAAATGGTCGATCATTGTTCGGGACGTGTACGATCCATTGGTTACAGACTTTGACAACCGAAATATCCCATCGTCTGCAAAACGCTCACGGTGGCCCTTTTAACTAACATCCTTATTAACTGTGGTTAAAGGTTTTTGATCTTAAGTTGATTCGATGTGAACTGCTGTGTGGTGTTTGCCGTCGCTTTCTAATGAATATTTTTGGTGTTTTGCCTATGTAATATCAAGGTCTTAAGCTTTAATAGCTTACAGACGATGGGTTACCCACACCGTCTTATGAAAACATACTATTGGCTGGCACTGGCGTGATGCTCACCAATGGGAGATTTAATTGTTGAGCCTCCGAAGTGCTGTTAATACATGTCTTCCATCAGAAACTCGCTGTTCAGGTAAGCTACTGTTTAAAGCTGTGGTTTTAGGGGTTTGACGGAGTGTACTTATACTATTGCACAGACTTACGATGGCATACTATGATTTATTTGGCAAGTTCAACATGGTAATGCACTGGAAGTTTACCATATTCTATCGTTTCACTGTTTCCAGGATGACTGCAAGAGACTGTAAGAGACTGCCGCAACGTTGTGCGTTACTAACCCTTTGCTTCGTGTTAAAATACTGACTGTCAAAAATTGAGAGAATATAATTGTACTAGTCATTGTGAAGGTTTCGTAACCATGAAAATGCAGGCCAAAATTTCCCTTCCATTTCCTATCTTAACTAGGGTAAACCAGCGCCCAAACCTTACCGCCCTCTTCCCGTCCCCACCGCTGGCTCTCATTCGCATATTCGGGCTGCTTCCTCAAGTAAACCGTCTCCTGACTACACTCTCCTGTCTGCCCCGTCATTTCGTCGTCCTCGATAAACATACTGAAACACTTGATCACTGTACTCATCGGCGTGATGTGCACTTTCGGCCACGCCTCAATCAAGCCCGGAGGTGCCAAACCGGTCGGAACAAACGCCGGTAGCACGGAATTGATGGTGATATTCTCTTTCTTGAGGACAGGGGCCATAGAACGGGTTATCCCTACCAACTGACCATCTCTGTCAGCGCTTTCCGAGGACAGAAGAAGGAGATCTTACACCGTGTTTACAAGCCACATACTGTGGCACTCCCTCTAGTGGATACAGCCCCGCATCCGAGCTGGTCATGACAATCTTTCCTCCGCGTCCACCATGTTTCCGGAAATAATGAATCGCCAGCCGAATCCCGTAGAAAACCCCAATCAGGTTGACATCGATCGTCTTCAATCCGGGTTTCACGGGGTCTCCGTTGTCATCCGCAGTCGGTCCGTACAGGTCATCTTTATCATCGATTCCCGCATTCAACGCCACAAAATCGATTCTCCCCCATTTCTCGAAAGTACCGGCGAAGGCGGCTGCTTGGCTTTCCCACGACGAGACATCACAGTGGTGGTATTGCGTGTTTGGGCCGAGTTCGGCGGTGATGGAAATACCTTTTGGTGAGATGTCGAGGAGCGCGACCCGCCAGTCTTTTTCCAGCAGGTCTTTGGCGAGCGCAAGTCCCATGCCTGAGGCGGCGCCGGTGATGAGTGCAACTTTGGACGAGGTGGACATGGCGTGATGGTGTGTGATTGAGGGTAAGGGGTTTTTTCGAAGGCCAATTTGTTTGTACGGATGTTTGACTGGAGGTTCTGGGTTTTACTTATTTACGTACCCAGCTTCATGGTGGGACTGCATGATGCGGGGTGTACTAGGCGGATACATTAGTACTTGGTGTCCTGCGCTCGGCAGCAGAACCGGAAAATTGGCTGAGAGAACATTGGAAGTTAGCCCCACCGATAGAGTATTTCAAAACAATGCGCCTATGAAGAACGGAATGAGGGCACTTTTTTCGGGCATCGGGGTCCGGTTAAGGCTCTTGCAAACATCATGGGATTACTTGAATCATTTTATAAAAAATAGCTGCCAATTTATCCCCCTCGCCGTCCACGAATGCCAAGACCGGGGCATGTTACCACTCACGACGACTTGTTCAGGCCTTAGTGTTTACAGCATCGATTGAGCACTGCAGGTTTCAAACCTGAATCTGGTGGTATTTCAAGCACCATTCTCAGCCAGATAAGTTAAGAGATGACTTCTTGTTGATTCGATAATCCTAGCTGTCACCATACAGAGCTTATATGAGGTGGAAAATGAACGCAAAATTTCCATCTGCCGGCTACGTTGCGATCTGGCTCATGGGCCATTCCCTTGCATTAGCCTTCTCGGAATGATACCGACAGAGGAACTCGAGTAGTCTTGCTATGCCGCCTCCAGTGATGGAATCTCGAGCCAAATCGTTTTGTGTGCAATACTAAACCGAACCAACCTGTTGCGATATGGGGTGAACCGTGTGTATAGACTATGATACAAAGAGAAGAGAAGGAGAAAGACTCCAGATATATACAAGCGAGTTGTGTACCTTATACCTTTCCATCAGCCCCACTTACTGTCAGCTCGTGTCAGGTTCCTGCAAATATGTCACACAACCGCCTGCCTCCTTCGCAAGCTTAGTCGTTAGAATAACCAAGCTTTTGCGGGTGAAGAGACGACAAAAACGCTTGGAAAGAGGGCAGCAGGGGATTTGATACCTCGATCCATGTGAAACTTTTATTCGCTATGTATTGAGGCTATGACCATCACTTACACCGTCAGTATTTATTGAATACACCTACATAAGACTAAGTATGAGCTATGTCCTTGATGTATTGATTCTTTTAGAGAACGTGATCCACCACTTTGCCGTGAGTTGGACACCTATTGGTAGTGAAGAGACGCATAAACATTTAGTACTTCCCCTCTTCATATACGTCCATTTCCCGCAACTAAGCGCCCCGGAGGGAGTTACTTTTGCTCGGAGCAACTAACCAAAAAGCCCTTATCTCTACCTAGGTATGTACCTAGGTAGATAGTAATATAAATATCACTGTCATCAATCAATCCAACCTCCCGCTCGATACAATCTACCCTGAATCAATCAATTAATCACTCGCCGCAAACGAAACCGAAAGTCAACGCCCAAGACAGAAAACCAGATGTGCCTAAACCAGAATACGTAAACGCCATGAAATCTCCAACCATATGGGGTATATCAACCAAATTGTAACTCCCTAGAATAGTCTTGTCATCGACAATACCGGTTGTATCTCGGTGGTTGCTGTCGTGAATGACCCTTATATCCTAGTCTCATCAATAGCCGGTAAATCATAGGATGGTCAACTGTACGCTCTTGATACGGCTTTCCTCCTTCGCCGCCTTCCTCCTCCCGAACTAGCATCCAGCCACATAAAGCTCCGCTACAAAGTACCCTCTGGATCATCGTCCATCATATCTTCCCGTTCGATTTCGTATCATTACCTTGGTATTGGTCCCGGTGTCGATGGTCGTGAGTACGTGCATGTTGATAGTCGCTGATGTAGCCGGCCATCTATTACTACTTCTATCATCTGAACCCACTTCGATTATTGCTCCCATGTTTGATGTCTGCTTGTGATCCGGTGAGTCGGTTCGCCGCCGCCATAGACTCCGAGTACTTCCAGGCTGCCCACCAGTGCAACCTCTATTTTGATGTTGATGAACACTGCTTTGTCCCTTCATTCCTGTGGTCGACTCCTTAATCTGGTGTCCCATGGCTCCACCCCTTCAAATTGGAATAAAACTTCAAACTGATCCTCATGATACCTTGGGGGTGCTCGTATTGACTGCTGGTAGTTATGTTGACGTCGTGACATTGATGAAGCGACATAAGATATGAGAAAATACAACAGCCGGATAATCAGCCATAGATTAACTCCATCCTGGTTCGGGGGGAAAAACATCACAGCAATACGGTAGCGGCCGTTGGGAACGGGCGATGTTGAGTAAACACGGATCGTAGAGTGACCCGTGCGCTGATAGATATATTCTCGTCCGCGGCTATCTTATCCAATTGGGCTGTAGAGAGTCCGCCTTACTATATAAAGAAAAAATCGGAAAAACAAGGGTTGAAACAGGGTTCGAAGACTTATCACTCGTGTTAAACCGCTTCGAGTGCGATTGAACTGTTAGAATGAGCTGAAGAACGCCTCTACCCCCAAAAAGAGTACTGCTATGCCTAGAAATGGCATTTCCAATCTTTTCTTTACATGGCCGTAATCTCCAATGTTTTTGAACGCACCAGGTTCAAGGATAATCCCGTATGGGTCCTTGGTGGAAAAATATCCAAAACTGGTTCTGATTTCGCTATAACTCAGACTTACGTATTTTCTCGAATACCGTCGTCGTGAAGGGAGCGCATGTATTGCAGTGGATACGTCCTGCACTCGGCAGCAGAATCGGAGAGAATCAGCCAACCTACCCCACCAAGCCCCGATCGAGTCGCGCCGAGGTTATCGCTCCCAACTAGAGTGTAGTGTGCATCACAAAGATCTGACAAAGATGGTTGCAAGGCTCTAAACCATCAAACTGCGGGAGGCAGGCATGTAGCCGTAAGCTAGCTGACTACTCGCAAGCAACAAGTAAAAAAAGTTCAACATCCGATTTAGAATGTTCGAAGCTCGAACGTTTTTGTGAACTTTCGAGCTTCGCCAAGTAACACACCTTCGACAACACACCACACCACCTTTTAGTTTTGCCAAGACCGATTTTATCCAATCAAGTTTGACATCGCGAGAAAATTTTTGCTTTGGTTTTCAGTTGAATGAACTTCAACTGCCTAGAAGCAGACAACGATGAGCCTCTTCGGAGCCAGAAAGAGTACCACCTTCCAAGCGGCCAAGGAAAGGATGGACAAGTACGAAAAAGCGGCAAAAGCTATTGTCGATAGCTTGGGTACCTCGAAAAGCCAGCCAGACGAAAGCGTGTCCAGTGGGATTGAAGCGCAGATGATTATCGCGAGGGACCTTCAGGACCCGGATGGAACAGCCACTACCTCCGAGATTGCTAGAGAAGGAGTGGACGAGGAGAGAGAGCAGGCGGTTGCTCTGGACGCGGTGACCTTGCCAAGGGAGGTTTTTAATCGCGTTATTTACGACAATAATAGGAAGGCAAGGGAGACGGGTCACCCGAGCCAAGTTATGGAGCTGGTTCTTGGAGCGGCACCCTGCGATAAGTTTGGACAAAGATTCAGTCAAATGGATCGAGTTCAGACCATTTCGAGCGACGATGATTCCTCATTGTTGCCACCACCACCTACCACGAGCTACGGGGGAAGCGAAATCCAATTCCCATCGCAGACACCCACGGATGAGGACGTCTCCCCAGTCCCGACTACGATTTATGGAGGAAGCATTGTTGCTATGCCTCCCAGTACGCTCACTATCGATCCTTTTTCGACTCCGAGAGGAAGCACCAGAATTATTGCGCAGAGGTATATTCAGTCGGAGGAAAATGCCAGCATGCATGCGGAAAAAGAGGAGGGAATGGAGGAGACCCGGAAAGTCTACACACCCATTTCGAGAAAATTCAAAATTAGCGACGACAGCGAAGTTAGCAATGAGGCGATGACAGAGGTGGAATGGAGGGACAAGGAACCCTACATGACGCCAACGAAGAAGGGAAAAAAGCGCAATAAGGGGAAGGGAGTTAAGAGGCCGGTAACGCCCGAACGACCAATCCTGAATATGCTGCAAACGCCAAGCAGGAGAAAGCTTGAGGCCGATTGGGCCAAGCCTGCAGAGAGTTTGACGAATGAAAAGGAACCAGTTAATCTGGAGGCTTTTATTGGTGAGTATCTCCAGAACACTAATGGGCTGAGGGATTTTATGATTGGAAGGGAAGATTATAATGTTAAGTATGCGAAGTGGTGTGGTGAACAAGCAGAACACATCACAGCAAGGCAGAATTTTACTGACGCGGCAGTGGCGAATACGCGAAAAATCAGTAAGGAAATTAAGGAACAGGTGGAGCTGAGTCGGGAGGAGGACGAGGCTAGAACGGAAAAGCTTGATGATAGACTGAGCAAAATTGAGAAAAAATTGGCCAAGATTGCACCGGTAAATATGGCTAAGACGATTGAAAATGCAATGGCGGCTTGCATGGAAAAGATGGTGGACCAATTAACGGATAGAGTGGTTGAGAGGTTTGAGAATATGGCTGAGGAAAGCCGAAAGAAGGAGGAAATCCGAAGGGGGAAACAGGTAGAAGCCACCCCTGAGGAGGAAATTATGAGCGATATTGAATTTGAGCCGGGAGCAACTTTTTCGGAGGAGGAAAACAGAAAGGTGGAAAGAGTTATCCGGGCTGAGATGGAGGTGGATGAGCAGGCGCTGGAGCAATCCAAGCATGCGCCGGTGATTCCGCCAGGAGGAGTGACAGGAGAGTTTCTGCGTCTGGAGGTAGGACAGGTTACAATTCTGAAAAAGAAGCCGGTGGTGCCAGCGGTACCACAACAAAAGAAAAAGGAGGCAAAAAAACCAGAGGTAAAGGAGGTACCAAAGGGACCAAGGGCTGGGACTAAGAAGCCGGAGGTCAAGAAACCGACTGAAAAGAAGCCAGAAGAAAAGAAACCAGAAGAAAAGAAGAAGGATATGTGGGCACGGCGAGTGGCAGCACCACCACCACCGAAGAAACAACCCGAGCAACGACAAGGGGAAAATAAGAAGAAGGGGGAGGGCTTCACTGAGGTGAAGAGACAGCAACAGAAGAAGGAGGAGTTGAGGCCGGTCCCCCCAGGACAGAATTCGATCGAGAAGAGGAGAGTCACATTCAAGAGAGATAATGGACTCCCACTTTCTCAGAAGAAGGATTTGGACATTTCGTCGGAGGTGAATAGAGCACTTTTCGAGGCAAAGTCCCACATTCTGTGTGCATCCAAGGGGTCACGAAAAATACCCGAGGATGCTTGTCAACAATTACGACCCCTGGAGTAACTGCCGAGATGTTAATTAGGTACAGGGAAATTGTGATTAAGGCGGCGGGAAAGGTGGACGCAAGAATTGTGGACATCGAGACGAATGAACTCTGGGAGAGAGTGAAAATGCACGGCATTAACATTGACAGGTATTTGGGAAAGAAAACGGGGGGAGGCTTGGAAAAGTTAAGGCAAGAATTACAGGCTGAGAATAAGGGGGTGGTGTTGCCCCTTGTGATCAACTGGATTGGAGGACCAAAGGATGTGCAGAAGAAGAAGGGAGAGGGAAAGAAAGCATCTTCAGTTGTGTTTGCGGTCAAGGGAAGTAAAATGGCCGAAAAAGTTTTGAAGGGAGGATTGAGGGCAGCAGGAGTGAAGTATGATGTGGAGAGGTTCATGACTGCCGGACCGGATTCCTTTTGTGGAGTATGCAGCAGATGGGGACATGTTGAGGCGAAGTGTGGGGCTTTGAAAATGTCGACTTGCATGTTGTGTGCGGGAAGACATCTGACTAAGAATCATAAGTGCAACGTTGTAGGTTGCTAAGCGAATGCGGGCCAGAACTGCACCCATAACATTGACAAATGCGTCAACTGCTGTTACGGGGGTAACAACACTTCAAACAATATACTTGTTGACTTGTATATGTCCTTAGTGCGTACGGCCGTAGATCCTATTTCCTATTTGCAATATATTCCACTATCGTATCCTTAGGAATTGACTGCAGATAGTTTCTTTGCTTATTGCTTAATGGTTTAGCGATAATCTTCCCTGATCGCGTTCGTGATAACTGATCCTTCGCCTTCTTCTTACTGAATGCCTTCCTATCCCTCTTGGATATCGATAAGAACTGTTCGGCCTTCTTAAGAACACGGGACGGCTGATCTGGCTCCGAATCAAACTCCTTTTCTAGATCGGGAGTCTCTTTCCCAATTTGCTGGATCCTATCCAGATGTATATTATCAAACTCCTCTTCTAGATCGGGAGTCTCTTTCCCAATTTGCTGGATCCTATCCAGATGTATATTATCGTTTCCGGTATAAGGTCTTAGATCTTCTTGAACGAACTGAGGCGTAGGGGAAAATGTCTTCTCTCGCTGGTTGGAATTAATCCTAAGGTCCTTAGGTAAAGCTGGAGACAATTCGGCACATAACCTCGAATCTTCTTGAATGTCCCGAGGCGTTACGGACACTCTTTGTCCTGAAGTTTCGACCGACGCTTCACTGAATGCTCTTTGGAGGTTATCGATATACACAAGTAATCCTTGCTCCAATCCTAAAATAGAGGCTAGCCACCAAACGCACTGGGCCATGAAGATCTGCTGAGTTCTTCTGGCGTATGCAATAGACTTCTCAAGGGCGTATATTACCACGTCGTCGTCATTCTCGAAGGTTATCGTCATAAGCTATTAGGAATAACAATGGTGCGGGGCTGCCGCTACACAAAGCTAATAGATTCTAGGTATAGATATAATAGGTATAGGTATCATAAAAACGCAATAATAAATAAGGATATTTCTCCGCTGGTAGGTATCGTTTTCTCTCTAGCTGTTCGAGCTTGTCTTCTTCATTGCCAGAACAATGTGATCTCTTTATAGCTCGTGCCCCTCCTACCTTAAGCCTAAATCCTTGACACGTCACTATGATTAAATCCCTCAATGATAGCCACTTATCTGTGGGACTTATTGGCGACGCCCGGTAGATATCCTTGCGACTTATTTGTTGGCACCTAACAGATGTGCTCGCATATCCCCATAGGAGACACGTATCATATCGCTCATTAATCAGACCATAACTTCAACTTAAACATCTCGCAAGATTAGGTGGTAGTCGGTAGTTGGAACATGCCCCGCGGGCGCCATGTCTCTGCCTTTGATATCATCTCTGACAGTTCATAGTCTTATTGCGTTCAATATCGGTGCTATGCCAACATAGAATCTCATGCACGTTAATCTAACAGATTAAACATTGCAAAACCAACTCCTCAACTCAATGCCGGATGTTCGCTTTTGGCCCCTTGCCAATGCCATATTCCCTCAGTCATGTGCGTAGAGGTGTTCCTTAACCCGGGTGTGCCACGCATCCAATTAAGGAAACCGCAGAGCCCTTTAATCCGCGACTGCCGTGCACTTCGTGCAACCGCATAATATCCAAGAATGAGTCTGGTTGGAAGCAACAAGCACAACGGGAGTGTACCTGGCTGTTACTGCATCATTAAATCAGCTGCCGCAGCAATATGCTTTCAATGAATCCGCCAAGCCCCATGCTTGTCCAATCGAGACGTGCTTAGCATGACCGTAGCTAATGGTCACACCTACATGGTGATAACCTTTCGGTTTTACCGAACCATTCACACTGCTAGGAGAGGACCCCTAACATCACCCTCTTCTCTAAGATCGGTGACCCAACGATGCTCCGTCGTAAGAAGTAGACTTTTATCCCTCACATCACAAGTGTGTTTCTCTTTCAATGATTCCACAGTTCGGGATTAGCATCGACCTTCGATGTTCCCCTGCTTCATCACTATCAGGATCCTACTATATTAAACCTAGTACGGGCTTGGCATCGCTTGCAATGATCCCCTAGCATTAATATCTTTATCTCTCATTCTTTCATATTCCTTATATACCTTAATCCATAACTTCTGCGTGCCACTTGCTATTTTATTTTTTCTATACAACAACTATTTTATAACTGTTGTATAATATATCCGTCTCTTAAGTTCCCTCTCTTGTTCCGTCTCTTGACTTCGGAACCCGTGACAACTGCAAGGGTAATCATATCGCAAAAGCTAATGTTTGTATTAAGAAACAGGAGGCTATTAAGACAGCGAGGGAAGAAAGGCAGACCTGGAAGGAGAGAGAGGGGGAACGCCGAAATGTGGTAACAGAGCAGCAGAAGAAACCGGATCAAGTTGAGGATGGGGGACCCTCCACAGCAGAAGCCGAGAAGAAAGTCAATGATGATGACGAGCCAAAAGATAAGGAGCCGGAAGTCCAAGTTGTTTCGACACAGGCGACAACCAAGTCAAACTCCAGCGCAGGGATCCAAGAAACCCCCATGACGCAATAGTGAAGTGCATAATGCACAATTGTGGGAGGGGGTATGATGCGACGATGATTGCGTTGGAAAAGGGAATTGTTTGGGGGGCTGATGTTGTGATGATGCAAGAACCAGTGTTTGAGAAGGAGGGATACAACATCAGTCACCCAGGATATAGATTGGTCAGGGGAGGAAGAATAATGACCGCGATACGAAGAGATACGCACCTGGAGTTTTCGGAAGTGGATCTGGGGGGAGATGGAGACGTACAGGTGTTTGATATAAAATACCCCTTGGCGAGAGAAATGAGATTGGTGAATGTGTACGATCAGCTGAGGCAGGTGGAGGGGGTGAGAAGCCAAGGCAGACCGGCGCAGACAGCAAGATAGAGAGAGATTATAGGGCGGAACAAGATCCTATTAGGAGGAGATTGGAATGCTCACAGTGATAGATGGGACCCGGAATGCCCACCAAAAAGAGATGAAGTCTTTCTAATGAATCTTATGGATGAGTATGAATTGACGGATGTTACCAATGGGGAAGCAACCCATACAAGTACGAGAAATGGCGAAATTTTGAGATCGCTAATAGATTTCTTCATAACGAAAGCCACTATGGCCGACAATTTGGAGATAGCTACGGATTTGGCAACTACTTCAGATCACGCGATTGTGTGTGCCCACCTAAGATGGGACGAAGGGGAAGGAGTCAAAGTATCGAGAAAGGTTACAGGATGGGATATCGATGGGCTCAAGTCAGAGGAGGAAAAAGAAAATTATGAAAAAGCAGAAAAATATTGGAAGGACAAGAGCTCAGGGAGACCTGTTTTGACCGAGAAAAGCAGCGGAGAAGAATTACAGAAGGAAGCTGAGTGGATACAGCGAAATTTTGTTAATCATCTCAATAGGTGCTGCAAAAAAGTGAAAGTTTGTGCGAGATCCAAAAGATGGTGGAATGAGGAGATCGCAGAAAATAGAAGAATTTTGGGCTCGTTAAAGAGGGCCAGAAGAAGGGGGGAAGCAATGCAGCAACAGATTAAGAAGCAGCGAAGCAACGTCCGAAGAATTATCCGACAATCGAAAACGAAGATGTGGCAAGACTTTTTGTCTTCGGCAACTAAGAATCAGGTATGGCAGGCTCTGAGGTATACAAAACCAGGGGGTCAGCAAACGACGAAGGCTTTGAAATCCAGGGATGGAGTAGTGGCGGAATCCTGGGAGGATAAGGCGAAGTTGATTAAAGAGGAAGCATTCCCAAAGCCTGTAAAGGGTGTGGAGAGAATGGCCGAAGAAGAGGGAGGAGGAATGTGGAAAATGATTACTGATGAAGACATCCGATTGGCTCTGTTCGATCAATCAGTTAAGAAGGCACCTGGTCCAGATAGACTGGGGTTTAAGGCGATTAGGTTATTGTGGGAGTGGGATGCTCTGAGAATAATTGCAATCGTTAAGATGTCGTTTAGGCTAGGAATACACCCACAAGCTTGAAAGGAAGCGAGGGGGGTGGTTATACTGAAGCCAAATAAGCCAGATTATGGAGTCGCCAAGGCATATAGGGTGATTACATTGTTAAATTGTCAGGGAAAACTGGTCAAGAAGGTAGCAGCGAATGCGATAGCAGAGCAGTGTGAGCGAAGGCAGCTACTTCATGATGGACAGTTCGGATGCATAAAGAGAAGGTCAGCAATTGACGCGGTTGGAAGGTTGATGAAGAGAGTTGAAGAAGTGTGGGGGAGGGGGAATACCGCGGCGGTGCTGTTGATGGATGTCAAGGGAGCCTTCCACATGTGGCAAAGGGGAATTCGATAAAAAGAATGGAGGAAATGGGGTTTGAAGCCGATCTGGTGAGATGGGTGGAAAGCTTTATGAAAGAAAGAAAAGTGATTATGTCGATGGACGGAAAGGAAGGAGACAGTATGGATGTGGAACCGGGAGTTCTGCAGGGGTCGCCAGTGTCACTGGTACTTTTCGTTATATACCTTTCGGGGTTGTTCGGCAGAGTTGAAGAAAAAGAGAAAGAGTGCGGAAGTGAGGGCATATCTTTTGTCGATGATGTGGCATGGGTGGTAGAAGGTGAAGATGTGGGGGAATGCACACAGCGACTGGAGGGATGCGCCAAAGAAGCACAGATATGGGCGAAGGAAAACGCCTGTCAGTTTGAAATTGAAAAAACCGAAGCGATTTTGTTTACTCGCAAGGGAAGCAATAAGGAACCGAAGATGAAGGCCAAGATAAGGGTCGGAAGTCATGAGGTTCAATACAATAAAGAAGCGACAAGATGGTTGGGAGTTTGGCTGGATAGTATGCTGACTCTGAATGATCATACGAAGAAGACTTTTGCGAAAGCAAGAAGAGCGCAGAAGAGGGTGGGATCCTTGATGAGGAAGAAAGGATTAAGCCCGGAAGGATGTCAACGAATACAGATCGCCACAGTACAGGCTGTTGCGTTATACGGAGCTGAGTTGTGGTGGAAGGAACAGACAAACAGAGCACAAGAGGTTCAAAAGATATTGAATGAACAGGGCAGAAGGGTAACCGGATGCTTTAGAACGACACCTCAAGGAGCTCTAATGAATGATGCTGGACTTGGACCGGCAAATGCGATTCTTAATAACCGTGTTTGACGGTATAAGATGAGGCAAATGATGATGCCCAATGCTTTAGGCAGAGGGAGAATGATAGAGATGGAAGGAAATGTGATTAGGAGGGTGGAGGGGATTGATGAGTTGATCCCGGAGGATTACCCCTTGGAGAAGAGAAGATATGAGGGGACCACGTTACCGGAAATCAGAAAGAGGCTGAAAGGCCAAGTGATAATTCAGGAAGAAGAACAAGCGTTAGAAGAGGCAAGAAAAGAAAGGGAGGGCTTAGTTCTTTGGACTGATGGATCAAGAAAAGAGGATGAGTGGGTAGGGTGTGCAGTGGTATGGAAAGAAGAAAGATGGAATAAGAGGAGGGTACACCTAGGCCGACAGAAGGAAGCGTTTGACACAGAAATGTACGCGATGTCAGAAGCAGTGAAAATTGCGGATGAGATTTGCGGGAAGAAAGGAGTGAGGAGAGTGACGGTTTTTACAGACTTCCAAGCGACTTTACGAAGAATACAATCGGACAAACCAGGACCAGGACAGGTGCTAGCGTTACGAACGATGAATTGGGAAAGCGAGTTGCTCAAGAAAAACATCCAGGTGGAGTACCGGTGGGTACCTGCCCATAGGGGAATTGAAGGCAACGAAGAAGTGAACCTACAAGTAGTGTTAACAACGGTTCCGGGTTACCCGGCTTTGGTCCGGGTTGGAACCGACCCGAAGGCCCTGGTCCGGGTCAGGAACCGCCAAGTAACCCGACCCGTTCTGTCTTGGCGGGTTTGTTACCCGGACCGGACATAAACCCGCGGTTTTTTGACCGGGTTGAACCCGGACCGCGGTTCCAAATTACGGTTCCGGCAACTTTGGCTCCAATTAAGTATTTGAGTTCTGATCGTATCAAGATATGATCAGTATGCATATTGTGCAGTTTTAGCCGCTCTTTCACCTCCCGCTGTCAGATTTGCGATTGGACCAATATTCATTGAATCGCTGTGAAATAACGTCACATTTCGGGCGAAATTCCCGGGTTTTCGATTGCGACACAACGAATATTGGTCCGACCGCAACTCTGAGAGCGGGAGGTGAAAGAGGGGCTAAAACTACACAATCTACGTACTGATCATGTCACGATACAATCAGAACTCAAATACTTAATTGGAGCGAAAATTGTGGACTTGAAATGCCGGGTTTTTGGTGGTAAAACCGGCCCAATGGCAACGGTCCGGGTTTTCGTGTTGTAAGACCCGTTGCAACGGTTCGGTTCCGGGTCGGAACCGGACCCGGACCCGACCCGGCGATTTGGAACCGTTGCTAACACTACCTACAAGCGACAAAGGCGGCATATAAACATTGCGGAAGTTATACGGAAACGCAAAATCCGCTACCTCACTTAAATTATATATCTTTTGCTCACATTGGTCGACGGTTAACGGAGACGAAATGGGAGGAAAGTAAGAAAGAAATAAAAGAGATGGGAAAGAAATCGAAGCACAGTTACTGGTATGATTTGGTCAAGAGGGGGGGTAACAGTGCGGTGATGAAATCCCAAAAATCAATTGCGGCAAGGTTTTATCAACTTAAGACAGGGCATGCTCTTATGGGGAAATACTTAATGCACATCGAAAAAAGAAGAGATATGAAGTGCTGGTGGTGTGGGCATGAATATCAGACAAGAGACCACCTTTTTAAGTGGTGTAAAAGATGGAAACGAGAGCAGAAGCAACTTTGGGTTGACAGGCAAGAGGGGGAAGAGGGGGTCACAAGGCCGGCAGGAGGGATGAGTGCAGACCACGCTATCATTCAAGAGGGGAATAATTACCTGCCGGTTCTCCTGATAACCATCTGACCTTACCGATCAGTCCCAACCCATAGTCCAAGGTATTCAGGCCACTTGACCAGTGGGGCGTGAGTCTGAGCCCCACAGGGGGTGAAGCCTACGGAATTTTCGGAAGGGTGGTAGGGCCAGGACACCCCTCGGGCTTCACAGTGAAGAACTGTCTGAGTGCAGCCTTGGTTAGTTGGCATTGGCGGATATGCTGGCGAAACATGGTGGCTGATTCTCTCAGCGGCTGTGACTTAAGGCGATGCTT
>Ga0307514_10003511_pt1 | contig 14996 bp, 16 predicted proteins | sample 16_EM_MG_FD_203088 | JGI IMG/M metagenome (GOLD analysis project Ga0307514, IMG submission 203088) | Populus trichocarpa ectomycorrhiza microbial communities from riparian zone in the Pacific Northwest, United States - 16_EM | ecosystem: Host-associated > Plants > Roots > Unclassified | place...
CGGGGATAGCAGTGAAAGCTCGATTTCTATGCGAATAAATCGATCAAAATTTGCACGCACTTCTGCTGTAAATGGCTCTACAGCATCCTGCATAACATTATTGGCCATTTCTAACACGGTATTAATTTTTCTGCCCTATGAACACTTCCCAGGAAAAATATTTACCGAATCTCTGCTTGAGTTGCTTGTATAGGTGGTGAACTTCTACTGCGCTCAAGAATTTGCTCCTTCTTTACTGTCAGGAAACTTGTCGGCATTTATATTTTTATTCTCGTACTCCGTATATCAGTATTAATTTTTGCTCTACTGAGTGCGATTGCTTGCCCTACTGTGTTGCGTTGTTCGCACTTCTTATTTTCCGGACTTAACCTCCATGCTTCACTCGCCCGGTTCAGTACCCCTGGCCCGGTCTAGTCCAATTAGTATGAGTTTTTCGACTGGACCGGGCTACTGATCAAAAGTGCTCATTGATGACTGGGCCGGAACATAGCGTTGTATTGTTATACCTCCTAAAGCTATATTCTAGGCTTGCTTTCTATTTGTAGGCTCTACTTAGTCGTGCTTTGGAGTGGTTGCTTTGGAGTAATATTTGCTTAAGTTAAAGCTCCAGTCACACTACAGTATTTCTTACGTGAAATATATGGGGTCTTGGCGACACAGAGCTTCCACATTCAGACGGGGCATACTCATGGTGGGTGTACTTCAGGTGGAGATTAAGATGGGAGAGACATAGAGAATACATCATCATATTGTGGGGATTCATGTAGAGCATCCAATATAATTATCATATATCTTAATTGATAATTTGGACTGTGTTTTACTGTAGAGCATAGGTAGTTTTGGGTGATCATGAGTTATATATATACTATATTAGGTAGTGAGTGGTTCTCAAAAATGCGAGTCGGATTACCCTAGACAGTAAATTGACACTAAACCTACTAGCGTAGTCACTGCCTCTTTGGGAGTTGAGAGCACTAGACCTGCTACCTAGGTACATAAGATACATATGAGCGCTAAATGTACTAGCGTAGTCACGTTAAGCAGGGCGTCGAGATTAGTAAGCATCTATGATCGAGCCATGATAAAACCCAGCGGGACTTTTTTTTTTTTTTTTTTAAGGAATCATTAATCGCATTCATCCTATCTAGAATATGGCGATGGACTGCAGCTCCCGGCATGCCGGGTGGCCTCTCTCCCCCACACGGGCCAGTCCCTGCCCCCCCCAAGCTATATATACACATTACGAGATGAAATCCGCCACTGCCTCACACCACTCCTCGTCCTCCCACAGCATCTCGCTCCGCCTGCCTCTCCCATCTCCCACCCACGGACACTCCATCAGATGCGCAGCGTTCTGCGGCGTCCATCCATCGCACACGCACCACTGTTCTTCGCACTTTCCGATTTCCCACAGCCATTGTCGTTGTGGTCCCTTGTCAGTGATCATATATACCAGTCCAAACCCAGCGGGACAGAACCATTTCCAATCAATCCCCTCTCCCGAGCCTAATTCCCCTGCCGACGCAGCGCCGAGATCAGAGAATCTATCGAGGCTACGACTGTGAGCAGAAGGATAATCCTGCTTGATGGATATATGCTTAGTCGATCAATGAGAGCTGCGGGTGTCCAGGAGCTGCAGTCCATGGCCATATTCTAGATAGGATGAATGCGATTAATGATTCTTTTAAAAAAAAGAAAGGAGCTGCGGGTAATCGGGATCAAGGTCAGTATGGGTAAGAACAGACAGATATGATGTTTTTCCTACGTTATGGGCAATGGCTGGCGGCCACGATATCATGCATTTAAGGGCAAGAGATTCGGCCGTCCTCTCTCTCCTTTTTATCATCATCAAGCAACATGAGCTCCTTCTTTCATATTCCCAGGCCTGCAGCCTTGACCCTCTCGATGTAAGGATCCGAAGGTTCTTACAACGATACAGATGCCATGTCCTGGGAATGTTGGTATTCAAGGCGCAAATGGCTGTGGAGTCATGGGCAGTATGGTGGATAGCGTGCAGAAAAAGATGGACAGCACAGAGAGGGATGCAGAACATTCATAATGGAAAGAGTGAATATGATCATGCAGCAGATGGGCACTAGGTACCTATGAATAGGAAGCCGGAGGAGGTGTCCCTAGAAATCGTCCATCGCCGCGAGCACAGGGATGGCTGTAAGAATACTAGACTATGCGGTACAACGGTAGGGACATATAACTTGGACTCAGGCTTGATCTGGAGGTTTCATATATTTGCGTTATACTGCTCGGTATCGATCTTATGGATCTATCTATATACAGGATTTGCTCTAACTGTATACGCAATTTTCACATACTCCGCATTCCCTCAGGCAGAGGTTCACGGGCTAGTTGAGTCCCCAGGTGCTTTGAGAGTAACTTTCGCTTGTATTGCCAGGTGATTCCGAGCTATAAGTCTTTTGGAGCAACGATCGAGGCCCAAACTAAGCAGTCAAACATGGATATGGAGGGCTGAACATTGACCCCACGAGGCCTGAATATCCCTCCCACGAGCTCCAGGTATCAATTGCAATATCCACTAGACTGCTGCCATGCCTATACAGGCCTCAATATCCACTGCGACAGGCTGTCAATATCCACTACCATGAGACCTTGATATGCACTCCCGCAAGCCCTCAATATCCACCCCCTTCGAGTTACATATCCCTCTCTAAGCTCGTAGCAGAGGATTTACCCAAGTCGATGGAGCCAACTACGGCCCGGATTCTACCTATGGACAAATAATGCGCCCCGAACCCTAAAATCCCGCATGTCATAGCTCTCAACCGAGGATGGGCAATAGAGCAGTGGGATATCGTTGCAGCCTAGGTACCTCCAAGCGGAACTACACCACGATGTCTATGTCAGCGATATCAATAAGGATAGGGAGGCCGAGTACTTGAAGCTCCTAGGGTGCAAACAGGTGGGAGATGAATGGTACAGAGCACTCCGAAAAATCGTGTGCACATTAGCGGGGCAAGCGGCAGAGGTGGAGATGGACAGCACAGCATTTATATATAGTCTAGTTGACTATACCACGATGGACTAATGGGTCATTTACTTCGTAATCAAGTATCATTCTACTTAAGTGAAGTAAGTACACATGACTTCTGTAATAGAGTATCAAATGGCATAAACTCGCTAAAGGAGATGCATCATGGTACCACGTTGACAACAACAAAAAAATAAACTACGAGAGGGGATCATGCCAACCAGGCTAGTTGTGCCACAGCCTCCATTAGCTTAAGGTGATTAGACATCATATGATGTGATGGCAAAATGCAGAGTCTTATAAATGGGAACACTTTTCCTCACTCTTAAACCAGACTACTCGCTTACCTTACAGATCCAATGGTGCAACGAACTGCATCACCAGCCGATGCCTCCACGCAAAGTACCAGGCAACCAGACTATCCCAGCACAAGAGCACTGGAGTCACCACCGACGTACCGAGGAGTAGTTATCCTGCTGCCCCTTCTTTTTCTCCTTCTCCTTCTCTTCTTCCTTCTCATACTCATACGGTTCGAGACAAACTATACTCATACATGTTACTGGCAAGCGTTTACCACCTATAATATGGATAGGTAACCTACCCCCAGGTTGTTTACAGTCTCAGGGTATAGTTACTAACTTACTGAATATAGTTTGCTTGGGAATCCTGCTCTCATCTATCTTGGGATCTTCATCATTGTATTGACTGTTGTCCTTATTAGTGGTTGTTTTGGTAGAAGGGTTTGTGTCTCGTTTCTCAAAGAGTGGAAGCTGGAGTTTTCCTGGAATCTGAGCTTTTCCTTGTTGGGAATTCAGTGCTCTTTGGACCTTGAGGCTTCGACGCTCGACAACCAGACTCCGCTCAAGAATACAAAAACACCTATCGTATAGCATTATCATATTCCTGCCTTACCCTGCTACTCTTGCTTTTCCAAAAGATCTTTACCGGCAGCTTGTTATGAAATAATCCATTGGGAGGAGCAGACGAACAGGCCACAGCCTACAATAGGTATGCATGCACATCTACACTTGAATTTTATACACTCTCAATTTACACCTCACTCTAACACTACAGTTTTTATTCCTACCCCTTCATCCTATCTACAAGAAGTACACTCTAGCAATCATATCCGACCAACCTATCAAACTGTCTCTTCTCACCACTACCTCTCTAATCAAGCCCAACTCTCTCTGGCCTCAAACCCCACTTCTCTCCCTCCCCACCAGCGAGCCGGAACAACAAACAGTACCTCCACCTTACTCGACTGCCTCTCACTCTCCTTCTTCCCATCTGGCCCACAATATCTCCCCAGGCAACTCAGCTTTGACTTTGCCGAGCTTCACAAGAAGTCTCAGTTCCTCCCAGAAGAGTTAAGCATTCTCGGGCATAAACTTGGGATCGAGCAAGAAGCTGCCGTGAATCGCTTGCTCAACATTATTCGCCTACAGCAACTACAAGACCAGCATCTCAGCTCCACACAAAGTCATGAGACGGGGGGTCCTCTACCAGAGCAACCTTAATCAGACTACTACCACCCAGAGCCACTCGGTTAGTAGGACAAGCTCCACATATACGACTGAGTCGCCTTGTAGATTATTTCTGGTGGGGAGGATCTTTATTGGGGGCAAGTGCGCGTAGAGATGAGACGGGGTTCTGGATTCTTTTGGCTGTCTCCTATAACTTTTTTTTAATTTTTCGTTTTTTTTTTTTGCTTGATAAAGGAGCTTTGCTTTTTAGTTGTGATTGTACTTGAATCTACATATACACTGGAACTCCTGGGCAGGGCTTTTTCCGCGCTCGAAGGCTCAAAGCCCAGGGAAAATGGATATCCCGACAAGGAAATGGAAAATTCCAGTTTCAGTTTCAGACTAGGCATACAAATCATTTTGCCAAAACAACCACTGATGAGCACAAGCGTGATGCAGATAGTGGCGCAGAGCCCAAGATAGATGAGAATAGGATTCCCAAGCAGACTATATTCAATTAGTTAAGAACTATATCCCGAGACTGTAAACAAAACCTTGGGGTAGGTTACCTATCCATGGTGGTAGATGTTTGTACACGCAGTGGTGTGGGAAGAAAGAGGAGCAGGAGAAAGAGCAGCAGAATAGCTAGATAGTACTAGTCTGGTTGGCACAAGCCGCTCGTAGAGCTTGTGAAATACTCCTCATGACTGATATTGTTTGTACGTCCCTAAAGCTCAAAGAGAGTAGAAGATGGATATTTTTTTTTTGAAGTCTATACGTCTATGGAGCCTTAGACTATGAGACGGCAGAAGATGAATAATTTTTTTTGAAGTCTGTACGTCTTTCCTGAAGGGAGCATTAGGCTATGAGATGGCGAGTAGATGTCTATGAGAGGCCAGGCTACGAAGGAACACCATCACGCAAGAAATAAACAACTCTTGTTCACTAAATGTTGATAGCCAGGCTACCCCAACCTCCTGGGTCTAATCTCTGCTAATTACCAAGCTCACAATGTCTGCCTCCCCCTCGGAGGACACTCCGACATCCATCCCACCCAGCCCCACTAGCAATCCTAAAAAATGAAAGCGAGATGACTTTAAGTTTTGTGTGAGTGGGTAAAACTCCTTGTATGATGGTGAGGAAGAGTGAAGCCTGTTGGAATAACTAATCACGCTGACGTGGGGAATATATCATGTGAGGTGTCGTTGTGAGAGATGCCGTCGTGGGGAATGTGAGATGTCGTTGGGAAGTGCCGTTTGGGTGGTGCAAGGAGGCAGTGTCTTCGTGGTGGAGGGGGTAGTCTTCAGACTTCAGACTTTAGTCTGCGAACAGATTCCGTTATTGAATATATTCATTCACTTGTCTCCCGCGGTGACCCAGCTCTCTAATATCAGACGGCGTGGGAATCAGTAAATCCCTACAACCACTACTTCAGTTCCAGCTCCCAGTTTTGGCCTATCTTACCCTTCAGCTAGTCCAGAATCACTCCCAAGGTCTAAGGAGGCCCGTCGATCAGTGGGGAAGAAAACATGCCAACCGAATAGAGTTTACCTTCTGCAACAATAATGAGACAAGATCCACCCTTAGTAAAGTCTGCCTTCCCCACCTTGCCAATGGTCGTTACTTTTGTAAGAATTACGAGGTTATGAGTGAGTAATTGTGGAAGAGTGGGGGGGGATTCGTAGAAATAATTAGACAATGGGCAGCTATCTATTGCGTTCTCTGAACCGTGAAGATTAACGAAAAACAGAACTCTAAATACAGGCGCAAACCCTACGCTTATATCCTACGTCCGCTACCCTGATTAGGATACCCTGCTCTTCTACCAATATATGCCTGAATTCGGATTTTTGTCAAGATTATCTCACGTGGTATGCAACTTTACGTGGAGGCGAAGGTATTTCCTACATCTTTTGCTTGAATTATGTTAGCTTTGTGGACATCCGGCGGGTTTTCCACGGAGCTGGCTGTGTTTTTGAGATACACAACTGTTTCTTCTCCAACAACCTCCCCACCGTCCACCCCGTGGTTGCGCCATCCTTATACACCTTTCCGGAACCGAAGTCAAGACTCTTAGGATGCGATTCAGGGGCAACCTCAGCTGTGGCTGCTAATTAATGCAGCTGAGATCTTAACAATCCACAATGTCCTTAAGTGCGCGTGTTGATTTTTTTCGTTGCCCTCAGACCAAGCACTTTCAAGGATGTCCAGTACATTTCCCTTAGTAAGGGCTTCGTCAATATATCAGCGACCGCTTCTCTCGTCGGTATGTATGTTGCATATGACGATAGTGCCTTGTTTTACCACTTTAGTAAGGGGTCATCGATGTATTTGGTTTGCTGTGGTTTTCTAAACTATTTGCCAGAACATTGGCTTCTTGGTTACCTCCGTATAGTTTAGTGGTATCCAATGCCTCTTGAATGTCAATCGACTTTAAAAACTCATGCAATCAAATGTCCTCCTTTGTGCTTCTATGCTTCTACACCAGCCGATTACTCTGCTTCCGTCGTACTGAGTGATATGATGAGCTTTTTTCTAGAAGTCGGGAGTCTGCATATAACTAGGCATTTGGGTGTCTATTGAGTTATCATTTTATAAGCTGAATTGAAGGAACCAGACTACCCCTATACCTGAGTGAAAACACCTATATATGAGCTGCGCTATGTTGGCGACTGTTTTGTGCTACAGTCAGTGCATTAACGTTTACCCAAAGAAGGAAATGAAGCACATCAGTGTTGGAACACAACATGAATATTACCATGAACCACTGGCATAACAAGCTTATTGTTCTAGGTCAAATTTCATGTTATTATTCCGTATAACAGTGCTATTATCGCATGACAGTACTATTGTAACCAGCTTATTCAACGTCAGTTAATTTGTTATCTGCCTCCATTGAATCCACTTATTATATACCCCTGTTTTTTAGCGCTTCCATTGGTTGAATATTCACATCCCTGTCCAGAATTACCCTCAAACCTCCTTGTATATTGTCAATACACTAGTTTTCCTAGTTTCCATATTAATACAAACAAGCAAGCCTTCAACCGTTGTAGAGTGAACGAATAGCTTTCCAGTAGATAGGATTAAACGCCGAATACTGGAGAGTGATAGGACTGGCGAAAAAACTCAATTCTTCGAGATATCACATGTAGCAGGCGAGTGTAACGGGACTATGGCTAGGACTATGGCTAGGACTATGGGTAACTCCAGGGAGCGCTTCGTGACTGTGACTGTGAACTGTGAACTGTGAATGTGAATGTGAGACGGACGTTGGTCTTCAGAGTTAGATACAAGACGTTGCGTGAGAAAGGGAATTGACAATTGAGCGTAGACGGGTCTTTAATAGACAGCGTCTTCCTCACATACAGTACATACATATCCCATCGCATGAACGCATAACCATATGAAACGCATCCGCGCATCGCTACATCTAAGTGCCGTGCAAATATTCGAAAGAGCATATCGTCCAACAGCAGCAAATTGATCTTGTACTGTACTAATGGCAGGTGATATTTGAATTGTACGCAGCTGAGAGTCCCGCCGGTTGTACCGTAACCAATTGAGAATTGGATTGTATACATCTGCCGGGATATGTTGTGCTTTGTTGGTTGTAAATCGCAAGGAAATATGATGTCGGATCAAAAAGCCTTGAAACCAGCCATTGGAAAAGCGAAAGGTATCATCATAGATGTCCTTAAAAATTGTCTTTGCCTTCAATTTAAACCATCCACGTCGAACTATCTTTCCCTTTTCACGCTGCTTCAAAAAGGCTTCCCATACTGCTCGCTCCAACTCAGGCCACTTGCACCGGAATAGTCTCGATAGGCTGAATTCGATTAATGACTCCTAAACAACAGGCCGGTGGAGTCCTTGCCTGGACTGCCCGGGACCGCCTGGGCTGCCGGATAGGCCGTCTGGGCGACCTGGATCCGCCTGGGCCGCCGAAGATGATAGTCATTTTTGTGTTGTATCCACCAAATACGAGTGAACTCATCTAACTCGTCCCGATTGTGACTTTGGCGAGGGCGTCGCTTGTTTTTTCCATGATGTTAAGGCAGAGTCTGGAGTTGGTAGATCTACCATAACAGTAGTAGCAGAGGAAGATCATGATGAATTTAGCATGGAACTAGATGAGGAGATGACCGAGGTTTGTGAACTTGCAAATGTTCTCCAGAGTTGGGTTGTAATTGCGTGTGCTTGAACAATCCAGTCTGGATTGGACTCCCTTGCAAACTCAAAGTACTCATACTTCATAGAGGGATGTAGTGCCACTGCAGCATAAAGAACGGGGTTAAATTCTGTTGAAGCATAATACTTATTCAACTTTTTCCAACTTAGGTCAATGGATTGTGGTAGGTATGGTGTAGATTCACTCGCAGTATATAACTCTTTCCCATTTTCCAAATGCTCCAATAAGGTATCCATTACCGGAAATATTTCATACAATACTCCATTTCCGCGATGACCTTCCAAGTCCAAAGTAGCTTTATGAAATGGTTGTAAAATAGCAAGAATATCCTGTAACTCTTTCCAATCCTCTGGATCGAGCTGATCTTTACTTAATCCTTCCCTTTGATGACGAGAAATAAAAAGCTCCAAAGGGTTTCGAAGTTGTAATGCTCTGCGAATCGCTAGAAAATCACTATTCCATCGAGTAAGGTTGGCTGCTATAGGAAGAAATGTTGGCTCATCTGGTTGTGAGTGTTGACATAGACGAATATTCGTTGCGGTGTCCAACAGATATATCGAATAACATTACGTAGGCGACCATATGCTCCTCGCTTCCGCCAAAATCCCATTGTTTCCTCCTCATCATCCTCCACCTTGAGATACTTCTGAAATCTTGCCCATACAAGAATTCTTTTACTACCAAATTAGATAGTGTATTAGCTCTGGACTGTGTCGAGCAATTGTTGTGGTGCTGGTGTGGGCCGAGCTGACATTCCTTGCAGCATCTGGCGTCCCGTATCCAACTTATTGCAGAGGGCGACAAATTCTACAATAGTGGTGGGATCCGTAGGTACTGTAACTAGGTCATTCTTATCAACGTATTAGGTACGAGGATAGGCACAGTGGAAAGAGTGCTAGCAACAGCTTAGAGAGTCTTGAACGCAAGAGTGGTATATCGCACACTGGAGTGGGCGATGAAGTCAAGTACGTTGGATGGTAAAACACAACGTTAGGAAAAGAGGGCGTGGTGGATGTCATGTTCCAACAATTCTGGAGGCGATAGGCCAAGTCTCCCTTTAGAGCTGCCAATTTAGATGCTTCATCCCATCTTACCTCCACAGCATATCTCTGGAATTCAGAGTAATAGGAGGAGAAATCTCGGCTTCCTTAAATGAGGTAACCTTAAGGCGCAGCAAATTTATCGGGGTCTGGAGTGTTTTCTCGGAATCCTTGAGCACCGGGAGCTTGAAGACGTGACAGGGTATTAAACGTAGTGTAACGGGATTATGGCAAGGACTAGGACTATTCGTGACTGTGACTGTGAACTGTGAACTGTGACTATGACTGTGAGACGGACGTTGGTATTCAATGTTGAGATATGCTGGATTCTCGGCAATGTTGATAGCAGGAGGGCCCTCTGCTAGAGAGACTTTAATGCTGTGTCCAGCGTGTGCTGCCTGTGCTAAATTTAGCCAGTAGCTCTCAAATTTGGTGATATGGTCGGCTAGGGAGCCGTCCTTTCGGTCATCATACTTCAAATGCATTAGATTTGCATGAAGCGATATGAGATGGATACGGGTTTGTCCTTCATACGTATTGTTGAGGATTCCCCATGCTTCGCAGCCATGGTTGCTGCTCGTATTTTTAGTTGTGGCCCTCTCTCAAAACTGTCCATTAAATAGTCGAGCGCTTTATATGAGCGCTTTTTCCATGATTTGATCACTGGCTCTGCCCCAGACTCCCTTCTTCCATTCCTTCAGAATATCAGCCGGGATCCCTGCCAGCTCTGCATCCTTGTCTTTCCATTCGGAGGCCTGCTCCCGAGTTCTCTTCTTCCCAGTACCACTCCCTTGAGGTGCGTCACCTCCCCGCAAGTTCTTCTTCTTGTCTTGATTACCACCCTGATTCTTGTGTTCGCCTTGGAGATGGTGGAAGTTCTCCAAGTTGTGCCCAATATGCAAAGATTCGCTTTGCTACGAGGTAATATTGCGGAGAGGAGATGTGTATTCGTACACTATAAAGAGGAAGACTCGGCTTGTGTAAAAATGAATATCGAAAGGAAATTTATCCCATAGCCGCCCTGACATCAGCTTACTGTGTCGGCGTATTACTATCTAATTCTGTCGGGGATAAGTGGCCTGGGGTGGTATATAGAGGACTAGGTTTTGGATGAGCGTTGCGGTTGCTCGGGCGTTTCGACTGAGTTGGCGCTGTGCAGCCGTTCTGGGCATTTAGGTTCGAGACTGGGCATACTGATTTCGATCAAGTAGGTGTTGCTACCAAGTAGAAATACGTCCGTCCATTCACTTACTCTCGTGTGCGAATAGTGAAGACGGGAAATAGAGATGATATTCGAGGGGGATTTGGAGGTGGGGGCTTCTGCCGAGGACAGCCCTGCTGTCCCAGCTTCCACTGCAATCTCCTGACCCGCAGGAGATTCCTCATTATGATTGGCGTTTCTGCCCCAAAGCCTTTTCTTTTCAACCACAACTTTCTCAGCGATTCTCGTGATGTTAGCCATTTGTATTTCCTAGTGCGCTTTGCGGCCCCGGAATATCAATCCGGAACTTCTTCCTCTTCTTCCCACCCTCCGAAGCCTCTTCCTCTTTCTAGAGCTCGTTTCCACGTTCCCAGCATCTCCCACCTCATCCGAGTCCTTGTCTTGCCCTTCGTCATCGGGAGTATTGGGTTCAGCCTCCACCAGTCGAGTTGGCAAGGGTTGCGGAGCTGTTGAGTTCGAGCTGGGAGTGCTTTCCGGCTCCTGGCCAGCTTCCAAATTTGGGGGTATCCCCACGAGATCGCTGCTTGGTTCATTGTTTGGTTGGGGAGAGGGGGATTTTGAAGCATGAGCCTCCTGGCCCGCACGAGATTCCTCATTGTTTGCTTTTCTCCCCCGAAATCTTTTCTTTTCCACCACAGCCTTTTCAGCAATATCTCTTTAAGTAAGCCACTTATTTCTTCGTGCGCTTAGCGGCCAGCCGCTCTGCGATATTTTTTTCCATAAGTGTTTTTGCCGCATCCCAAGCTCCGTTCCTTTCTGTAAGCCGCTCCGCGCTTTTTTTCTCCATAAGGGCTTTGGTGTCATCCCAAGCTGTGTTCCGCTCCGCAAATCTCGCTAGTTCTCGCAAAAATTCTCCCTCTGGCCAGGGTGGTAGCATCTCCCCCAGCTTATCCTCCCAGTTCGCTCCCCATGCCTCTTCTATCCTAGTTTGAGCGTCCCCCTTCCTCCTTTCAGACTCCAAGTGGTATTGTGACAAGGGGATAATCGTGGTGGAAAATGCCAAGTCGGTTTCCACAGCTTCCCTAGAAGCTTCCATTCCCGCTAGATCCTCATCCGTCCATCCTTCTACCCATTCCTTCACAATCTGTGCTGCGAGAGCCACTTTCTCAGCTTGCTCTGGAGTTATTTTCGCTACTTCCATCGTAGACTCCCATTCCCCTCTCTCTTCCAGTTTCTCTGGCTCGGCGTTGCATCGTACTCGCAAGTCGTGCCCCTTCGTTAGGAGCTTGCTGGCGATGTTTACGATTTTTCTTAGGGGCGAGCTGGTGATTAGGCATATATCTGTCGGAAGATAGGTAGGAAGAGGTCTAAATCACTAGCTCGGGCCTAACTGGCCGCACGTACGGGTGCAAAAGAGTATATTTTGCCAGAGAACACAGACCTTCGCTAGGAATCTGAAGATCTAACTAGGTACAAGAGCGTGAATATATTGGAAAGCGGGGTAGGTCAGGCCACCCACCACATTACGTGGTCTGTATGCCGGCGCCCAGCTCAGCCGTAACAATTCTGTTGTCCGACATGATTGCTGCGTAGAGTGATGCGTAGGGTGTTGCTGATCGTTAGGTGAATTTTTGGAGTTTGTTGTTTTTCGAGGTTGTAGGAATGATGGAGAGGATGGGTGGGGGGGCCTCTTTATATATTGGGTGAAATCCAAAATCCGGCATTCTTGGCAGCTTACAAATTTCCCACAAACATTCTATTGCTGTCCATTTGTAACTGTTGCCTGCCATGGAAACAACCGAGATTATACAGTTACCCTGAACTCTCAAATATTTCTTTTCTACATTTCTTTTACCACGGTACGTATGTCAAATCCACCGCCAATTTTCCCACTCCTAACGACCGACTTTGACCTGTATTCCTCCAATTTTTATTACTTCCCCCCCTCCCCCTTTCAAAAATTTCGGACCCTTCGAAATTATCCTCTAATCCCCTCCTTACGTATGTGTCTCGTCGCTTTCATTTTCCGCCTCCAATTCTGAATTTTCTTCCTCCACACCGTATCTCGCAAAGAACTTTTTAATCCTATCCCCTGCATATATTCCTTTCATTCCGCTACATCCAGTTCACTCAGGGGATAAGTTCCTTGATCCTGGCGAATTTCCCTAATTCTATATGGCCCATTCCATCTATTTTGAGCTTCTGCGACCACTGCTTGTCGAGCCCAGAGTTGTAATATCTCCAACTCTAAGCTCTTGGTGCCTTTCCCGGCGATTTTTATCGAAAAAAGCCTTGCCCTGAAGTCTGCCTTGTTGCAAATTCTTTTTTGCCTCATCCAAACCTCCAGACCTCCATTCCAGCTGTCTGGCCCCTCTCGCTAACAAATCCTCCCTAGAGCGCACGTTATTCCAGTTAATGGTAACCCAACTAGCCGCTGTTAATTCAACAGGCAAAACGCAATCATGTACAAAAATCCTGTGAATATGCGAGTGGTAATCCTATCTGCCTACAACACCGCTGGCAAATTCTTTATCCACTTATTGTTATTATCCAGTTTGGCTAATGCATCCACTATCAGTTAAGCCCCTCGTTCAACAAGTCCATTAGATTGCGAATGGTACGAAGCAATACTGGTATTATTGATTCGATACCTCTTAATCAATTCCTTCGTGATTTTATGATTTTCACTACCATTGTCATAGATAATCATCCCCGGTACTCCAAACCTTGTTATCTATTTATGAATGAAGGCTGCAATATTTTTTCTGTCGGCCTTTTTCAATAGTTTAGCCTCAATCCATCCGGGAAGGTACTCTCGCGTAGCCGCAATCTTCGAAAACCCCTCATCCATTAGCATATATGTATACGACATCAAGCCCTACTCTCAACCATAATGAATTCTCTAGCGTAGGGTGCAATTCTTCCGTTAGCCTACGCAATTCATTCATGAAACCATATTCACTGCCGACCTCATTAAAACCCTGAAAAACCCAGTGGGAAAAAATACGGAGTGCCGGATACATGAAATTGAACTGACGGTGTTGCCGTTTGTGTGCGAGTGGCCTGCCGTAACGCGTGCCAAGAGTCACGAGCGATATTTTTTTTTTTGGAGTCTACATATTCGCCTTTCCCCCGAAAGGAGCATTAGGCCATGAGGCAGTCCCGTTCCCGCACCTTTAAAGGATTGGGTTTACACACGGAACAACATGCTGCTTAAACGCCCAGCCTCCCGAACCTAGGAAACAAAAACCTCGAAAGACAGAAGTGTCCATATATACACCCGTCTCACACCCGGGTCCCGGCTCTGGTCCAGCTACTTTCGCAGCGCTGGCTCCCGCCACCACGCCCCCACTTCGGCTACTCCCCGACGGTACCTAGATTATCACACCTCCACCACCACGCCCTCTTTCCCGGCCAGCTCCCCGTAAATGAAATTATATACAAAAGAAATTCGTGACATCGTAACATCGTGACATGGCCCCTCCCCCCCTTTAGTTCAAGTCTAGACTTGCGAAAAACAAGTGAGCCAGTGCAAATCCTGGTAGCGAACAGAATTTCTACTAGGGGCAATTGCCGTTCAAAATAGGTGGTTATTCTAGTGAGGTTTGCGTTTGAATTGCCACAATAGGCAACACGCACTCGGCACCCTCTATAGCAGGTTGATCCTGAGAAGGCATATCGTGAGTTTTAGACTGTTCTGATAAGAATTGGTGGAATGGTAGTCGGTGCAAAAGGGGGGGTTATTTGGTATAATTATACGGATCAAAGGGTGCGTTTAAATTTGTTTATAAATACATGGTTGCCATGGCAATATCGGAAGTTGTCGGGTTGCCATGGTAACTCAACAGGAATCCTAACAAGGAAGCTATCATAGTTGCAAAATCCCTCTAATGGACGTAGTTGACTCTTGCCTTGCGGTTCCATCTCACCACTCTCCCCATACCTGTCCCCTTCACCTTCCTCTCCTCTGCCCTTCGCCTCTTCCACTCCTGTCTCAATCCCTCCCCCATAATAGAGGCCTTCCGAAATCCCTCCAGAGGGCGTGGCGCTGGCTGGGATCAGGGGTCCGCACTGGAGGAGTGAAAAGACCTTCCGAAATACTTCTATAGCTATCGGATTACCAATCAACCCT
>Ga0307514_10003512_pt1 | contig 14993 bp, 11 predicted proteins | sample 16_EM_MG_FD_203088 | JGI IMG/M metagenome (GOLD analysis project Ga0307514, IMG submission 203088) | Populus trichocarpa ectomycorrhiza microbial communities from riparian zone in the Pacific Northwest, United States - 16_EM | ecosystem: Host-associated > Plants > Roots > Unclassified | place...
CGAATTATAACCCCTGAGCAGTGAGCAGGCTCACCGCGTTATAATCGTTTGCCAGACTTTCCACGATTTGCTGATGGTGATGATTCTCTTTGAAGCTGTACGCAACGTGAATGCAAAACATGCATGCATCAGCAAGTCGTGGAAAGTCTGATATGCGCTAGCTACTAGCGCTTACAGCTTGAATAGGATCCTCTTTTACGGTCAAAGAGTTTTTGATCCAATGCCGGCTATTTGCTGAACGGGAGCAGAAATGTTTGATCAGACGTAGAAGCCAGGAGGGCGGGATTTCCTTTTACGATTTTTTCTTTCGTGACGGCAACTATTTTCTCCGCTTTGAGAAGATGGGTTCTTGACCTATCAGCTCTCCAATCGCCCGTGAGTTCATATACGACATCATCGGAAGTCCCAAGCATCCCACAATCCCAGTTTTTCGGTGTCTGCGACGTCGACCCGACATGGCGGCTGCGGTCTACGAGCTCCTCAGGTATTCATCTGTCACGGTTACACGTAAAACATACGGAACGACAAGGGCAGAGCGGAAGAAATAGAGGACCGCCCATTGGGTAAATCGTAGGGACAAGACCCCCCAGGCTACAGCTGCATGAGCGCAGAAAGGCTATCTAGAAATCTCCTACAGTCGGGATACGCCAGGTGGAACAGTTGTGTCCGGCTGGACGCGTCAACGTCAAATGGATCTCTACAAACTCTGTAGTTTGGATCTCAGCTCGAGCCAACGACCACTGTGATCCGTAAAACCCATCAGACATGGGAAAATGGCCTTGAATCCCTTAACGACCGTTTCGACGTCCTCTCCATCCACTCCAGGTGATGAGTACCCAACCCCCAGTTTCTGGAGCTGGCACTTTGCGCTGTCACGCCCAGAGTTTCCGTCAAGTAGGCGTTCCATATCGCCAACAATCGTAAGGGTATTGAAGTGCGTTTCCAGGCCTTTTAGGTCCAGACAATGGGTGGATATCGACATGAGTGAGGCGACAGTAGTGTTACAGAAATTACAACCACGAGATGGTCCGAGCTGCAGTTCTTTCAAACGAGGCAGCGTAGTGGCAAGACTCTCCATGTCTGCGTCCGCCAGGCGAAAAGTACAATCCCTCCCCACCTGGCAACGGGTATCCACGTGAAGTATAACCAGATTTCGGAATTTGAGGATTGAAGACAAGAAAGTTGGATCAACGATGGTGCCACTGGGACACTTGAGGGTTTGTAGCGTTTCGCTGATATTCGCACGTGACGCAAGGAGATGGATCCACGGTAGGGTCGCTGGTCTGCGGAGGTAGATGTGCTTGAGAGATGGGAAAACGGATAGCGGAGCGGTCTGAGGTGGGGCCTGGGCGGTATCCCAAGTACATAAATTTGGAAGCTGCATGATGCGTTGAATAGCCGCCTCCGTTAAGGGTATATAGAAGCGAAATGCTCTCGGAGATGACCCGCATCGACAAACGAAGGCGGACACCGTATCCTTCAGAAGTTCTTCTTCCCCCTTGCCACACACAATGGTGAAATTTTCAAGCGAAGTTGGTAAAGAGGAGATAAGCTGAAAGAGATCGGCGAACTGAGCCTCTGGAACGGAAGAACCGTAGAGGCAAACGTATCTCAAATGGGGGGAGAGGCAAATGTGGAAGTAGGATAAGCCGTGGGACACTTTCCGCATGTTCCAACTTAATGATTCCAACTTTGGGCACAATACCCCGCCAGGGGAATTGCGCGAAAGACGAAAAAAGGTGTCGGCGGGAGTTTTTCCCCAAGGACCGAGGTGTAATACACGCATCCAGGAGGCGTATCGTTGCAACCTGGTCCAGTCCTCCGGTGAAGGATCGTCTTCGATCACCTGGGGGGGTTTAAATCGGATGTCATCGCATGAAAGTCATAGCCACTTACGATATACCCAATGCCGTGTTCATCGTGGGCCCAGGTGTGACTCGGCAACACCTTCACGAGGTTGGCTAACGAACGTTGTTGTTTCCAAAGTGAACTGAGCGTAGGTTCCTCGAGGGACCGGCAGGTGAGTGCGAATGAGACGGCTGCTCGTGGGCTGGTTTCAACCAACTCGTCGACGATCAGCCTCAGCAGTTCGTCAATCTCTGTGGCATGAGTAGGATAGAGGAGAGGTAGCACGGAGGTTGATATTTCTGGTACAGGTCGAGACAGATTCGTCTACGTTGCAGCCAAGTAGAACCGGCAACTGCCGGGCTGACAGAGAAGGTGGCAAATCCCACCCAACTTCGTCTCAGCTTCGAACCTCCACAGGCGAATATAACGAAGCACCCATTTTAGCGGTCCCAAATCTAACGCGAGGATGGCCAACAACGAGATGTCAGAACTCTATACGTAAAATACACAAAGCAACATTCGAGTTGGATGGAGTGGAAGAAAAAGAAACGTTGGGCAAGCCGTGCATCAATCATTCTTCACTCCGACCGATTTTGGATTCCACATTCCTCCACCCTCCACCAATATTACCGGGAACCGAAAAGCTCTTCAGGCATGGGAAGATGTCCACGAACCCCATCGCGACGGTTTTTCGTTCGTTCCCGTCGACTCGAAGTGGCGAGTACCCGACCGTCAAGATCTGGAGCCCGCACCTCGGTTTGCAACTTCCGGAGCCTTCATTGAGTAGGTGTTGTATATCGTCGACGACCGTCTGGGTATTGAAATGGATCTCCAGGTCTGCGAGTCCTAGACAGTGGGTGGATATCGACAAGAGGGAAGAGATGGTGGTGCGGCACCAATTGAAGCTGCATAGGGTTCCAAGCCGCAAGCTCACCAAGGAGGGCATCGCAACGGCAAAATCCCTCACATCGTCGTCCGTCAGGTTAAAGGTACAAGTACCCTCCCTCTCGCAGAAATCGTTCTCCACGTGGAGCGAGACCAATTTCCGGAACGATGATATGGAACACAATAATGTCGAATCGACGGGGGTGTGTTCGGAGCAAGTGAGGAACTTGAGCGTTTCTTTGACGTTCGTGTCCAATGTCGCCGTTGTTGGTGTGAGACCATCTCGGCATTCACTCTCTGCATGCGCCGCGAGAAGGTGGAGCCACGGTAGAGCCCCCCGTTTGAGATGGAGCTCTTCGAGGGATGGAAAGGGGGGTAGTGAACACGTCTGAGGTGGTTCATGAACAACCCAGGAACGCAAGTTTGGAAGCTGCATGAGGTGGAACAAGGCTGCCTTCGACAAAGGTACATTGGTGTCAAAGCTCCTCAGGAACGACCCGCATTGACAAACGAAGGATGATATTGCATCCCTCAGCGGTTCATCTGGCTCATCCCAACATTCAAGAGACAGGTGTCCAAGCGAGGTGGGTAAACATGAGATGACTTTGGGGAGAAGTGCAACCGTCACCGGTCGACCCCTACAGTCGATGAAATCGGTGGAGAGAGTGACGCGTTTTAAATGGGAGGAGAGAAAAAGTCGGAAGTGGGACAAGGGTATGCGTGGGGCTTCGAATTCCCAGGTCAACTGTTCCAAGTTTGAGAACAACACCCCGTCGGTGGAATTATGCGATAGGCGGGACAGAAAGCCCTCGGGAATGTTCTCCCCCCAATCTAGGTACAATTCGCGGATCCACGAAGCATATCGTTGGATCCTGCTCCAATCCTTTGGTAGAGGATCGCATCGAATCACCTGGCGGGAGGTCGGTACAAGGTATTGCACGAGGGAGGGTCGCGTCCACTTACGAAAAATCTGGATTGCTTTCCCTCGAACCAGGTGTGTGGGGGCAACACCTTCAAAAGATTGATAAGCGAATGTTGCCGTTTCCACAGTGACTTGAGCGCAGGCTCCTCAAGGGATCGGCAAGTAAGAGCGAACGAAACAGTTGTACGTGGACTGATCTCGACCAATTCGTCGATCACCAGCTCCGACAGCTCGTCAATCTCGACGATTGGACATGGCATGTGTGGCGGATTGTACGAGAGGCGTCACCGGAGTTTTCCGGTCCACCTCAACCCAGGGAATCTAGGCGAGGATATAAATACCTCGGATTCTGCGGTATCAGATCCCTACCTCTCTGCGGTTTTCGAGTAACCAGTGCAGCCCCAGTGATTCTTGGTTCACTTCCGCTTCCGAACACCTCATAACGAAGTCCTCCGTCGCTCATCCTTTCGGCCCAGCCCTTTATTTCCAGTGGTATGACAATAGATCCCCACCAAGTGGCCGCCAACGGCATTACGTGGTCTGCTTGGGGAGACTAACCCTGTTCGATCCCATAAACCACACAAATTTGGTATTCAATCTCTTCGGCTTATCTATCATCCCTCTCCATTCCATTTTCCACCGAGGACACCGTCCCCAACGGCTTAAATATCCAGACCCGGAGCACTCCGATTATGTGTATCCTAGTGTGTGCGAAAGCGAATACCGAGGACTAAAGATGACAAACACATGCTCTTTGCGAAATCGAAACGCTCGTTTTTGCAGCAAAAAGGTTGAGGGAAAAGATACAGTGTGAGCAGTAAAGTAGTGGTGATGTGGGATGGGGGAAATGGATTGCCGTCGCAGACGGTCAGATGGTAAGAAAGCGACGGGAGAGGGAGTAAAAACTACGAGGGAGCGGGAAAGAAAGAGAGCGGAGAGCTGGAACATGTTTAGTTGGAGCGGCGGCGATCGGTGGGGATAACAGGTAGAGTGAACCAAAAGTTGTCTTCATTCAAGAGCTGGGCAGCGCCAAGGTAGCAAGCGAAACTGGAAGTGATGATACCGAAGAGTCCGCCGAACTTGAGTGTCGCGGCGTTCCCCGTGAACTCGTAGATCGTGAGGAGCAAGAAGGTCATGTCAAGAGCGAAAAAGACAACAATCAAGACGAGGTTGACCCTCAAGGATGCCAAACTAAAAGAGCGAGACAGACAGGTTAGATCAAACGCGTAGGTTTCTTTGAAACGCTTACAGGAAGATGAAGGTGAGGACAAACCAGGGGACCAAAAAAATTCCGGTAGCGTTGCTGAATTGGTTAGGGTGATTCTCGTAGGCAGTTGTAACACCGAAGGATGGATGAAGGAAGGCAGCGTAGGCCATCCAGAACGCGCCGTAGCAGCTGAAAACTAAACATGAAGGCGAGACGTCAGTATCGCGGTGCGGTGCTCGGCGTTAATCAATGGGAACCCCGATCGTTAAAAACGCCCACAATGACGTTCGATGCAAAATTGGGCAGGGGGCCAACGCATTGAAAGATGGTACTTACCATTTGCGCCGAACAAATTACCAGAAGCAAAGTCTGTTGAACCATGTGGTCAGTCAATCGCGCCTCCCGGAGAACAGCTTGAAGGCGACATACCCCACATTCCAGCGACGAACTGTCCAAGACCACCGAAGAAACAGGCCATACCGATCACGGCATTAGGGATGGTGACACCGCGGGAGTGAACATTGTACATTGAGAGGACGAAGAGCGTGGCGGCGGTGGAGAAAAGTCCGCTGTGAGGGGTATCTTATTAGCGAGTTTGGCGCACTCAAGGCAAAGGTGAATCCCCACAGAGGGCCAGGATTTGCAAAGCCCTTCGGCTGGGGTGCACTGGCAACGTCGTGGACGTAGGCGTGGACAGGGAGAACAGCTGTAGAGCTTCCTGCGACATCGTGGTGGTGACCACCGATGTCGCTGGGGTAGCTCATTTTCTCTTGAATGATGTGGTTCATAGCGGTGACAGAGAATAGGAACGGGGCGAAGGCAACGAGCTCTGGGAGAAGAGAAGATGGGGACGGGCTCTTACTCTCTCCACCTCGTATTCGATTCAGGTTTTATGCCGAAAGATTTTGAAACACCCATTTCTGGATTCCTCAGGTAGTTCATCCTCCATGGTCGCATTGGGGTCGAACCGCCAGAGATATCACGAATAAATTATAGGAGGGATCCGGAGATCGAGCGTGCTTCCCCACGTGCATGTCGTTATTCCCCGTACAATTTACTCGTAGCCTAACGACAAGAACACAGAAGTTGTTGAAATGGATGGCGGAGGGCCGTCGGAGTGCGACTCACGCTTTTTAATGTATTTCCTTTTCAAACTACCCTCAACTTCGATCCATTTTAAGATCTGCTGATCCGCACCCAAGACGGAAGCATCGATTGATTAGAGTTCAGAGCCTTCAAGTCGGTTCTCCAGTCGCACAGATCCGCGGCCCCTTGAACGAACTACTGCCCAGCCGGGAAGCTCGCGCGAGAAGCAAAGAATTTCCCCTACATAGATGCCAATCAATGAAAAACGATTGCATATTCACTTGAGCAGGTGCTTTGCAACGGAATAGTTCCCCGACCTGCAAGAGATCACGGTCATCTTTCCATTACAATCTCCACCATCAGTGGGGTCGTCCCCGGGATTCTCCTCCCACATCCCGCCGGTTCTACGCAGTTTTCGAGGTCAGGTGAAGGAAACCCCTAGCGCCCTGGGCGGAAGAATGTGTTTGCAGGTGGAAAGGCGGACCCCCGGATCTTCTCTGCTCTAACAACGATCAACCTTGGCATGGTGACCCTCCAGCCTCTTGAAGACATTGTCCTGCACACACCAAACACGGAACCCATCAATCAGCGAAGGTCATCCGGCGTGTTCTCAGAAGAGGAACCTGTAAGCTAAAGCAACGTTGAGAGGAACTGAACCTCGTCGCACGAGTAAAACGATTCTTTCGAAAAGAGGCAACCATCTCAATCATATTTTAAGTCGGGCCTCAGTTCACTAGAAGCACCTAGCGGGTGATGCAAATCATTAGTACTTTAGTCCCGACCTTCGTCTCCAGAGAAGGGACAGCAGATGATCGATGATCAGTCATAGGATCAGGCTCCTTCCGACCCGGATTTGAAGTGAAACGGAATGCGATTCATTCTGAACGTCCCTGTGATACATCCGCACCCGGGCCTTTCCCCTTGCCCTGCTGAGTGAGTCCTTCCTCTAGCCAGCCTCAAGGTATTGGAAGAACCTAAAATGCTGGCATACTTCAGGAGGCCAACGGGATATCAGACTCGAAATTCTGCGCTGTGATCCTGCATCGTCCTGGGTTGGATGACGATGGTCCTCCAGTTACATGTGTGTAGGCACGGATAAACCCTGACATACCTTGATACCTCGCACCAGAATAGATTAGCCGAAGAACTGAGAAGGTTTCGTAAATTGGGTTCAGCTCGTATAAATATACGATGGGGACAAACGCTCCCAGTCGGAGTCCTCAACACTACCGCATAGCACGTGAAAGGTCGGAGAGTCCTCATGCCCGTGACCAACTGCCAAAGGTATTTCCGAGCAGGCAAGCAGGTCGGAACCTGGGCCTCACCCACCGATGAAATCATTGTCTATAGAACACTCGAGTATTGACGACAGCGGCAAGCGTCAATGCCACTTGGTTGGTGGTTTCCGTGTAGCTGAACGGAGATCGCCCCAGCAGATCAGGATGTTACTCGAGATGGGTTTGGTGGGTTGTGGTGGGAGGGGTCAGTAGGGTCCCGGGATGGTCGCGACTGAAGAAATTTCCACGCGAGTAGCGTTGCCGTGAACCGTGAACTGAAACGCGATGTGACTTTCATTTCACAATACTGACTCACCTCCGCCTGAATGCGCTTCACCCTACTCTTTTCCCAGCGCGTGAAGTTTACGCATTTTAGGCGTTGCTTCGGCCGAGCTCACAATCTCCTACGTTGCAACATAAATCACACGGAGATGACAGAGTTTCATACGCATTGTATTTGGTAATAGTACATTCGCAATACACAGACATTCTACCAACCGAAACGCGTCTCACACGAATACGAGACCATAGTGACAGAAGTACTGAAGGTGGGGAACTTGTTTCTTGGGTTTCGCCCTTGCGAAGGGGCTCATCAGAGGGCTTGACAATCGCTACCCTGACCCATCCACAGCTAAATGCATCCACTGATTTGATAACTACAACACGTCCCTTTTTCCACTTTGACGCGTGCTTTCCAGAGGGGAATTCTCCTGACACCGGGAAAGGTGAGCGGGTGGCCTAGGGGTAACCTATATCTTCCCCGGTAGGATCAATGGGAGGGTCGTCGCCCTGAGCCCGGGGTGTGAGAGGGCCTTCCGAGTCTCGCACGATTCACTCAAGTTAGCCTGCAAGATGAGAAATGGTCAATACTGGATCCAATTGTATGAAACAAGAGGCATACCCCGCACGGGAGAGTTGCGTTTCCAGGAGTAGATGGGACAAGAGAAGAGTTATAACCGTGGTCGAAGTATGGTGTATAGGCCGTCATGGTCGAAGGGTCAACCGGAGTAGGAGGGAAGTGGCAACGGAGAGGGCCTGGGTGATGCCGGTGACGGAATCGTCATATGGGACAGGAGCCGATGGAGGAATTTCGCTGGTCGTCATCGTCTGTGCTGGGACACAAGTATCGCGGTTGTCGCGGGATAAAAATCCCCCAGCCAGACAGAGAAATTTCCGGCATCCCGACGACCCTGGGCTCATTCCCACTTGGCGTTCCGGCCTCGCCTCTTCCTCTTAGCGGGGGCTCGAGAAGGGTGACAGGGACCGCCAGTCGATGGTGGACTGGCGCGGGGAATGGAATCCCGGAGGGAAGGCGGTGCTGCCTCCACTCGTAGGCGGACCACGCCTGCGGGAAGCCATCCGCTGTATAGCAAGACTGTAAGGAATGGGAAGGAGTGTAGGGCGAGCGAGAGAAGGACTTACGGGAGTGATGCGTGAGACCTCGGTCCTGGGTCGGAGACTCGCAGGAAGGGGGAGAAGAAGTCGAACCTTCTTGACTATAGTCATCGAAGGTGAAGACGAAGATGTGATGGAGAGTAGAGTGTGTCGTTTAGAGTGCGTTGGTGGTGAGAGTGAGGGTGAGACTTGCTTGCAGGGGTGATATTTATAGGGGATTCCGGCTGGGCCTATCCTGGCCATGGAAAGTCTGTCAAACGTGTATGGGGTTGGATGTCATTGTTCTCGCATGGCAATCATATCGGCCTTGGGAAGATGACAATACCCCGTAAAGGAAAAAAACACAAAGGGAGTGCCCGTGGTCTGGCATGGCCGGCAGAAATTGAGATCAAAGCGCTGCGAACAAGGAGAAAATCGGCTAGAACGACCAAGGGGGACAGTGACCAAAACTATGACAATGACCATCCACGGATTCGGGTGGGGTGAGTTCGTTAAAGGCCAGACAAGGTCCCGGGGACTCTGAGGAAACCTTGGCGGTCTACAAAGTGATCGAGGGGTCTGTCCCGTCTTAACAGGATATCCGGCGTGATCCATTTGCCGTGCGTTTCGGCGTAATGCACGATAGATCGCGGTCGGCAAATGTGGCGAACGCCGTCCAGCTGATGGACGCATAGATTCAGGCAAAGGCACTGAGCTCAGTTCCCTATCAAGCGTTCACGCTGAGCCACCTATGGCGCATGACAACGCCAACCGCCCGGAGTATAGGCGGGTCATGCCGACAACAGATCATGGCTCCTCGGGTTGTGACAGAATGCGTTCGGGCCAGCTGGACCAGTTCCGTCGGAAATCATCGGATAATAAATTAATCAACAAGGCACGGAAGTTTTTTCCAGACCATGGGGGACAAAGAGCGGAGACCGGGGACGATAGATAACGTACAACCTGGGCGACTCGGGTGTAGCCCATACGTTCTGAGGAGACGTTGGACTGCGCTCGGCAATCTGTGACCACGGAAAGCAAGGTATGCCGAAAGTGGAGACCGTCAGATACGATGGAGAGGGATAACTCAGTTCGCCGGGGTATTGGGATGAAAAAGCATAGAATTGAGCGTCTATCCCGGACCCGGCGCTTCCAGTGTGACAGGGTTGTGACGTTACGCGACTCGGGCGCGCGACGCGCCCCTCCACGAAGTTCGCTAATTACAACCTCGTCTCTAGCACCCCTCCGAAGACCCGCAACCCACCAAAAATGTCGTTCTGGGTTGACAAGGTCAGAGATACAATGAGTCCATCGTGTTGAAAGTAAATTGGATAGGTAAACTCGGGCAAAAGTTCAACCACTTTAGTGATCGTTTCGTTTTCTGTTATAACAGAAAGTGGATGCTGCGGTTCCGGAACACATTTGGGAGAAATGCTGCTTCCGCAGAGGCCCTGTTGTGGATGCTGATCACCTGCAACTTGTGGCTTTGGAGAGTGTTTCTCGGTCCTCTTGGATGTCGGATTTGAGGTTGATCCTACCCACCGCTGCTCCTCCTTCCACTTCTTGAATACCTTTGAATCAAAAAAAATCACCATCACCAACTCCGGCATATACATATGTGTGTACGTGCTGATTGTAAATGTTCTCCCTTAATCATTTCCCCTTATCTGCCCTCTCGAATATATGACTTCTTCTTTCCCCCTTCCCCTTCCCATCGACAAACGGTGAGCCGGCGAGGAACTGGAACAGTCTGCATCGCAAGCGGCATATGAAATTTAGGATCTCAAACATCTCGCGGCCCGGCGGTAAGAAGTGAAGGCCAAGGAGCGCAGATCACCCCCGTCGATTCAAATCAGTACATGCGATGCTGAGGGACAGAATACAAAACAACGGAAGCTATTTACTCAAGTACACGAAAAGGGAAATCGGACAGTAGCTTCTATCGAGTTATCAGTCCCCAGAACTTGCGCCCCGAGCTTTCCGGGAACGTCCCTGAAGAGTGAGATGAATCCGACTTGGCGATGCCAGACGGATTAGCAAAGGTAGCAGGGTACATTGAGGGAGGGGACCAAGTAAGAGAAGCAGGGGAAAGGTAGTCAAGCAGCCGCCTGGCAGTGGGCCGAGTTAAGCTCGACTCGCTCCAGCACAATCGCACCAACTCCCAAAGTGTGTCGGAGAAGCCTAAAGATTCGGCGTGAAGGGGTTTATCTGGACGCTCACCCCTCAATACGGCGGTCACAGGTGAGTACGCGCGCATGTGGTGGAACGGTCGGCGGCCAGTTAGGACCTACGATGGATTAATGAGGAGCCTTCGTGACGAGAAAAACCGGCTCACCTCGTATATCACCATCCCAAGCGCATAACAGTCTGCTTCGCGAGTTGGAAGGCCATCGGAACCGAAGTACGCTGGATCCAGCAGTTCCGGGCTCATCCAACAAAAAGTACCCCCGGAGGAAACAGAAGTTCCGGACAAGACGGTCGTGCTTAGTTCAGCCATTGTCGTGAAACCGAAATCCGCAACTCGGGCGGTGCCCGCGTCGTCAACAAGGACGTTTGCCTATTTCCTCATCAGTAGGTGGAGAAGCGTGTCAAGAGTATTGGACGTACCCCCTTGAGATCGCCATGGGCGATCTTGAGGTCGTGAAGGTAGGCTACACCAGTCATGACCTCGGAGAGCTAAAGCTTTTCGATGAATAGGATGAGATGATGGAAAGGATCGAGTGCGCTCACCAAACGCAAACGGTTTGCCTCTGGGTTGGAACTTGTATACCGCATCACATTACCGTTGGGCATCCACGCTGTGAGAATACGGAAACAGTGTGGGTCCGCGGAAACATAAACCCCCAATAGAGGCAAGATATTTGGGTGGGACATATGTTTCCAGCTGATTATCTCCCGACATAACCGCTGGGCGAAAGTTGAGCGCTTGAGCAAAGGTATTGCGTGAAGTTTATCAGGGGTACCTTGAAAATCCTGTCATAATCCCCCTCGTTCATCTTGAGACGCTTGATGGCCACGGGACACCCCGAGTATTCTCCATCGCTCACGTCTGCGAACCCACCGTAGTAGCGAACTAGCCCAACACGTATGCGCTCCTGTTGGAGAATGTATGAGGAAGGTATGATCTTATGTGCTTCGCAGATCTTGGAAAGAAGGCGTAGGCTGCGGTCCCGGAGTTTGCCATCAAGATGTGAGTGGACGAGAACCTGTGCACATTTGGCGCCCTGAATTATCACAACCGTTTCGCTCTTGAGGGCGCTTACTCACGCGGTCGAGAAAATCAATGAAGGTTTGGGCTTCGTTTCCTCGGAAACTCCTTGCAAAAGTGATTTTGGATGCGCAGTTCAAGAGAGACTGAACTTCTGAGAGGCATTCGCTCGAAGTGATCTCCATCGAAAAGATGGTCATCGGAAACTGAACGTCTGAAGAATCGATGAGTTGGTGATCGGCATCCGCAGAGTGAGCGTACCGGAAGAGCCTGATTCGCAGGGCATGCTCATCGCACTAGGCCAACACCGTTTCGAAGAGTACACCAAGCGGCCAGGGTTTATATATCCGTGGACCGCCATGTACGGGATTTTGCGCGGCGGTTCAAGCCGCATCCTCGACCCAGAAAGGATCACAAACGGCACTGTGCCGCACCAGTGAAACAATTCATGAGCGCTTTAGACCGAAGATACTGGCCATTAGTTTGCTGGACATCCTGCCGATCGATCGAGGTGACGAGTTCAACTTCAAGTTTCCAACCTACAGCCTGCGCCACGGCGCCGGCGGAGCCATACTGGATACCCGGAATGGAAACACTTTCCCGACCGCGCGAACCTAGAACCCAAACGAGAAATAAGAATTGGGCAGCAAGCGCTAGTGGTACGTTAGCTATGTCGGAGGTAACTTGGGTGGGCCAAACTAGCGACGAAAGAGAAGGAGGTCCCTTGAAGCGCTGAGGCTGTACGAACCTTCGCCATCATAGTAATCGTCTCTCCGACTCCCCGAATACCAAGCCCAGCTCCAAAACGACCAGCGCTTGCCGGTCAACTCATCGCTTGATCAAGGTTCAACGACCCATAGGGAAGAAAGTGATTGTCGGAAAAAAAGAGATAGGAACCAGGTTTTCCCCTAGTTCTACCGGATGGTCAGTACTTGCACATGCATTATCAGCCGGAAGGTGTGCCTGGGCATTGGATCGTCTCTTCATCTCAACATCTCCAGCGCCAAAACGACTAGCGCTTGCCGGTCAACGATTGTCGGAAAAAAAGAGATAGGAACCAGGTTTTCCCCTAGTTCTACCGGATGGTCGGTACTGGCACATGCATTATCAGCCGGAAGGTGTACCTGGGCATTGGATCGTCTCTTCATCTCAACATCTTCATCAGCCATTTCGCATCAACAATGCGGAGATTTGGTACGCTGCGTGGGAAACATTACGACTAATAACGTATGCATGACCCCGCTCATGATGCTATCGCTCAAAGGCATGTACACGAGCCGCTCAATCGGATATCTGTCAACTGAAAACACCCGAGGTTTCTCTGGCACACGCGCGAGTTTTTTAAAAATTTCTCTGGTTCTCCCGTCTGTTTGAGAATCCTTGGGAACGAGGAGAATTAGAAGAGTCCCTATACGACATGTGCGTCCATTGTGCGATCCGGGGGGAGAACGGGGGCACTTTTCGACGCTGCCAAGATCAATAGAGGCGCCTCACGGTTAGTTTCCCCCTCACGAGAGAACTTGATGAGGGTTGGTAGCCTATAAGCTTTGATCAAATGGTATACTGTACCAATCCGACCAAATCGGCGGGTGGTTTTTTGATGAAAAAAAAACTATAGTCGATGACAGCGGCGGGGGGCCAGATGACGATGACAACCTGGCCCCGGACGGCGGACCCCCGGATGATGACAACGGACCGGCCCAGCGGGTCATCGCCAAACCAAATTCCACTTCACCTGTTGGTGACATATCTCACCTCGTACTTTCAACCTGCACTCCTACCTTTGACTCTGGGAGTGGTTTTCCATTCTTAAGTTTGTCCCGTGCACAAACCTTTCCCTTCCTCTCGTTAAGAGGCAGCGATAGTCTAAGAAAATCATATTAGGTCCACACCCTTTGCAGAGATGGCCGGCAATGGACCGCAGACATCGAAATCACTCCCAATCCCCCCACACCACCCACCTGATGCCGAATCTGTCCTTCCAAGCCTTTCAAATGATTTTTTGACATCTCCTAAAGTTCGTTAGGCCCTGGTCGGTCTTCACGATGTGGACGCAACACCTTTCCATACCTTCGCTTTCGGTTCCTGTGCCTCCTCCACCGGAGGACAATGGGTCTCATTAAAGATCAAGAACATGACGACAACGAACCATTCACGGACTCCTCACTTCAGTTAATGAGGTGGCCGCTTTGATTGCTGGTAAGGTACTTAGGACTGTAGCGGATTTTTCGGGTGACGGAAGATATTCTTGGTCGTGAAAACTCGTGTGGTCCGGCGTACGTCTTGGAGCCGTTTTATTTGTGATCTACCGCTTCTCCTGGGGTCAGTGGGGCGGTACTGCGTAAAATAACGTTTTTAAAGGCACTAGATACAAAATTCTATTTTTTTGGACGACCTCGAGAAATTTGATGACATAGGTTCAAGCCTAGCGGCGGGCCCCCAGATGACCATGACACTTGACCGAAAATCCGGCCGGCGGACCCCTTGATGACGATGACCAACCGGGTTGGTCGGATTGGTACAGTATATATTCCTGCCCGGTCCGGAGTTACCTGTGATCCCCTCTTTGGAGGGAGCTGAGCCCGCCCCACCAACCAATTGGGACGGTCATGTCCCAGGCAGCCGAAGAATTTCCATGCCCTGAAGTCTTTCAGGAACCGAACAACGTGTGATACACAAACGTAACCTAGCATCATCCGGTATAAACAAGAAAACGTCAAAGAAAGAGTTAGATCGAAAGCATTCGCCACTCGAACCGTCACCGCATGAACGAAGAACTAGTCCTTGAGGAGAATATCGACCTTGGGATCATGGGTTCACCCTCCTTCATAGGACTCAACTCAGTCGGGATATCCAACCCATTAGCCGCCTAAATTCCAGTCAACCCTATAGAACCGTAGAGACGCGGGCGAATGGGCAACCTCATACCTTGTCAGCACCAAAAGTCAATGTGAACGCCGAGGGTTGAGACGAATTGAATATCTTCAGCTTTCTTTTCTTCTTGACTTTGACTTCCTCTTCCGCTTCATCTTCTTCGTCTCTCCTTCGGGAGGTCGCAGGTGGTCGGCCCGTCGCCTTCTTCGTGGTTGATTTCTTCTTCGGCGGCTCCGCATCCTCTTCATCCGTTGGAGCCTTCGCTCTCGCGCGCTTCTTGGGAACATCGGATATCGACTCTTGAGGGACCGT
>Ga0307514_10003513_pt1 | contig 14991 bp, 19 predicted proteins | sample 16_EM_MG_FD_203088 | JGI IMG/M metagenome (GOLD analysis project Ga0307514, IMG submission 203088) | Populus trichocarpa ectomycorrhiza microbial communities from riparian zone in the Pacific Northwest, United States - 16_EM | ecosystem: Host-associated > Plants > Roots > Unclassified | place...
GATTGCTCACCGTAGGGAAAGTCGCGAGATACCACATATCATATGTCTAATTTCTGGTTGAAATACCATGGTTTTGAAATGAAGAGAATGTCACATACCCAGATGTGCAGCCATTCGCTAGCTTTTTAAAGCATTCCATCAGATAACGGTACTAGTAAAGCAGGAGGGATATACTACTACCTTTGTCCCAATCCCAACAAGAAAACCAGACAACAAGACTTGCTCAAGCGGAATATTCAATGACGGCCACACCTTGGGCACGCCGCCAGCCAGAGTCTGCTCGATGTAAGCAACCAGAGCACCTCCGATAACGAGCCCGGCGACACCCGTCAGTGCGTCTGCGTTGCCTTTAACGCCACGATGGACAAAACCAGAGACACCAAAAGTGTCGCCAGTGAGGAGGAGTAATTCATGGGCTGCAACAGATACGCCTGCGCCACCAAGAAGAGATCGCAAAGCCATGGAAACAAAAACTTCAGAAATTCTGGTTTGTTTTAAAAGCTTATCACACAAAAATGATGCTGATCCGACGGATCAATTGATTTACTTATATGACAATCAATCAGTGTTTACATGCTTGGCAATCACGTTCTTCCACTGCGTGTGCCCCTCCACGTCCTCGTCGCAGCACACGTTCTCAATGCCCTTGACATGGTCTACGCTCTGTATTCCCGCCACGTCAGTTGTCGCCTCGGAAATTCTGCACACTACTCCGAGAACCCAGTCCCGCGTCGAGTAGCCGTTCAGGACCCTGCCCGCCGCCACCCGTCTCACAGCTGTCCAAGGTGTAGGGTGCGTTGACACAGGGGTCCCGAATAAATAGACATCCTGGATGAGATGCGCCATTTGTGATAGTGGAAGTGTCGCCAGGTGGAGCAGGGCCTCGAAGATAACGAGAGCGCCTAATGAATACCCTACAAGTGTCACCGGGCGATTGCCGAATGCATGTTGGGAAAGCAGGTCTGCCAGCACGGCCCCTGTCTTGAGTGCTAATGCACGGGCGTTCATCCACGGGTTGTCTACGATTAAATGGATAAGTCATCATGCGCCACTGTGTTGATTAGGTGCTGCCAACCAATAATTTGACCAATTCTGAGCAGTGCAAGGGGAGCCAACGAAGACATAATACCTGCCAATATAGTCCGTCTTAGGATCTGCCCACTCACGTAACCCATAGCTTCTGATTGGATGAGCGTTTTCAACGCGTTCGACAGTTTCTTCAGATTTTCAACTTCCTGCCAAATTATGACATGGAAGATTTTTGATGACATTCCATTCTAAACTTACCCACTGAAGTGCGAAGGTGTCATTTCTGTTGCCATCGAAGACTTTCCATGGAACGGTGACATCCTCTATGTCATTCAACCATCCACTCACACAGAGGTTCACGCCCAACTTTTCTGGTCTTCCCACATTCACATCGACTATGTCCAAGTCCTTGACCTCTTTCATATGTCGCTCCACCATCATTTTTGATTGATTCGCACCATACACACCAAAAAGTGCGGCACAGACCACGGATGAGCCTGCTAGTCCAGTGGCTAGAAGACCAAGCAGAGAACCGCCGATGCCGAGAAGTCCAAGGACAGCGCTGACACCTGCTGCCACTAGGGGCGCCGCCAGACCACCCGTCAAACCGATCAGCACACCTCCTGCTAAAGCTCCGATGGCGGCACCTGCGAAACGGAAAACTGTGTTACGCTCTGCGTGATCGTCTAGTATAGTGGAGATGCTTGATTTTTTTCGTACTTGTTCCAGTGCGTTGGTAGGGTTTTGGAGTGTCGAGCTGATTGCGAACTCTTGGAGAGGGCACAAGGATGACAGGAATGTGCGTGTGCGTGCAGAATATTGCTTTGAAGATGTGATGTCGAGGAAGAGAATGGCATTGATGAGTTTGTGAAAATCTGAGATTGGGGACGGTGCGGCCAGACCAATGGTGGATGTATCTGCGTTGTTGTCAAGCAATGGGCAATTTACTTGATAGATAATAAGTTAGTGTTGCAAAGCAAACGAGTCAGTGTGCGACGTACGCTCTTCCTCTCTGTCAAAGCACACGATCCAAGCCTTGGCAAGTAACGCCTGGGCCCAATTGTTGACGTCTTTTTCGACGTCTCGTTGTCTCGAAATGGCGTTGTCGTCTGACATGGAGCACTCCATTGCAGCGTAGATGAGAAGGGTATTCCGATAACTAGCTAGTCTGCGATAGAAGAGCTGGAAGACGAGGGATCTTTGGGCAGGGCTGGAGTCTGTCGGAGGCGTTATCTTTTCGAGATCTGTGTCCATGGCTTGAAGACATCATCTGCCAATCACGGAAGCAATCGCGCCAAGGTTCGACCCCAGAACGGCCAGTACCATGACCCCGGGGTCCCTTGATGCATGTACAATCAAATTAGGGGAAAAGCTTTCTCGTGAAACTGTTTGCAATCGAACTATGCCTTCCCTCCCGTTTTCCACTATTGAAGACAGCGAACTCGATGGCGTTCGGTCAGGCCCACTTATCGCGTTGTTTTGCGCGGCGAAAAAGAGTGGACCTGTAACGATTCGTTCGTTTATTTCCATCCACATGCTCGCCATTTATTCTAATACCACTGCTTCCAGGAAATTACATTGCTGGCCAGACGAAGAAGGTTCTACGCATGTCCAAGCCGAAAGGTGCTCCAGATTACGGTCAAGTGTTTCTGAAACTACCTGTCGAGTTGCAACTACACGTACGCGACTATTATCGTCTGACACTAATAATTTAAAAACGCTTTACAGGTTCTCGAGTACTTGCACCCTATCGACATCTACTATTTCTCGCTAGCATCCAAATCTCTTCGTAGATTTATCTTGCACCGAAGAGCTGTAGGAGTCTGGAAAACAGCGTTTCGACGACATCCAGATCTACCCATGCCACCTCCAGGAGTAGCAGAATCGGATTGGGCTTTTATGCTTTATGGCCCCGGTATATGTGGTGTACGTTCCGTTTTACTTGTCCACGGCTTTCGCTTATTATTCCACGTCAGATTTGCAGCAAATATGGTGCGCTAACGGACTTTGCGTTTCTAAAGCGCTATTGCCACTTTTGCATGGTCTGCATTGTCACGTATACACCTGTTTTTTAATCGTTTCCTCATATTCTGGACACAAACAGGGAGCCGATTATTTCTTTCTTGACGAACTCAAAGACTATTTTGGTGATTCAATCTCAGAGGGACATGACATCTGGGCATTACTCCCAAGGTCTTTTCGACGCAGTAATTCGTTTGATTCTTTCTGTTTGCCATAATGCAACTGACGTCCTTGCTGATGCCTTCCGCCATGATGCCGACGACGTTGATGACATGGAAGACGCCAGGTTTCTGCTAACCGACTTTGACCCTATGTACAAGAAATTAACGTTGATCCAAATCCTCGTGGCAAATGGAGTTCCTCAGCTGCCTCAATTATATCAGGAATATAAGGCGTCGCTTGCTGTTTGTATACAGAAGCGGCATGAAGTATGTTTGGTGGATCATTGAATTTCTTCCTTCGCATAGTTGACGTTGTTCAGTTTGCGTCCAGGACCAACATGTGGGCCGCGGACATCTATGATCTTTGTTACAACGAGTATTTCGATCTCTATCGGCGCCTCGCTCAAATGTACGACGCCTGTCCACGTTGAGACAAGGACACGCTTAACTTTCACATAGATGCAAAATCCGCCTCCATAATCTCGGCCATGAGATGGAGGACATCGAATGTCTTTCGGATCATATTTACCAAGTCCTTCGCGAGGGGACTATTCACCGCCTCACTACGAAGGGTGTGTAATAATCAGTTTTGAAAAATGCAACTCATCTCTCTCTCTCCCCCAGCTTTCCGAAGGATCAAAATCGACCTTGAAGGACGTATTCGAGATAGGAGGGCAATAAGAATCAAGGAAGCACGTCACCACCTTCTCAAAGGCATCTATCACGATTACCTCAAGACTCTGCCTCCAGAACAATGGCACCACCTCCCGCAGGCGCAATATATCCTGTGTATCGAAGGTTTCGAGGACTTTTTGAATGCTCCCCCTGATAAAAGAGGAGACATGGCCCCTTGTCATGCCGTGACTTGGTTTCCCAGATTCATCGAGGAATGGACGAAGGACGAACAAAAGGCAATCGTCCGCCTCTTGCCCAGAAAAGAAGAACCGGAAAGCTTCGAAGCTAAACTGAAAAGACTAGAGCTTGCCACTTCCGTCCTCAGGTGTACCATGTGCAAGGATAGGCACCATGCAGGCCGCGTTCTCATTGGCTGGAAAGCTATTTGTCGTCATAGGTGTTCTATGCTTGAGGGTTTGCGAAAGTCTTGCGTGAGCTATGAAATGAACTATATCGCCAGACTTGCCGCTATTTCTGTCGTCTCTTGTGTTGGGCTAGATCCGTCGATGGCCACGGTCGATGACATGAACGCTCGTGATGATAGGTTTATGTGTGGAGATTGCATGCCTGAGAATCATCGCGGTCTTCACGGTTGGAAGGTGTATACCTGGATCGAATGCGTAAGTCCTCAGATGGGTTGTTTTTGTTTTATTTTTTCACCCTTGTCCAAAAATGTTAAATTTGCAGATTCAACATGTGGTCGAGAGACATGTATACACTGGCAGGAGCCCTGCTTGGTATCTACTCACTCCGGAGGCGACTCGATTCGTTCGCGGGCATGAGTCTCCATATCCTCATCCACGCCATCGAATTTGGCGCTGCAATCATTGTGCGCACCACTTTCAGGATCTAGTATATCAAAAGGATGCCATCGTCCATGCAAAGAGAGTGTAAGGCTTTTATTTTATTTTATTTTATTACCGCTCCTAATTTGAGCTCAGTCATTGCATCAAGGAACCTGTCATAGGAACCGACGTGGCCGTAGATATGAGATTCCGTTTTCAAAAGCGTCGGCCTTTCCGTATATGTTTTGACCCCATGTTCAATCTCAGGTGTATGCACTGCCCGGAGTTACCGATTTACAAGCTATGGCATGACGTGGCGTTGACGAAGCATTTGAAAGAAAAGTATGTTGTTTACTTACTACTGGCCACATACGTGATTTGAACCCCAACAAGGCATCATGTCGATGAACCAATGCAAGGCATGGATTGGTCAATTATAGGAATAGTCGCTTCAGGCCAAGAGAATGATTCTTCTGTCTTTTGACCGACCTCTTTGCCTCAGTACTACAACTCAAAGTTTCGTTGATCTCTTTGCGTCCAGTGACTATCTCCCCTTCTGGTCGTCCGATGACACATACACAACCCGACTAAACGAGGATACTGAGATACTGACTCTGTCGACAAGAGGTATAGGACTACCACACAGATATTGATTACCGATTGTCCATTGACTAGAGGATAACAATAAAGCACTGGGCTAATCATAGATGCATGCATGATAAAGACAGAACATTGAGCGTAATGAAAAAAAAGTCCGCGTAGTAATGATCGACTTTCATTATCTGAATCCGCCTGTCAATTTCTGCAAGCAAGCGACCGGTGAGACGAGAAAGAGGGTAGAGACGAATAACAGCTCACAGTAAGGTCGGTCGACTTGAAAGGACAAGTGAACTCAAACACGTTTGACACTACAGGTGAAACCGTGATGATGAAAAATCGAATGCCCAGCTACACTTCCGTAAGCATAACCATCCGAAGAATACAATTTGCAACTCAATCACTCACCTTGATTTTATAATTCACACTTAGCCTTCCTTTTTGTCCGGAAGATGAGTCACATTTTTGCAAAATATCCGCCAACGCTCTTCCTGAAGCATCGACCGAGGGGTCGTACGTCAAAGCGAAAGGAAAGGTAAAGTTAGTCTCTGCGCCCTTTTTGAGTGTGATGTCGGTAGTTGTCCCGCCGCCGATGGCGATGTTGTCTATGGGGTAGGTGATTTCTAGGTTGATATTTTTCATAGCCACGTCGAAATAATTGAAGTTGTCAACTCTGAGCAAAGGGAAATAAATAAAGGCGCAAAGGGTAAGGAGGATGATTCGTACGAGATATCAACGCCCATGTTCACTTGGAAACCCCCAGAGCCCAGTTTTTGGAGCTGAGAGAAAAGGTAAGTATATCACTCTGTAAACCCCGCGAGGTGGACATACCACACTTCCACTCTGCGAATTGGGCTTTACATTGCCTATTTGGATATTGGGAGGACGTAACCACTGAATATGGAGTTAAGAGAGGTAATGATGCGGGCTGATTGGAGGAGACATACTAATGCCAGCGCTAGCCCAATGCTTAAAATTAAGAAGAGTATTGTGATCGTCGAGCAAACACAAAACCGCCCAATCGTGCGCACTATTCCACCCTTGTAGGTTTATATTAATTAGGAAGACTGTGGTGAACCTCGTCATGACTTACCTTTGTCCACAACTTTCCTTGGTGATCATACCGGTATTGCCTATATGCACTGGGTGTGCGTCTGATTCAGAAGTCATTGATGTTCTATACAAAGTGGAGATTTGAGATTTACCTCTTCTCAACGGATGTAAATTCTCCCTGATCGAACCCGTCTCTCTCTCTGGCCGAAGTCAGTTCTGCACTTTGTTGTGCAGGGACAGGGACAGCCGCAGGGACAGCCGCAATCTCTACTGGACGCTTGCTTCTGGACGACCCGACCATACTCTTCTCTGTCGCATGTCGTCGTATCGGGGGATAGCCACCAGCCTCGTACCCGTAATTAGGTGGATTGTCTCCATGGTCGTTAGATGCGCTTTTGCTGTACCCATAATCACCGTAGACGTTCTCCTGATCGACACTGTTCCCGAACTCGTCTTCATAATTCGGGGCCTCAAGCTCTGGTGTCTGAGCTCCATCCGTATCATCCAATTCCTGTTGGCTTTGATAGGAATTATCTGCGCTTCCCTCCCCGTATTGCCATGGTTCTTCAGGTTGCGGTTGCACTGTATTACTGTAATACTGGTCGCTGGAACCAGCGACATATCCAGTGTATGGATCGTAAGACATCTTTGGTCACGTTGACTATACAGAGCCGTCGCGAAGACAGATGTAAGAAAGAAAGGTTTACAAGCCTTGAGCAAGGCGGTGACATTGTTTTGTCTCCGCAGTTATCCTCTTTGGCATATCTTGCGGACGGCACGTGGTTACGTCACACAAAATTTGATATAATTTGTACGAAATTTTAAAAACCCGAAATGTCCTACTTGAGACATAAAAAAAGGTTTATTCGACACCTCTAACGTCAGGTCCCACCATGTACGTTGGAGGCTCTGGAGATACTTGTTCTCAAAACGCTGCCAGATCCTTCAGAAGAGAAAAATCGTTGAGGACCCATGCTAGCTGAAGAATGTTGACCTGAAGATGTCAGCGGTACTGCTTGATTTGATGGAGGAGGGATATAAAACCGGTTAGACGATGCTCGACTGAGGCTGCTGCCTTGTTGGATATGATGCTGAGGAATTGGAGGTGGGCCCATGTTCACCTGTCTTTGGATGGGCTGACCCGTCCCATTATTCCTTGACGAAGATATTGTCTGCACAGGTTTAAAACGGGATGGAGGTGGCATCGCGGTGCGGTCATTGGACGATTGTGGTACATTTTGGGAAGGTTTCTGGGGTACTTGAGTGCGTTGAAAGGTACGAGCAGCACTTTGAATATGTGTTAACGTTGGAGGATGAAATTTACTCTCTGGAGCCTTGTAGGCATATTGTCTGGACAGCAAAGTTAGAACGAACAGCGTGAAAAGAGGTAGACATACTCTAACGAGCGACTTGATATAGGTCTTGACTATTTGGAATCAGAACAACAGCCGCTTCAGCTTGCTTAACAGTACGTACATTCGAATCTTGTGCGTACAATTCTGGCACTTGTTGACCAGATTGCAGCGTCAATCTGCTAGGACCAACAGGTGTACTGGTCGAGCGTGGACTTGAGCCTGTCATTACTCTGCTTGAAATAATAAACCTCAGGATTGATAATATTAAAATATTAATGTGCGATTACTGTTGTGTAGACGCCATCTGTCGCTTTCCATTCGCATTGACGAAGTATTGATTGTCTCCTTTCCGTTGTATTTCAAGCCGATAGTGTTCGTTTTCTTCCCGTAGTGCGTTATTGTCCCTTGAAGCAAAAAGGGCGAAGTTCAGAACCAGACAGAAAAGCCGTTTCCCAGCAAGTACTTTTTAAGTTCAGATACCTCGCGTTTTAGGCGATCGATGACCTGCCGAAACTGCTGGTGGCGCGATCGATAATATCGCAGTTGCGAAGCTAGTGAATCCTGTTGGAACTGTAGACAGATAGATAGTTCGAAGCGGAGTTGAGGAACAAGAGATCATTTTTCTGAACCTTAGTAGCAAAAGCGACCGCGTCAAGAGCGCGAGGTAGAGACTGGAACCATTCTGACATAGGAGACTCCATCTACAACAACCTAAGCCAAATGTTTTGAACAAAGTTTCCACAAACCTCTCGTTGTAGAGGAGCTAGCTGTATGTCTCGCGCCCCACACTGGCTACAGCTCTGATCAGGATCTATATACTCGGTTATCGTGAGGTATAACAAGTCCTATAGCATGGAAACGAACTCAGATGAGAGTTGCAGACCACATGTCCACATTCAGTGAGCCAGAAAGGCACAGTTGGAGCACCATTATCCAGATTGAATGGCAAGCGGCATTTTGCACAAGACACGAATTCCCAGAAATCAAACTCTGCTTGATCTGGCGAGAAATTGGACATTATTATCGCAGACAAAAGCACGAATCCAAGAGCGGTCCAGTGTTGCCAGAATGATTTCCACCTAGTGAGAATACAAAGGAACGGATCAATGTCAAGGATGTAGTTTCTCACACGGCTGCCATCATTGGTCGCGTCGCAAATTGGCAGCTATCCTATATGTCGACCGTTCATGCAAGAATATCAACGAGAGGATGGTCTCTCGAATCACTGGTTCAGACCTCTCCGAACTTTCGTAAAGTGGATCGCGTCTCTGCGAGTGTCGAGGATATATTCAGTGTTCTCAAAGACTATGAGTTGAGAGGTGTCCCTCTGGTAATCGAGGACTTCCACAAGCACGAGAGATGGCCCTCAGAGATGTTTACGCTCGAAAATTTTGCGAAGAACTCGGAATCGACAGGTACGTCTTTGTCAAGTTCTTGGAAGCTATTGTTCTTGACTCGCCATATTATAACAATACAAGATATCAACGTACGAAATGTACACACCTGGGCTGATAAGGTTATCAATCTCACCGACTTTGTCTCAAAATCGCGTTCGATAAGTCAATTTGCGGAGGACGATGGTTAGTATTGCCTCCATTTGTTGAGCAGTGTTCAAAAATCATGACAATTTAACTTGCAGAAAGTGAACGGTTCTATGGAAAGGATGCAGAGTGCCCTCGACCATGGGAAGACTGGCTACAAAACAGTCAAGTTCTCCCGTCTGCGATTTTGAGTTATGGACCTCAAGATGAATTTCGTTTTCGACCTGAGTCGGTAAGTCACTTAAACAACTTTCTTGACATCTACTAGAAGCTTTGACAGTCGCGTATTGAAACTCTTATGTGCTATCTTGGTATTGGTGATACTTATACACCTTGCCACAAGGATCTTTGTGCATCTTCAGGTCAAAATCTGATGTGCTACACGGAGGGAAACGGTTCTTCTTTTTGGTTCATGACAGAAAGTTCAGCTGCCCCAGAAGTATCTAATTACTTTCATAAACTCGGCCAGGAGCTCGATCATGAGAATCACGTTATTACTCTCAACCAACTATCCAAAGCTCCTTTTAGTGTTTATGTCGTGGAGCAGAAACTCGGAGATCTGGTCCTTGTCCCACCTCGGAGCTGTCATCAAGTTGTCAACTATGGTGGTATCACTTTAAAGACTTCATGGTCTAGGATGACTTTGAAGGGCTTATCGATTGCGTATTACCATGAGCTCCCTATTTATCGCAGGTGCGCAAGGACCATAATAATATCAAGAGGACTTTACTGAGTATCAAAAGGGTTGGCCGACCAGAGACTTATCGAATAAAAAGCACGGTCCATTACGCTATGATGGGCCGTGCAGAGAAACTCAAAGGTCAACTGCGCCTCTCAAACAACCAGAGACCACATGCTCCCACCTTCCAGGCAGCGCTTGTTGAAGCGATCAACTTGTCCACATCTAACTCTAAGGCCCTAACTGTCTCGTCTGCGAATGACAGAACCTCTTCGTCTCTTGCTCTGGAACTGAAGGCGTTGATCACACTTTACGACTCAATATTGCAAGAAGAATACTCCGGTACCTCTATACAGACTCAGTTGTCTCATCGCCTCTCGAATGCAGATTTGCAAATTTTTAGTGATGACAATCGAATTGTTTGCGACTTCTGCGAAAACGACATCTTCCAGAGCTTTTTCGAGTGCGTACGGTGCAGGGATGAGTTATCGGACGGGCGCATTGTGTGCCCAGGATGCTATGCAGATGGCCGAAGCTGTCATTGTGTCATAATGCAGCCTACGCAGTGCAGGGATTTCCAAACTTTACTCCGCTCTCGAACAGAAGCAGTCGAGATTCTTAATAGGTATGAAGGAATTCAGGCAATGGACGCCGATCTTGATCTGGACTTGTACGTCCCAGAGCCAACCCTTTATCCAGACTGCTTAAAATCTTTTCAGCATGCAGCCCAATAATAACGTACCCCGCTTGTTTCGTGTGGCCTGTCATATCCTCCAGGTGCACAAAGATACAAAGGTATGTAAATCATACAACTTGCAGACCCGAGCGCCCATCCAGTTTTGTCGCAGAGACCCACGAAAATATGCTCGAATCATGGTGATCATGAAGTACTTTACGCTTGGGCCATATACTGCGATGGTTGCCACCGTTCTTCTTGCTTTGGTTATATTCTTAATCATCTCAAGATTCATTCCACCGAGGCCATTCTACTCCACAACTCTGATTCAACAATTAGAAAATACCACGAGAGGCACCTCCAGTCTAGAACACGATTTGAAAAAAGATCAGAGGAGTTGAAGAACAGTCGGAAGCAAGGATCTCCTGTAGATGGGCATCTTCTGTTGGCGTGTATCGCTTTGGAGTATAGCGATTTCACTCCCCAAAATTCGAAATCTTTAAAATTTGGTTGGTATGATCTAGCACTGGAGGAAATGGTTGGTCTTTGTGACGTTTGCGGGCTACAGCCAACCTCATTTAATTTTGAACAGGGCTTCGGACGATCGGGGTCGACTACCTCGACCCATTCCAGTTTGAAAGGTGGAAATAACAAGCGATTAGTGATCACTCTTCCTGCCAGGAAAGGTTCGCCCAAGGGACTGCAAAGCACGAAACGACAAGCTTATGTCGATATACCTTCGGCCCCATATCGCATTCCTCGCAAACGTCGTCGAACTTCGAGGTATATGGAAAGTTACATGGATGATTCGTCAAGCCTCAGTTCCTGTTCTTCGCACGACCAGACCGTGCTGTGTCCAATTCAAATGACGTTACCGGCTGCCAAAGAAAATTCAAATTCTTCCTCGACGCTCGTGTCACCAATCAGCGATGATGTTAGGGGAAGTCAATCACTGGCAATTGAGAAATCTTCATCTTTAGAAACGACAAACGTTGAAGGAAACAAAACCGACTCTAAATATGTGAAACAAGTTCAACCGTCAACAACCTCCCCTTTGAAATTCATGAAAGACCAAGCAGCAAAAAAAAACGTTCTATCTAAACTGCACTTCAAGAAAATCTGTGTTCCAACTCATGAAGACGTTTCGATAAGTAGTCCAGCAAGTAATGCTATCAGCAGGGCCGATGGTGACTTGCCTGACCCATTGAATCACGACACTCAAACCCACCCGACCAATTCTCAATCACTCCTGGAAGGAGCACAGTATTTTCCTCCTTCAGAAGAGATTTCGGGTTTGGGAGACATATCCCATTTGCTAACACAACTTGCTGGTGAAACTAATATCTTTTCTGTACGTATTCACTCTTCTATCTACTTTTCCAGAGCATATTTTCATTTCTTTTATATTCAACAGCAACTGTACCATAACTCAGAGTCACATTGAAACACTTTAAAGTGGTAGATTCCCTTGGCATACTGCCCTCATCATTTATATATCCTTGTTTTCTAATCGTTCTCATATCTGTAGTCGTTTTCGAGTTTTGCTTTGTGCACCTTTTGTTACATCTTGCTGTACTTCTATCTCTACCAGTTACCCTATATAACCAAACCTGTGTGCTACATTTAGTATGGGCCACTACATTTGATTCGGAAAGCTATGTTAGAAACCTGTGAGTATTATTATATATCACGATTTATGCGACATCACATTCACGGTCGTATCCATGAGGATCCGTCAACATGAAACCAACCAAATTGGCTCGCGGCATCAACTTTGACTGTTTTTTCAGGCACCATCGGAATTACGTCGAGGAACTGGCCAGTATTCGTGTTAAGGATAGCGTCGTCCAACAAAGACGTCTGCAATTTCAATTGAAAGTTATGTTCTTGGCTGACAGCAATCGGTACGCATACTTTAGTCTTTGGAATCATTCGATGATCCTGTTCAATTCGACGATCAGTGGTACAGGCAAGGAGTTGTAGATATGCAAGTGACAAATTTAAGCACTAGATAGTCACATCTCCATCTCTTGATCAACTATGATCTGTAGAAGGGAATGTGGTGTCTTCGGTGACTGGTTTGCTGATGACAACACTTTGTGAACAAAAGTTTTGAAGAACTAACTAGAACTAAACTTGAACTAAACGACCGTTTATTTTTGGTCATATTAATTATCAACAAACACATTACCAAATTTGGAAAATGGATACGCATTTCCATATTTAGTTTAGAGAGGCCAAGGTCCACCTAGCAACAAAGGCTTGAGTGAATACAGGTGAATACAGAAACCGAAGCAATTGGCAATTTCAATTTTGACACCCAAAGTCGGTTGGGTTGAGAAATTCGACATATTCTATAATTAAGCTAGTAGTACTATTCTCCTATTTGGGTGTTTTCCTTGTCGATGCACCGTTTCATACGAAGTCGCGGCCAGCTATAAAAAGCAGCATATGCTCTAGAATTTTAAACAGTCATCTCTACTACTAGCTTATCAACTCCTCACAAAAAAGCCCAACTACTACCACATCACCTGAAATGTATTTCACCCGTGTGATCTCCACCATTGTTGTCTGCAGTACGTTTTCGCAATTCCTAGATCCATGAGAGGGCTAATCATTACTCTCGTTTTTTTATCTCCAGTCGCCGTTTTTGCATCTGCATCACCCATTCCGAGTCCTGTGGCTGAGGGAGTCGAGCCTCTTGACCTCATTGTAAGTTGACTTGGTTCGTTCTCTTGCCAATTTTTTGAGACTGAAACCGTTTGCTAGTCTCGTGAGATCGTGCACTTGGAAGGGCGCCCCTGCACGCCATTTGGATGCTACTAAAATATTTTCTCCAATATATCAGTGCTGTATGGAACCTCATAGAACGGTGACGAGGTAGTAAAACCTCTAAAGTAAACTTTATTTTCGCTCTCAATCCAACCCGAGGAATTCTGATTATTTGACCCGGGATACACCTTCGTTTTCTGCTGTTGACTTTTTTTTTGTTTATTGGTTATTTTTTTGAATATCGGATAAATTAAAGAATGTGGATATTCTTATTTGGAGCTGTGGCTCACGATGCGTTCTCACAATCCTTTTGACCAAGCCGATTTCCCAAATAAAAGCGATACATATGTTTTTTTTATCTTGTGAGACATATCTTGAGATTAACCAGACGATGGCGCCACACGAGCTCGGTCCAGACGAAGAACAAGTTTTTGAGAAATGGAAGAGGCCCCAAAGCAGAAAAGCATTATCAATTAATACGAGGTATGGCCTCGCTTTGCTCTGGCCCGTGATGAGACGTTCCATTTGCAAAATTTCGATGCCGAACTTGGAAGTTCAACCGAAAACCCCCCCTTGACCATTGAATGGTCAAACAGGTAAGACGTCAACTCAAAAACGCATGCACCCTATGATATAGCCGGCAAATTGGCCCTGTAGAAAGGTGGGTTCTGAGCACAGAAAGTAATATTGATGCCACGGTGAAAGCATCTCGGAGGGTAGACAATAACGAGACGAGCCCGTGGTAAACGGAAAGGAAAGGATAGCAAAAATCCAGGTACGAATTGGGGGAGAGCGTGAACAGAAGCTTAAGAAAGTGTATCAATCACGTTTGGGCTTATTTTTGGTGAGATTCTAAAGTATCTGACCTGACCAATTAGCAAGTTCGTCATAGTACGGACAATGGCGTCCCTAATGTCTTATACATAGAAAGTACATTGTGAGATAGATTTGGAGCGCCACGATCGTTTGTGGAGTTCTTGGCCGTTCGAATAGGTCGCCCGAATGACTTGAACACAGTGGAAATGCACCCTCATCACGGCTGGTAGTCTGGGGTTCGAAATGTTCATCCGGGTCTATCCTTTTTGCTTTGACTCCGGGTTATTTCCGAACGGACCTGAAATTCGTTCAAAAAAAAAAGCACCGACTGAGAATAAAAATAATCAGCAAGGTAGCACAATTCTGGATACGACGTACATAGGGTGAAAAAGAAAAAGGGCGAAAACTTTTGTGTCGAGCGAACGTGTTGTAGAAATGAGTAAGTGGCATTACTTACTTCACTTCGAAATTCTTCGTGCTCCTGGTCTTGGACCGGTAGAGGTATGCATCATTTCGGTCCGTACTCTACTGGCACTGATTGAAACAGATTATAAAAAGTACATTGTGAGATAGATCTGGGGCGCGGGCGCCACGACCGTTTATAGCGTTCTTGACCGTTCGAATGTATCGCCCGAATGACTTGAACACAGTGAAAATGCACCCTCATCGTGGCTAGTAGTCTGGGGTTCGAAATGTTCATCCGGCTCCATCCCTTTTGCTTTGACTCCGGGTGATTTCCGAACGGGACCTGATACTCGTTCAAACAAAAAAGGCGCTGACTGAGAAGAAAAAAAGTTAACAAAATAGCACGATTCTGGATATGACGTACG
>Ga0307514_10003514_pt1 | contig 14991 bp, 11 predicted proteins | sample 16_EM_MG_FD_203088 | JGI IMG/M metagenome (GOLD analysis project Ga0307514, IMG submission 203088) | Populus trichocarpa ectomycorrhiza microbial communities from riparian zone in the Pacific Northwest, United States - 16_EM | ecosystem: Host-associated > Plants > Roots > Unclassified | place...
AAGGAGTGAACGTTGTCGACCAGGAGTGGTAGTTCAGTTGGTTAGAATACCGGCCTGTCACGCCGGGGGTCGCGGGTTCGAGTCCCGTCCACTCCGCCAGTCAAGAGAACGGGTTGCATCAGAAATGATGCAACCCTTTTTTTTGGGCTACGCGTACGAGCCCCCCATGGCGGCGGACGCCGAACCCCGGTGCCCGCCCAACCTCGCCTGCAGGATGGCCAGAAGCGCCAGGACGGGCAGGGCCAGTTCCAGAATTTCTTCGAAACTGAGTATCAGATAGCCGCGAAACGCCGAAGAAGAATCAGCGGCGAACAAGTCCGGCTGTCCCGCGATGCGGCCGGGTATCTGGTCGAGGATGACCGCGGCCCCGATGACCAAAACGAAGGTCAGCGTGGTGGTGGCCTCGGGGCGCCATTGCCGCCATTGCCGCCATTGCCGCCATGTCCGCATCGCGCGGCCTGCTGACCACGCGCGTTTCGCCAGCCATCCAGCCGCGATGGCAATGGGCACGAGGATGGCCGCCGCAGCAAGGTTCCGCGAGAGCGACGCTTCCACAAAGCCGGCGCCGAAATGCGGCGCCAAGTGCCAATCCGCCTCCCGGGCCGCAAAGGCAAGAAGCACGATGCAGAGGGCCGTCCGGTCCAGCCGCGAGAGAAACGTCACGCGAACCATCAGCAGGCAGAACACCGCGGCCAGATACAGAAGAACCGTGCTTTGCTCGACGGGCCCGTTTTCCTCCAGCACCGCCGGCCCGAGGGCCTGAGGCGTGTTCAAGCCGACCCATGTGGCAGCGAAGACGAACACCAGCACCAGGCAAGGTCCGGCCCTGCCGTCGGCCAAGGCGCGCAGCGGCCGCGCGAGAGCTGCTGCAGCCTGGGGAGCGAGCCTCGGTGCCGCAGCCTGCAGCGCAAGCAGCGCGGCGGCAATGCCCGCCCCCAGCAGCGCGCCCGCCGCGACATCGAACGGAAAATGAATGCCGACGTAAACACGCGCCCAGCCCGTGGCGATGGCCGCGGCAAGAATGACGAGCCCCACGTCGCGCATCGGGCGTCGCAGCAAGAGCGTGAAGGCCATGGCGAACATCACCGAGGCATGCGTGCTGGGCAGCCCCGCGCGCAGCCCGTGCGGGACATGCGCAGGGCTCAGCCCCATCATGAAAGGACGTGGCAGGCCCACGGCGGCGGCGATCTCCTGCGAGATCAGGGAGGCCGCTCCTCCGGCCGCCAGCACCGCCAGCACGCAAGGCCGTTCCGCAACACGCCGCCACGCCGCCCAGGCAAGAACGGCCGCGCATGCCCACGACGAGCCCAGCGCGATGGCCGATGCGAACCGAAGCACCGCGGGCGAGGGAGAGAAGCCTGCCGCGAGTGCATCGAAGAGGGCGAGATTCAGTGGGTGCATCCTTTTGGTTTCACTTTCCTTGCGCGTTCGAGCCGTTCGTGCGGAAGCATGTGGGATGCATCGTAAAACGACTTTCGCCCAGATCAACCGATGCGCTCGACCCCGCACCAGCGCGCCATGAACACCGCCAGCACGGCGCTCACCTGCATCAGGCTGTCGATCGAAACCCATTCGTCGATGCCGTGGATGCTGGAGCCCGTGGGGCCATAGCAGACCGCAGGAGTCTGCCCGTAGATGTTGAAGAACTTGGCGTCCGTCGTGCCCGTGAAGGCCGTGGGTTCGAGTGCCTGCCCGACGATGTCCTGGTGGCATTTCGAAAGCTCGGTGACGATCGGCGAACCCAGGTCGAGGTCGAACCCGTCGGCTTGGAAGCCTTCGTAAATCAGCTGGTAGCGCAGGCTCTCGCGGGCCGGATGCGCGGCGTACGCGGAAGCCAGCACGGTCTCGACTTCGGCCTTGGCGCGGGCCACGTTCATGTCGGGATAGAAGCCGATGCGAATGTCGCTGCGGCAGGCCGAGGGAACCGACGAAGCCCATTCGCCGCCCTGGATCTTTCCGAGGTTGAAGTTGATGGGATGCGGGTGGTGCGCGTAGCTGCGATAGCGGTTGGCAGGCTCGTTCCAGCGCTGCTCGAGCTTCTTGAGTTCCGAAAAAAGGTAGAGCGAGAAATCGATGGCGCCGACTCCGGTCTGCGCCACCGAGGCATGCACCGGCTTGCCCAGCACCTCGAGCGCGAACCACAGCACGCCCATCTGGCAGGTCATCACGCCGCCGAGCGGCTCGGGGATGATGGCCGCATCGGCGCGATAGCCCTCGACCAGGCAGGCCAGCGCGCCGTTGCCCGTGCACTCCTCTTCCACCACCGACTGGAAATACACCGGCGATGCCGGTTCGAGGCCCAGCGACTGCAGCGCCGCATACGCCATGGTGTACGCCGCAATGCCGGCCTTCATGTCGGCCGAACCGCGGCCGTAGAGTCGGTCCCCCTCGATCACGGGTTTGAAAGGCGGGTGCTTCCAGAGCACTTCGGCGCCGGTCGGCACCACGTCGATGTGGCCGTTGAAGATCAGCGAGCGGCCCTTCTGCGGCCCGCGGGGCTGGTGAATGCCGACGACGTTGGTGCGCCCCTCGTACGAGACGATGGACGGCGAGTAGCCCGGATGCTGACGGATCTTTTGCTCGTCGATCTCGAACTGGTGCACGTGCAGGCCCAGCTTCGCGAAGGACTCGGCCATGAAGGCTTGCGCGCCTTGCTCGTGTCCCAGCAGCGAAGGATGCGCGACGAGCTGCTCGAGCATTCGAACGGCCGGCGCGCGCAGCGCGTGGGCCGCCTCCACGATGGCGGCTTCGCTGATTGGATCTTCGGTGAGCTTGGGCATGGAGTCGGGGCCGCCTGCGTTGGCGGCGCTGGAAGAAGAAGGTCATTCTTCCACGCCCGGCGGGCGCCGCCCAGCCAACGCCCTAGAAGTCCAGCTTGGCGCTCAGGCTGAAGGTGCGCGGATCGCCGGGCTTGATGTAGTTGTCGTACTGGTATTCCCAGTAGCGCCTGTTCGTCAGGTTGTTCACCGCCATCCGGAAGGTGGCGTCGTGGCCGCCGAGGCGCGTCGAATAGCTCGCGCCGATGTTCGCGACGGCATAGCCGGGGAGCCTGAGCTGGTTCGAGGCATTGAGCATGGTGCTGCCCGTGTACTTCGCGTCGGCCGAGAGCTTCAGGCCCGGCACCTGCGGCACCGCATAGGACACCTGCGCCGTGGCCACCAAGTTAGGTGCGCCCGCCACGCGGTTGCCGATGTTGTCGACGCCGCGCCGGTACGAGCTGTCGAGGAACATCAGGTTGCCGCCGATCTGCCACTGCGATCCCAGGCGCGTGGAAGCGGCCAGTTCCAGGCCCTGGTAGATCGACTGGCCGTTCTGCACCAGCACGTTGGCGCTGTTGGCGTATTCGGCGCCGCGCTCGATGCGGAACAGCGCGGCCGTGGCGCTCCAGCGCTCGCGGTCGGTCTTGATGCCCAGCTCGTACTGCTTGCTCTTGAGCGGCTTGAGCAGCTCGCCTTCATTCGCATAGAGGTTGCTGACCGAGCTGCCCTGCTCGAGCGATTCGACATAGCTGGTGTAGAGCGTGGTGTCCGGCGCGGGCTTGAACATCAGCGCCAGCGTGGGCGTCAGCACGCCTTTCCTGGCGTACTCCGAGGTCTTGGCGCCGTCGGTGCCGTAGCCGCGCTGTTCGTAGTTGGTGCTGCGCAGGCCGGCCAGCACTGACCAGCGGTCCGACAGCTTGATGGTGTCGCTCGCGAAGACCGCGCGCTGCACGATGTCGCTGTTGCGGTAGAGCGCGAGGTCGGTCGTGCTGGCATAGGCGTTGGTGTTCTGCCCGAAGATGCTGCCGGTGCCGATCCACTGGTAGACGCTGTTGCTGCTGTAGTCATTGACCTGCTTCTGCCACGACGCGCCCAGCGTGAGCTGGTGCTCGATGCTGCCGGTGCGCAGCTTGCCTTCGGCCATGGCCTGCCACTGGTCGAAGCGATGGCCCTCGCGGGTGTCAGAGCGGTAGTCGTCGTAGGTGCCGCTCGCATCCTGCAGATAGAGAATGCCCTCGTTGCGGCTGCGCTTGGAGGTGCTGTGGCTGTAGCTGGTGCTCAGGGTCCAGTCGGGCGTCAGCTTGTACTGCAGGCCCGTCGAGTAGAGCTGCAGATCGGTGGCGAGGTGCTGCCCGGGGCCCAGGAGCCGCTGGTCGTCGCCGCGCACGGCGGTGGGCAGGCGGCTGCCGGTGTACGCGCTGGTGGAGATCGACGGCGTCTGGTCCGTGGAATTGCGCTTCTGGTACAGCGCGTCGAAGGTCCAGGTCAGGTCGCGCGTCAGCCTGGCGTCGAGCGCCAGCGACACCGAATCGCGGCGGATGCCGCCGTCGTTGAAGGTCTTGCCTTCCTCGTGCGTCGCGTTGAGCCGATAGCCGAAGCGGTCGCCGGCGCCGAAGCGTCCGCCCAGGTCGACATGCTCATTCCAGATGCTGCTGGACTTGTAGCCGATGTCGATGCTCCGTACCGGCTGGTCGGTCGGCTTCTTGGTCACGTAGTTCACGATGCCGCCCGGCGAGCCGAAGCCGTACATGAAGCCCGACGATCCCTTGAGCAGTTCGATCTGCTCGAAGTGCTCGTAAGGCAGCGTGATGGCGTAGCTCAGGAAGGGCTTGCCGTCCATCCGGTAGCCGTTCTGCCAGTCCAGCGGCAGGCCGCGCACGGTGATGTAGCTCGCCCAGCTGCTGTAGGCGCCGCTGTTGTCGGAGACCGAGGCATCGAGCGCGAACACGTCGCCCAGCTTGGACACCTGGCGCTCCGCCAGGTCTTCGCTCCTGACCACCGTGGTGGAAAAGGGCGTTTCAAGCTGCCTGCGCGCGCCCAGGGCGCCGCTGCTCACCTTGGCGCCGAGATGCTGGGGCGTTGTTTCTTCCACCGCGGTGGCCGTGACGGTCGGCAGCGCGGCGGCAGCTTTGTCGGTGGCTTCCTGGGCATAGGCACGGCCGCTCTGGGCGGCTGCGCACAGGACCAGCAGCGTGGCGCCGGTGCCCAGGCCGAGCGTCGAGTGCTTGAAGGAAGGGAAGGGGACGATTCTTGGTGCCGGGCGAGCGACGGCTGGCGCCACGCCCTTGAGTCTTGGGTTCGACAATTGCTATCTCTGGAGGTAAATAGCAATCATTATGATTCATAAGCTGAGAGGAATCTTGCAGAACTTCCGGATTGCTCCGGGGTTTTCCGGTGCGTCAACACAGCAGGCCAGCCACCATGTTGACCGCGCCTTGATAGTTCTCGCGCGTATGGCGGCGCTCGAATTCGTGCAGCCGCGCAGCAAGTCCGGCTTGCCGCGCCGTCGCGCCCGCCAGCAGCGCGCGCACGGCCGAGGCCTGCGCCAGCGCATGTTCCAGATCCTTGGCCGTGTGCTGCGAAAGCGGCCAGCCAGCGCCCAATGGTTCCAGCCGCCAATCAGCCCAGTCATGGATGCGAAAGCTGCCGTCCTCTTCCCTGAAGACTGCATTGCTGGAGAGATGGGGCAGCATCAGCTGCAGCGGCATGGCCTGCATCGCCTGCACCAGGGAGGGCCAGGCGAGCCGCAGCGATTCGATGGCGTCCGCTTGCGCCTTGTTGTGGGCGGCGGCTTCCAGCAGTGCGTCGAAGCGGATGTGCACAAGCCGCTCCGGCAGCAGGGCGCGCGAGCGGCGGTAGCGCTCGACAAGGCCGGGCGGTGGCTCGAACGCCATCAGCCGGATGCGCAATGCCGAGACGCCCTGCGCATATTCCGTTCCGTTCGTGCGCCGGGATTGGGTGTTCCAGCGCATCAGGTGGCAGGCAAAGCCGCTCACGCGCGTCTTGCCGAGCCATTCGAAAGTCGGCAGTCCGACCGCGCCAAGGTCCAGCAGATCGGCTTCCTGTTGGGCCGCCGCGTCGCGCGCGTGATCGAAGAGCTTGAAGAGAAAGCCATGGCTCGCACCACCTTCGCCGCCGAACGGCCTCACGAACAGTGCCTTGATGTTGCCGGCACCCAGGGTCCGGGTCTGCACGTCCAGCCGCATGCCGTCGAGCGGCAGGCCGAGCTGCGCGTGGAGGACCTCGCGCATCCATTGCTCGCGCCGGGCCGGTTCCAGCAGCTCGTCGAATGGGCCGCGAACCGCCGCGGGTGCCTGCCACTGCACGCCGGGCAGGAAGAGGGCGCGAACCTGGCTGCGCTGCCTGTCCAGCGCCGCGAAATGAAACACCACGAAGGCGATCTGCTGCAATGCCTGGCGCAGAAGAATCAGTGCCACCAGCACCATGAAGAGCGGCGGCAGCGCATCGTGCCAGTATTGCCAGACCACGAAGGCCAGCGCGAAGAAGAATCCACCTTGCACGAACCCGCTCATCAGGCGGTTGAGCGCATCGCGCATGCCATATGCCAGGCTCGGCCGCCACGCAATGGCGACGTGCAGGGCCAACGGCACGAGGCCGCACCACAGCAGCGTCGCCAGCAGCATGGCGGGGTACAGAGCGGCCAATGCCGCCATGGCCAGGCCGGCGAACACCAGGGCGGCGGCGCTGCGCAGCAGGCGTTGATAGGCTTGCCGCGCGGTCTTCGACTGGTTGTTGAACAGGCCCGTTTTCTCGCTGGCTTGCCATTGCTGCTGCGCGCCGCGCTCGCACAGCCAGTCGATGAGCTTCTCGGCCGCCAGATGCAGCACATAGGCCGCGACGATGGCGCCGCCGACGAGCAGCACCTGGGTCTTCTGTGGCATGTCGGAAAGGACTCGCGGCAGCAGCGTGGCCACCTGGGAGCCGGTCAGCATGACGACGAGCTTCCACGGCAGCCAGAGCGTCATCAGCAGGCTCAGCTGCGATGCGAGGACCGTTCCCACGACTAGGACCACATGGCCCGGCGTGTGTGCCAGCAGGATGCGGTAGACCGGCAGGCATGAGCGCACGGCGCGCAGCATGGCGGGGTACATCCCGGCAGGCCGGTCAGGTGCCTCGATCGCGACGCCCATCAGTGCAGGGCCTGGCGCGGCCTGAAAGGTGCAGACAAGGCATCTCGCAAGTGGTTCATGGCGGCTTCGCTGGAAGTACTTCCGGCCGGCCGGGACTCATCCGTTGCAGGGGGCGGCGTACCCGGCGCGCCAGTATGCCATCGGCAACGTCATGCGGCCGATGCCGCTTCGGGTGCGGCGGCGACAGAGCGGTTTTCCTGCGACGGGGCCTCGTTCTTCGATGGCTTGACTTCGCGTAGGCCGTTTTCCCAAGTCGGCTTTGGCGGCATTTTGCGGACTTAGCATGGATGTTCGAACAGGCCGCCGAGGGTCGCGAAAGAATGCGCCTCGGCCTTTTCATCGTTCCAGCCAGCAAAGGAGAGCGTCATGCGATCCATCCAGTTCCGAAGCCTTGCGCTCGCGTGTGCCGTTGCAGTGGGCGGCGCCGCAGTGGTGGGCTGCACCACCACGCGGCCCCAGGACCAGGCCAGCACGGCTTCATCGCGCGCATCGATCGATGCCCAGGTCGACGCCGCACTGTCCAAGTTGTACGACTCCGTCAAGGGCTCGCGCGAGATCGTCTCCTCATCGAGCGGCGTGCTGGTGTTTCCCGCCGTGGTCGGCGCCAGCATGGGCATCGGCGCCGAATACGGCCGGGGCGCGCTGCGCGTGAACGGCCGCACGCAGGCCTACTACAGCACCACCGCGGGCTCGATCGGCTTCCAGGCCGGCGCGCAGTCGAAGGCCGTGATCTATGTGTTCACCACGCAGGCTGCGCTCGACAAGTTCCGCAACAGCAAGGGATGGACGGCAGGCGCCGATGCCACCGTGGCCGCCGCAACCATTGGCGCCAACGGCAGCATCGACACCAACACGCTGCGGCAACCCGTGGTCAGCTTTGTGCTGACCAACGTGGGTCTCGAGGCGGGCGTTTCGCTGTCGGGCGCGAAGATCACCGAGATCCGGCTGTAGCAGGCAACCGGCCGGAAGGCCTCGCCTTGGTTAGTTCGCCAGCTGCGCCTGCAGCTCGGCGACTTGCCTGCGCAAGGCATCGTTCTCGGCCGTCAGCTCGGCCACACGCTGCTCCAGCAACTGGAGAGTGTCGGGCTTTGCCGCCTGATCGGCCGGATTCGATTCAGCGGATTCGGCCGATTCCTCACGTGGCTTGCGCCTGGCCTCGCGAACCCGCTTGGCGGCCTGCCTGAGTTCGTCCTTGCCCGCATTCGCCGCCGACACCTGCTCTTCCGCAGGCAGGCTGGCCACGGCCGCCGCCGTGTTGATGGAAATCACGCCCGACTTCACGGCCGCCACCAGTTCGGGTGCGGCCTGCTTCTGGATCTTCTCGATCATCACAACCTGGTTGCTGCTCAGGCGCGCGGCCCTCGCAATGGCTTCGCGGCTGCTCAAGGGAGCAGGCGGGGGAAGGGCGGAAGCGTTGTCGGTCGACGATTCGGTGGCGGGCGTGTCGGTGTCGAAGGGCGCGTCGTTGTTAGATGGCGCCGTATCGGCCAGTGCGCGTGCACGGCGCTCGTCGACGATGTCTTTCTTTCGCAGCGCCAGCACGCCGCGCAGGAAGTCCGAGATGCTGCGCCGTCCGAGGTGCTGGTCGATCATCCACAGGTGCACATCCTCGATCGTCCTGAAGCGCGTGTTCTGCACCGTCTGGAACGGCAGCCCGTGCTTCTGGCAGATGCCGTAGCGGTTGTGGCCGTCCACCAGCACGTCGCCCCACAGCACCAGCGCGTCGCGGCAGCCTTCGGTGAGGATGCTGCGTTCCAGCGCCTCGTGCTCCTCCGGAGTCAATGGATCGATATAGGCTTTGAGTTCTTCGTTGACGACGATGTTCATGGGGCAGGGATCGGGGAAAGGGGCGGGATTCTAGATGCACCCGCTGGCGCGGGCCGTGCGGACCGCCAGCGGCCTCTCCCATTGCAGCGGTGCGACTTCGCGGCACACGATGCGCGCCGGGGACGAATGGCCGGGCGCAGCGCACACCGACACGAGATGCTCGCGGGTGGGCTGCAACTGCCAGAAATGCCAGCGCTGCGCGGTGTCGTCGAGCGAATCTGCGAGCGTGAATGCAATGCTGCCTGGGTCGTTCAGCGCAAAGCTGAAGCTGTCGAGTGGTATCTGCAGCCCCATGCCGCGTGCCTTGATGTAGCTTTCCTTCAGCGTCCACAGCTCGAAGAAGCGCTCTGCCTGCAGCGAGGGCGGCAGTGCGTTCAATGCGGCCGACTCGGAGCGCGAGAAGAATTGGTCGGCCACCTCCGGCGCAGCCTTGCGCCCGAGGTTTTCTGCATCGACACCCAGGTCGATTCCACGCGCAACAGCCATCACGATGAGGCCGTCGGTGTGGCTCAGGTTGAAGTCCAGGCCATGGGTTTCTTCCGCGAGGGGCGCCTCGATCCGAGGTCGGCCGAAGGGGCCGGTGGCGAAGCGCCAGGCCTGCGCCTGCACCGGTGCATAGCGCGACAGCACCGAGCGCGCCAGCACCCGCGTCAACAGGTAGCGGTGCCGGTGGCGAGCGAAGTGGAAGCGGTCGTGCTTCGATCGATCTTCGGGTGTTAACAAAGAGAAATATTCCGCCATCAACTCGGGGTTGCCGGTGTCAGCGTGAAAGCAGAACCAGAGGTGGATGTCGCCCGCGGGCAGAGGGATGAGAGGGGCGGCGCTTGGCATGGACTGGCCGCGGCGCATTGGCCGTGGACGGAAAATTTTGCGGATGATGGCATGAAGCGAAGTGGTCTATCATTGCGCTCTCCCCGCATGAGCGAAGCCGGATTCCGCATTTCTTCGCGGATCTTCAGGCCCCACGCATCGCCGCCCGAGACCATCTCGGAGCCTCAATCCACTTGTTTCAACGTTGATCTGGAAGGGTCATGAGGGTGACTCGAAATCCAATTATAAATAGAAATGATTCTTATTTAAATTGTTACAGAGAAAGTAGTAATTCGGACCTGCGGCCCGCTTCGGCTCGCTCACTGGAGGAAGAGGTGTTGAACATGCCATTGCACTCGTCCGAGCCGTCGCTCGGGGAGGTCTTCATCGCCAACCGGGCCCAGCTCTGGCGGGTTGCCCGGAAGATCGTCAACACGGCGGACCTGGCCGACGACGTCGTGCAGGACGCCTATTTGAAGATCGTCGACGGCCCCTGCGTCCGGCAGGCCGACCGTCCCATCGGCTACTGCTGCCAGGTGGTGCGCAACATGGCGCTCGACTACTGCCGCCGCCATCGCGTCGAGGCCAGCTATCGCACTTTCGATGTCGACGTGGAACTGCTCGACGTGCCGGCTGCCGCCACGCCGGACCGCATGATGTGCGAGCGCCAGGTCATCACTGCGATCGACAAGGTTCTTTCCGGGCTCGCGCCAAGAACGCGCCTGGTCTTCGAGCTCTACCGGCTGGAAGGGCTGACGCAGCGCGAGATTGCCGCGCGCCTGGGTTGCGCGCTGGGGCTCGTGAATGGCCTGATCGCCGAGGCTGCGACGGCCATCAAGTCGTGCGGCCATCTGCTGTTCGAGAGCGGCTCTCGCTAGAAGCTGTAGTGGGAACGGGAAAGAAGCAGCCTGGTTTCCCGCGAGAATGCGCGTTGTTCTACACGGGCAACCGCGAGCAGCTTCGAGAATGACACACGAACAAGACGATCCCATCTGGAACACCGCCTGGGACTGGGTACAGCGCGAGCACGACCGCGAGAGCTTCGACGAAGCTGCGCGCGCCGAAATGACGGCCTGGCTGGTGGCGGAGCCTTCGCATCGCCGCGCTTATGACAAGGCCGCGCAACTCTGGCTGCTTGCGGGCTTCGTGCCGCCGGCCAATGATTTCGGCGATGGCGACGAATCTCCCGACGACGCAATCGGCGACGCGCCCCGCGCCGGCAAGTAAAGCCAGACTTCCCTGCCAACGCGCGCCGTGCCGCGCGTTTGTGCAATGGCCCCACCGGCCCGCGCTGGTGGATGCAGCCAACTTCCCCGTAAGTGCTCCCTCGTGAAATGAACAGATTCGCCTGCGAAGCGTCCTGTTGGCAGGGGCGCTGCGATTCGATCCGGTCCGCGACCGGCCATCCGGCGCTCCTTCTGTTCAATCACACAAGGATGCATCGATGTCAACGAGCTGTTTTGACCGTGAAGACGAGACCTTCATTGTTCTGGTCAATCACGAAGACCAGTACTCCATCTGGCCCCACTGGAAGGCCGTTCCCGGCGGATGGACCGCCGTCGAAGGCGTGCAGGGCGACAAGAAAGCCGTCCTGGCCTACGTCGAGAGCCATTGGACCGACATGCGGCCGCGCTCCCTGCGTGAATGGATGCAGCAGCAGGAAGGACAGCAAGGCGAGCGGACCACGGAGCGCGCGGCCGGCTGATGGCCATGCGGGGGCCACTTTCGCTTTTGTGCCTGCCGTGCGCCGGCGCCAGCGCCGCCATGTACCTGCGCTGGCGCCGCTTCCTTCCGCCGTGGGTCCGCATCGTGCCGGTGGAGCTGCCGGGGCGCGGTGCGCGGATGGGCGAGGCCTTCGTCGAAGACTTCGATGCCATGGTCGCGCGGATATGCACCGAGCAGGCCGAGGCGATGCACGGCGACTTCGCGATCTTCGGCCACAGCATGGGCGCGCAGCTGGCCCATGGCGCGGTCCGCCGGCTGAAAGCGTCGCGGCGGCCGTTGCCGTACGCGCTGCTGGTGTCCGGCAGTGCAGCCCCTTCGCGGCGCGACCCTGAGCGCTTCGCCGGCGGAGAAGACGACGCCTCGCTGATCGCCGAGCTGCGCAAGCAGGGCGGCACGCCCGAAGAGGTGTTTGCCAGCGACGAGCTCATGCGCATCACGCTCGACACGCTGCGCGCCGACCGCCGCGTCTGCCGCAGCCACGACGCGCGCGCCACTGCAGGCGCGCCGCCCCTGCCGCTGCCCGTGCATGCCTTCGCGGGCCGGCAGGACGACATCGAGGCGTCGGCCATGGCCGCCTGGTCGAAAGAAACCGCTGGCGTCTTCACGCTCGACTGGTTCAAGGGCGGCCACTTCTTCCTGCGGCAGCGCGAGACCGAATTCCTCGCCGCGCTCGCACGGCATCTGACTACACATCTTCCCGTGCACTAGAGACTCGATATGAATGAACTGCTCGCGACGCAATCCGGCGGCCCGCGCCCGCGCAATTTCGTGGCACACCTGCGCGCACTGGCCGAACAGCGTCCGGACGACGTCTGGCTCACCGTGGTCGACGAGGCCGATGGCGTCTACAGCGAGCTGCCCATCACCTATGCCGCCTTCGAGCGCCGCGTTCGTGCGCTCGCGGCACGGCTGCAGCAGCAGCAGCAGTTCGCCAAGGGCGACCGCGCGCTCGTCATGCTCGACAACGGCGACCACTATGCCGTGAGCATGCTGGCTTGCTTCTACTGCGGCGTGATCGCGGTGCCCGTGTTTCCGCCGGAGTCGACGCGGCCCCAGCACCTCGCGCGGCTCACCGGCGTGGCGGCTGATTCGCAGGCGCGTTGCGTGCTGACCTCGGCCGATTTCAGCGAAGCGATGGCCTCGGCCGGCAGCCAGTTCGGCGAGGTGGCCCTCGTCGCCGTCGACGCGATCGACCCCGCGCTCGCCGATGCGTGGCAGCCCTTCGAGCCGGCGGACGAAGACGTCGCCTTCCTGCAATACACCTCGGGCTCGACCTCGGCGCCCAAGGGCGTCATCGTGACGCACGGCAACCTGATGGCCAACGAGCATGCGATCCAGGTCGGCATGGGCATCGGCCCCGGCGACAAGTTCGTGTCATGGGCGCCGCTGTACCACGACATGGGCTTGATCGGCGGCCTGATGCAGCCGCTGTACAGCGGCATCCCGCTGGTGCTGACCTCGCCGCGCTACTTTCTCGAGCGGCCGGTGCGCTGGCTCGAACTGATCTCGCGCCATCGCGCCACGCTCAGCGGCGGGCCCGACTTCTCGTTCCGCCTGTGCCTGGAGCGCGTGAAAGATGCGCAGATCGCGCAGCTCGACCTCTCGAGCTGGCGCGTGGCCTACACCGGTGCCGAGCCGGTGCGCGCCGACACGGAGTTCGAATTCATCGAGCGTTTTGCACCGGCCGGCTTCGACGCCGGCGCTGTCTACCCCTGCTACGGCCTCGCCGAGGCCACGCTGTTCGTGACGGGCGGCCAGCGCGGCAGCGGCATGGTCGCGCGCGGCTTCAGCGCCGACGGCCTGGCCAGCGGTGCCGGCACGCCGAGCGAAGGGGGCACGCTGCTGGTCGGCTGCGGCGGCGTCGCAGTCCACCATGAAATCGAGATCGTCGAACCCGCCACGCTGTCAACTGCGGCGCCCGGCCGCATCGGCGAGATCTGGGCCCACGGGCCGAGCATCGGCGCCGGCTATTGGGGCAAGGAACTCGAGTCGCGCGAGACTTTCGTCGAGCGTGCGGGCCGGCGCTGGCTGCGCACCGGCGACCTCGGCTTCGTCTGCGACGGTGAGCTTTATGTGACCGGCCGCATCAAGGACCTGATCATCGTGCGTGGCCACAACATCTATCCGCAGGACATCGAGCGCGTCATCGAGGCCGAGGTCGATGCGGTGCGCAAGGGCCGTGTCGCGGTCTTCGCAACCAGCGGGCCGGCGGGCGAAGGCATCGGCGCCGCGGCCGAGGTGTCGCGCAGCATGCAGAAGCTGGTGCCGGCCGCGGCGCTGGTCGATGCGCTGGGCGCCGCCGTGAGCGAAGTGTTCGGCGAAACGCTGTCGGCCGTGCTGCTGCTCAATCCGGGGGGCATGCCCAGGACCACCAGCGGAAAGCTGCAGCGCAGCGCCTGCCGTGCAGGCTGGCTCGACGGCAGCGCCGACGCGTATGCCGTCTACCAGCACGGCGCCTTTGTGCGCGGAGGCCCGGTCGACGCCATCGCCGAGGCGCCGCTCGACGAAGTCGAGCAGGCCGTCGCCGCCATCTGGCGCGAGGTCTGCAGGTACGGCGACGACCGTCCGCTCGGCCGCGACGCCCACTTCTTCAACCGCGGCGGCAGTTCCCTCACCGCAACGCAGGCTGCTGTGCGCATCGGCGCGCACTGGCAGATCGACTTTCCCGCGCGCAGGCTCTTCGAGCAACCGCGCCTTCGCGACTGCGCACTGGCCATCCGCGAACTGCAGCTGCAGGGCGCGCGCCCGCAGCCCGCACCGATCGCCGTGCTTTCCGCGGAGCGCCGGCTGTTGCCGCTGCCACTCTCGCACGCGCAGGAGCGCCAATGGTTCCTCTGGCAGATCGATCCCGGGAGTGCGGCCTACCACGTGAGCGGCGCGCTTCGCCTCACCGGCGTGTTGCGGGTCGATGCCCTGCAGTCGGCCTTCGACGACCTCGTGGCGCGACATGAATCGCTGCGCACGGTGTTCAACGCCGGCGTCGATGGCAGCGTGGAGCAATGGATTCAGCCGGTCGGCTCGGTGCCGCTGTCGCTGGTCGACCTGCGCGGCGCCGAGGGCGAAGCCGATGCGCAACTGGCCGACGCCACTCGGCGCCTCAAGGCCGAGCCCTTCGACCTCACGCAAGGCCCGTTGCTGCGCGCCGCGTTGATCCGCATCGCCGACGAGGTGCATGTGCTCGCCGTGGTGATGCATCACATCGTGTCCGACGGTGCCTCGATGCAGTTGCTGATCGACGAACTGGCCGCAGGCTACGCCGCGCACCTGAAGGGCAACGCCGTGCGCGTGCCCGCGCCGCGGATCCAGTACGCCGACTATGCGCTCTGGCAGCGCGAGTGGCTGGCGGCAGGCGAGGGCGAGCGGCAACTGGCCTGGTGGCGCGCGCAACTCGGCGACACGCACGCCGTGCTCGACCTGCGCACCGACCACCCGCGCAAGCCGCAAGCTGGCTACCGCGCCGCGCGCCACGCCTTCGACCTTCCGGCGAACCTGCTCGCGCAGTTGCGCAGCGCCGCGGACACTGGCGGCGCCACGCTCTTCATGGTGCTGCTGGCGGGCTTCCAGGCGCTGCTGCACCGCTACACGGGCCAGGAAGACATCCGCATCGGCGCGCCGATTGCCAACCGCAACCGCGTCGAGACCGAAGGCGTGGTCGGCCTGTTTGTCAACACGCTGGTGCTGCGCAATCCGATCCATGGCCGCCTCGGTGCATCGCGCGT
>Ga0307514_10003515_pt1 | contig 14990 bp, 13 predicted proteins | sample 16_EM_MG_FD_203088 | JGI IMG/M metagenome (GOLD analysis project Ga0307514, IMG submission 203088) | Populus trichocarpa ectomycorrhiza microbial communities from riparian zone in the Pacific Northwest, United States - 16_EM | ecosystem: Host-associated > Plants > Roots > Unclassified | place...
GCATAGTAAAGGAAGCATATTTTGATCAAGAATATGTATTCTTATGTTTTGGCGTTTTTACCATAGTTATATCCCTTGGCCCAAAACTGCTAGGTAACTGTAAATGCATAGGATCTACCAACACTTAACGTGTGACTTGTGAATATATACGGAACAGTAGGAATTGTTACATATAAATCCGTAAAGTGTTGGTAGATTCTATGCATCTACAGTTAGCAGTTTCATGCACGGTCTCACTCGGCTAAGATACACTGAACCACTCGTGGGGGCTTATCGAGGGGGGCGTTACAATTATCGCTTTAATATGCTCCGCAGCGTCAGCCATGGTCAGAGCTGAGCGCGGAGCAAAACCCTAGGTCTATCTGGAGACATAATAAACGCTCAGAGAACCCAACTACCTAAGAAACTTACAGTCATAAATCAGCGAAACCTTTAATCCGAAAAGACCTCGTGGGCCTTCACATACAGATCCAGCACAAGTACAAAGGCTGCAACCAGACTCAAAACAAACAAGAACGGGAAAGCACCATGAGTTCAAAGCAGCATTATTTCAGTGGCTGGAGTTGATACAAAAGAAGGGTCAGGGAGTTAATATTACAAGAGAATTCGAGGTTTGGGGGGAAATGCCTATATATGCGGAGTGAATAATGCCAAGGTTTTCGCAAGGGCCGTTGTGTAGAGTTATTTTGCATGGGGAGGCAGGATCAGCTTATAAGGGAGAAAAGACGGGATAACTTGGGGCCCTCTTCTTCTTCCCTTCGCTTTATTCTATAATTATAAATTTCCTCTCGATATAGTTAGACATATATTGGTTACAAGCATACTATCCCCAGTCCGGGAGATATACTTATCAAGAGAGTCATCTGTACATAGATGTCACACATTACAAGTGAGATTGTACCCCAGTCATAATTTCTTGCACTGCCCAGCCTTTCAACAAATGGCCCGGTGGTCTAATGGTAAGAGACCTGCTAGATAAGACTATATGTCCAGCATGTCTGGTACTAGGGTATGAGGTGGGTGATCTGGGTTCGAGTCCCAGCTGGGCTGTTATCTTTTTTGTTTCTAGGTAGCACTGAGCTAATTTTGGGCACTATGCCCGCTACACTATCAAATTTTTTTGCAACTGCGTAGGTGTTGTGCAACCACATCGAGTAGAAGCACCTTGGAGATAAGATGTCTTAAAGCTTTCATTCTAGGGCAGCCTTCCAACAAATGGCTTGGTGGTCTAATGGTAAGATGCCTGCTAGATAAGACTATATGTCCAGCATGTCTGGCACTAGGGTATGAGGCGAGTGATCTGGGTTCGAGTCCCAGCTGGGTCGTTACATTTTTTGTTTCTAGGTAGACTGGGTTAATTTTGGGCACCCCAAATTCTATACCCGCTACACTATCAAATTTTTTGCAACTAGGTAGCTATTACTCTACTCCCGAGCCCGGCCGTGGATAGAGAAGGAGCGGCATGAGAGGGCAGGAAGAGACACCCGGCAGTTGATATGGGTAGGGGACACAGCGGGGTGGCGGGGAGTGAGGGGGCAGACGGGGTGGCCGGGCAGACAGGGTGGGTAGCCGCATGGATACCAAAGCGTGAGGTCGCAACACCGGTAGGTATCAGACAAGCCTTTTTTGGGGGGGAAGCGGTAAATCATTACTCGTATTCAGTCTATCTAGACTATGATGAGAGGCCGCACCTACAAGTAGGTTATCCATCCCCAGGGTGATCTCGTGCCCAGCCTCTAATCTACCCTTCGCTGATTCCCCAGGCCGGTCTCTGCCCCCCCCCGGTCAAAATACATACAAAAAGGAGTTAACTAGCTAATGCCCCAGGAACCGCGCTACCTCACGGCACCTTTCCGGGTCCTGCGCCACCAGATCCTCCCGCTTCCGTCCCCCACCAATGGGTATTGCAGCGGGTGCGCCGCATTCTAAGCTACCCCGCAGCCGCACTTGCTATCCTCCGCTCTCCCGATGGTCCACAGCAAGTGTTTCAGGGGCCCGTGGTCGGTGGCGGCGTAGACCAGGCCCAGCAGCGCCTCTCAGCCCTGCCTCAGGTGTGCTGGCTTGTTGAAGAGAGGGGAGGCGTGTCGGATACCAGCTGGTGTTGCTATCTCAGGCTATGACAACAATGCCCCCACCCACCCAGTCTTCCTGGCCATCCTGTCACTCAGCCTGTGACCATCGCTCCAGTGACGGTCCCTCTGCTCGGCTTCCGCCAGAATACTCCCCTGCCATCTCACCCTCTTGGCCAACATTAGATTAGGCCTGGGCACGACGAGACTTACGAGACAAGACGTCTCGAGATTCCTTGTGAAATTTTCCGTTGGTTGCCCCGTGCATATCTGTGTATGAGACAGTGTGAAACAGTGTAACAGCCTACAAAAGTCTCGAGACGCCTCGAGCCCAGGTCTAACAGGGAGCCACTGCGGGGCTCCACCTACATCACCACCGACTGCAGGCTTCTAAGGTGCTGGCTGCGGGTCATAGGGAGAGCGGAGGATCACAAATGCGAGTGCGGTGTTGCCCAGAACGTGGTCCATCCGATGAGGTACCTGCTGGTGATGGGATGGCGGACGCACCAACTCGATATAGCGACGCGCGCTGGCATCAGACAGGCGCACCCGATTCACCTCAAGGCACCGGCACATGACTATGCGCTGGTCAGCACATGGGATTAAGGGACTGGTGTACATGGTTACGGACAAAACAGGATGTGGGAGATAGGGAGAGCAGGAGAACCATGGTGCGTGTGCGACGAATGGACACCCCAGAACGCAGCGCATCTCCAGCACTGCCCATGAGTCGGAGTCGGGATGGGGAGGTCGTCAGAACAGATGTGGTGAGATGAGGCATGGTGCGAACGGGTGGCGGAGTTCCTTTTGTAGGATAATTTTGTAGATAGATAGGGGAAGGCAGGGACTGGCCCGTGGGGGTGAAGAGAGGCCACTTGGGGAGGTCCAGGAGCCGCAGTCCATCGCTATAGTCTAGATAGGCTGAATGCGATTAATGATTCCTTAGAAGGTACCCACTGGCAGCAGACGGGAAGGGGAGGGTGCTCGAAGAGGCGAAACGAGACTGGAGTGGTGTCGGGAGGTGGCGAGATTTCTACGAAATTAGTTAGTCTTCTTGTAAATACGAGTAATGATTTTCCACTAAAAAGGAAGAAACTTGCTGTTACTGCACCCCGGAGATAAGATGTCTTTAAGGCTTTCACCCTGATGTAGCCTTCCAACAAATGGCTCGGTGGTCTAATGGTAAGACGCCTGCTAGATAAGACTATATGTCCAGCATGTCTGGCACTAGGGTATGAGGCGAGTGATCTGGGTTCGAGTCCCAGCTGGGTCGTTACATTTTTTTTTGTTTCTAGACGTGGTCTAATTTTGTGCACCTCAAGGTTTTTTTTTTTTCAAAGGAGTCATTAATCGCATTCAGCCTATCCCGACTATGGCGATGGACTGCAGCTCCCTGGTTGCCCAGGTGCCTCTCTCCCCTTCCAGGCCAGTCCCTGCCCTCCCCCCCTTGACTACCTACAAAATTATCTGCGTAACTCCCCCGTAACTCCCCCTCATCTCAGAAACCTCGCTACTTCCTCACACCTCGCCTCGTCAATACTACGGCGTACCACCCTGCCGAGTGACTACCCCGCTCTCCTGCATGACTACCTCCCAGCCATGTTTGCAGGTCCTTTGTCTGTGTTGTCGATAGTTCTGGCCACAGATGGCCAGCCGGTAGAATGCCAATAGTCTCAACCCAAACCTCGAGCTGCAGTCCCTACCCTTGCTTGCCCCAGTTGCATTTCGACCCGTTAGGGCCCCACAACAGGACTCGAAGATAAGCGTAACAGTTCGGGGCTAAGGCGGGTGAGTAGTTTGACGAGTGGCTAACCTACTCCTTATATTTTCGGAGCACATGCATTCGATATCGTACCCTTTGCACCTTAAGCCCTTCGCTAAACACTTCTCAGTGTCGCTGGACTAGCACCGGCTTTGGAACCGTCCTGTCGACCCCAACAGACCCTTACAATCTGCTGACCACCGCTCGGGGTTTTTTAATCCCTTCCCGGCGCCGGCTGCCGGATTACTGATGAACAAGTACACTCTCACTCTTATAACACTATCAATTCTCACTTACGCTTATGAATCTAGATTGACGAAGTTCAAGCCGGCATTATACGTTTTGTTGAACATTACGAAAGGGAGTACTATCAACATGATGAGAAAAGGGTCTCTGCCTGTCGTTCTACAATCCATTACTTATTACACATCCCCCAAAACATTCGAGACTGCGGTCCTCCACAGCTGTATTGGCAGTTCCCGGCAGAGAGAGCATGTGGTATTCTCACTCAAAAGGTAAGATACTAATGAAATCTAGCGACATTGGTCATGGTACAGTACAGTCAGGAAGCAAAGGTTTCGTACCCTATGCTTGGGCTGTTTTTTTATACATGGTACGAAACTTTTTGCTGGCTGACTGTATAAACCAAAATATTCTACCCCTCCCGCATCTTAAACACTAACACACCGCATCAACAGGTCAAGAGCCGCTCCGCCGCCAACCGAAACTTATCCCTCGCTATCTTAAGGACTTCCCAATTCCAAATGCTCCCCCTTCTTTACCCTAAAATTACTTTCACTACTTCCAAACCAGACCTCGATATTCAACTAGAAACTCGCCAAGAAATGCCTGCTCACCCTCGATGGCGCTTTGAGACAATCACACCACTTCCTTATGTCCTCGACGTCAACCCCCAGCAATATTCTACAATGGAATACCGCCAGCGAGGAATAGCTCTCCTGCATTACCATGCCACCATTCCCAAAATTCAATCACTTACAGGACATGAGAAGGCTCGCATGATCAGATTCCTTGAAGACAAATATGGCCCCAATGGAGGTCTTTCAACCCCTCTCCGAAATCATGATTTTAAAGTCCAAAAGTTCTCCCACTGTTTATCCAAACACCAAGTCATACGCTCTCGTTTGGCGCCACAAAATTATTCCACTCGTGAAGCACATAATATTGCTTATTGCCCCCGTGATGAACACGGAAATAAATGTGAGGAAGGTACTTGGGCTTTTGCCTCAGTCCAATATTTTTGCCATATAACCTGGCGGGAGGATACCTGCTTACTAGGACTCATCAAACGCCTCAGTGTGGGCTTCGAAATATCTTATGGCAACGTTAACCTCATCCACAAAATTGCAGATGGGCCAATGGAGTTTATTGATGTCGAACAGATTAGTGATTAATTAGGACTGATCTCCGGCCCCGATAGGCAATACCTTGTCCACCAAACCTCCGCAATACTAGTTGATCCAGTCTCCAGTGGGTTCAAGCTTTATCGTGGGCGATAAACATGATGCCAGCCGTACGTGCTGTACATATTTAAATTTATCTCCCTTTTTCATCGTTATGCTCACCGAATAGCTATCGTTAACATGTAATGTTAAGTTAATTACTTTAAATTTAATTTGTTTTATGCAGTTATAATTATATATAATTAGTGATGGAATTCTAATGGCCAATTGAAAATATATAACCGAGAGTGTCTAAGTTACCTATATCGCTTTGAGCCCCGAGCCGCCTGTAGAGTATAATTTATATACAATTCAACGTCGATGCACGTGGCCCCGAGTCTACGAGCCTCAGGGTCTAATTGATGTCTAATTGAACCCTGCCGTGCACCTAGGGGATAACCTTAAAGTATAATATAAAACACATTTGGCATATGCGGTGGCAGAGTATAATTAAAATATAATGTCAGAGGTATAATATAAAACGCATTTTATATGTGCGGTGGCAGAGTATAATTAAAATATAATGTCAGAGGTATAATATAAAACGCATTTTGAATCTTCGATGGCAGAGTATTATTAAAATATAATTTGAGGTCGGTGGGAGAAAAGATGGTACAAAAGAAATGTAGTTAATCGGAAATTATACCTCGCGGTATAATTTAAGTATGATTAGCGGTATAATTTATATATTATTGTTTGGTATATGTACAATTGTTATACAAAAAAAAGCAAATAGTGGGGGACCATAGAGGCCTCGGGTAGGTCAAATACTGGTATACTCTGTGCTGCAGCTCAGCCTTCTCAACGGGCGGGCTAGGCCGACCACAACGACGACCGGAAACGGCCTCGACGATATATGGTTCAGCCAGGGCCTCGCCCAAATGACCAGGTCGCGCGAGACTTGGCCCCAGGCCACCAAATCCTCGGCCGCGCCCGACCAGGCCGTTTCAGACCAGCACGGAACCGGCCCATTGAAAATACTGTTCGTGACCCCCTAGGCCCTCAGTGCACCTCAAATATTTTTTGGGGGGGAATCATTAATCGTATTTAGCCTATCTAGACTAGGGGGTCTACTTGACTTGAATAACCCCACTCTCTACTATCTCCAATGATAAATCTCCCATGATCGTGTATGCGCTTCACCTTGCTGTGGTATTGTAGAATATTTGCAAGCGCAATTCTCGATAGGTTGCGGAAAAACAACCCCTTCTTTCTCCCAGTAGTCTCGAACCATGGTACCAGATATACATATGTACCACCCCTATTGCCTTCAGGGCTATTGCCTGATAGCATCTTCTGTGCGCTGGAGTTACCCACTCTGATAAGCTCCATGTACCTTTGAGGGAGATAGTCTTACCACACTCGAGTACCAGTTCCGATCTCTTACATACATAACCCATCCAAGGCTTCTTACAGTGGTATTCTTATTGATGTTGCGGTTGAGACTCCCTGTGAGATTCACTTTTTTCGGAGGAGCTGGTATTGGAGACTTTAGATGGTCATATGCTGGAAGGTTGTCACCATCGGCTAGAAAAGGGCATGAGAATTTTCCCCCAAATAAATATTGTGGGCGTCTAGTTTAATCAAGAATTCTCACTGCCTCGAGACCTGGGCTCCGGGGTAAGTCTTGCAATCCACCTATTTGTGTCTGTTAAGATTCCAGCATAGCGTCCCTAGTTCCCCATCCCGCAAAATGCAGGCCACCCCCACCCCCAACTCCTTCACCATCCCTTCAACCACACCATTATCTTTCGATGCATGCACAATCACATTCTACCCTAGTGAACCACGTACTATCAATTAAATTTTCCTTTCTCATAATTTTATTAACAAACTACTGACATATAGCTTGCGTTTTCCAAAACTCAACAACTATGATGTACAGTTCCTGCTCCAAGTGCCTAGCTCCTGCATGCTATAGGTATATATCTACTAGCCCACACATCCCCTCCTCAAAGGCGAGACCGGAAGTGCCAGCCTATAGAATCAACAATTCCAATCGTCAATTAATAATGCCCATCGCCTCATCAGCCCGGGGTCAGCCACCCTTAATCATCACGATAACAACAAACATACCTATTGTAGTGGATATAAAAGTGTGAAAACAGTTAGCATACGGAAGTATAGGTCGAGTAGCGTTACCAACAGAATAAAAGCAGCAGGCGAGCAGATCCGTGAATGTACTTAATTACTCCTAACTATCTAAGTGCGAGATGCCATTGTATAAATAAAATAGATTTGGGCAAAGAAAGAAAACTGTAACCAGCACATCTATACAGTCAATGTATGAAAGCAGTGGTGGCAGGCGGATAGAAACAAGCGGGGATATCGTAGGAATAATGGAAACTAATAACGATAGATGACAGGAAATAACACAAGAAAACGGCACAGAATGTATGCTGCAACAATACCATGTATCCTATACGACTTCTCCAACATGGCCTTCAAACTCTTCCCATTGATAGAATTTGTGACAAGGCAAGGGTCTGAGGGCACGAGGGGGAAGCCAAGGGGTACGGCGGCGAAGGGACAAGGGCGGGCTGTCCAGCACCGTAGGAGGGGGTGATCGTTGAAGGGTAGGTATGTAAGTCGTCAGCAACTGTGTAGAATGGCTGAGTCGCACCCCGCGCTAACCCAATGAAACAATTCAGGGGTCTGGTCCAAAATCTTTGTTTTTTGTGAAAAAATTGCAACCACACGCAACCACATCAAAATCGTTATAAACGAGTCTTGTAGACCTTTGTACGATGCATCCACTGTCGAAGTTTTGTTGCAAATTCACCTCTACACTGCAGATACCACTTCTCCAAAGCCTCACATGCTGTTTGTATCTCCTCCCGTATCCCCTCACCCCGACTACGCAAAACCCCACACTCTACAGTAATTTCTGTATCCACACCTCCTGTACCCACCTGCAAGAGCTCCCCCTGGAGCAACTGTAATAGCTTTCTTTAACTCCTCTTTCAGCTCTTCCTCCAACTGCTCTTCGACCTGCTCTTGGATAGCCTCCAATTCTCCATACCAATCACAAACAGCCCGCCTCCCACCCCAAGTCTCCGGCTTCTTCAACAAAGGGGGGTATCCAGCAAATCCCAAATCTCCTTTGAATATACAAAGAGTCTTCTCCTTCGAATTGATGGGCGTTACCCCCGCTTCCTCTGGATCCTCCAAACGGAAAGTATAAGCAATCATCCAGCTCAAAATAACTGCCGTCGACTTCATAAATCTTTTTTCCCACTCCTCATTTTTGAGAACGAAATCAGGCTCCACGACATCTAGGGCTGTGCTCCAGATGTCGTGAATTAATTTCATGTTCCCCTTTAAAAACCACTCAATGATCTCATGCTCAGAGATATTCAGTGACACAACCCCCTCATCCATCTCATCGATATGTTGACGGCTCCTCTTAGCATTCGCCAAGTTAATCGCTTTCGCAACGTTAATCCTTGCAGCATTGAACTCCTGAACATTTTTTTCCTTGCTCTTTCCGAACATCGCCAATAAATTGCTAGAATGCTTGCGCAAAACGCCCATCAGGCCATTGTAGTAATGTTTAATCTTCAACCAAACTTTGATCCCAAAATGTTCCTTTTTTTTGAGCTAGATATGTTGAAAAACTTTTAGTGGGTTGTCCAATCAACTATATAGCACTCTCTGCACTGTGATGAGACGCCAGCTTGCTCTGGTCCCAAGTACAGTCAAACTTGTGATTGTGCATCTGGTATAAGCATATATCTAGGGTAATTACACCCAGAAGGACCTGAAAACCCCTCAAGCTTGAAGAAGGGTCCGCATGAAGAGCGGTGATGGCTTTCTAAATGTATCGAAGTCATGCATGACGTCGGCACATAGAAAGGAGTACGAGAGCCGGGACTACTTTAGGCTATGAGGCGGCCCGTTCCGAAGGCTTGGGTTTACGGACTGACAACATGCTGCTTGATCCCTAACCTATGAAAAAAAGAAGAAAGAAAAGGAAAAGTCCGACTGCTTTCGCCTATCCGGCTCGCCACCACCACCACCCTGGTGTTACCTCCCAGCCTATGTGCATAGGTACCCTGCTCTCTTGCATCCAGCAAGCCTACGACTAGAGCCAAGAGAGACTAGAGGCTGTGATAGTATCTCCCCTTTTGGGTGCTGTCGCCCAAGCGGTATTGAGTGGTATTACCTTGTCGATTTGGTGTTTGGTACATAGGCACCAAATGATGCCGAGCTCGAGACTAGGGAACCGGCTGCCTTTCGGGTCTTCTCAGCACTTTGCAAGTAGCGCCTCCCTGGACATCTCGAAACAAAGTCAAAAAGTGATTATCGGGAATCGGGTTAATCCTATGTAATCCGGGTAAATCCGGAGCGTATCTCACGGCGTCCGCGCATTTTGAAAATTGGCCTCCAGGAGGAAAACTGCTAGCCCTGATGATGCCAGGAGACACCAGGAGACACCAGGAGACACTTGGGAGACACTCGGCAGACACTGATGCCAGGATACCACACGATGCCCACGATGACGCACAAATATTTTTTGCTGATGGAGGCCATGGTGTGCACATGAACCCACTGCCATTGTTCCCAGCAACAGGACTTGATCCATCTGCAGGCAGCGCCAGACCGTTCAGATATAGCCGGCCCGGGGAGCCCGTGCTGCTTCCTCCCCTGGCTGTTTGTACAATGCATAGAAAGGCAAGATAATCGTGAACTTGGAAAACCTATCCACAATAACCCAAACATGATCGTACGAAACCTGCGTAGTCTTGTTGGTTACTTTGGGGAGGAACAGGAAATCCATCGAGATATGTGTAAAAGGGCGGTCCGGAATACCTAGGGAGAGGCTTAAGCAGACCTGGCGGTCGTTGAGTACCAGTCTGCTTGGTTAACTGACACATAAAACATGTTCTGCAGTATTCTTGTGTATCTTTTGCCATGTTCACTATGAACTGACCGTTTGGGGCTGGATACCATCTACCAAAGGTACAATATACCATATCTACTTAATTTTATGGAGCTGTACTTGCATATACATCTGTATTTTTATTCTCTTGACTTAACAAAGATATAGCTGTATATGGTATTTGACAAGAATAATATTCTGTGTACTTGGCATTGACAAGGTACATGTACTAACTTTTATTAATTTATGGTATCTTTTAAATAAAGTACCTGTGATATAATTGGTACCTTCACTCATTTCAGTTAGACTCTGACAAATAAATAATACAAATGTATAGTTTGCCAGATGGGACATTGATAACTTTGAGAGACAAAAATGTAATATTCCTATATGAAATCACCAAGCCTTAGTCATTTCCGGAATTTACCAGAAGTAATAGAAGGATGTCACGTCCTGTTGCTTAAATTTACGAAAAATACACCTTACTTTATTATACTTTAGCAGGATATCCCATTCTGCATACCATAATAAATATATATTCTAGAGCAGTCTACCATTTGACCTCAATATGGACCTTACATTTTTGGAGCATAGCAAGAAAAATAATGACAAAGTCATTAATGACATTGTCAGAATCCTATTTGATAGGGACAGACTCCGTTCGGATTCCAAAAAAGTACCTTTCCGCGATCGGAGTACAAGGTCTATCATAGTCCCTCCCAACTAATACGGACAGGTATACTGTCCTAACTGACTCACTTCTATCATTGTACCTATGAACGGTATTTGTGTCATTACATAAAGACATTATACAATGCAATTGGCACTGGACCATGCTTGACTTATCACGACCGTACTTTTCAAGTACAATGGGATTTTATTCCAAATATCAAAGTCCTGTAGGATTATACGCAGTTGAATTACGTTACGGAGGATTATGTCACCTTGCATGTAATTCTATCGTATGATTTTAGGACTATGTCATGGAGGATTATATGCTTCTAGCAGAAAAAAAAAACATCACATATTTTGTCATTTTAGGGATACATAAGATTAATGACTGATGGACATGCACATGTATGTCACGACTGGATTGAGTTGGACACTTTATCATTTGTATTTTGTACCATATATACTGACATATTTCTCACATTATATCCCATATTCACTGGTATTTTTCTAACACTTCCATAATGTATAGTAATAAAATACAGCATCTGACTCGGGCCATGCATATTCTTTCATTGAGGCTCCTGCGCATTAACATATACTGCATATATGTCAGAAGTCTTTCATAGCCTGAGGGGGGCCTGAATTTAAGGCATATAGACTCTAAAAAAATGTATATGATACGTACAGCGAAAAACTCATATTAGCAATTTAAATAGCAGGATTTCCATCCTCGTTCATGTATCTGACAGCTGGGTTATCAATATCCCCACTACGCCATGGAAGCTTCACAATATAAGTTCCCATCTCTGTTTTGATTGTACCAACCACGCGAGTTATCTGCTCAATGGAAATCCACAACCAGTGTGGACGAATGTGATTCCGTTGTCGTCTTCTCCCTGCTCTCACTGGGTCTATTAGGTGTACTAAGCATTTACCACTTTGTGGATCTAATATTTCTACTGGCTGAAGATATATCCGTGCCAGGAAAGAATCTCGTGCTTCGTTGCCTACTCTTATTGTCACATTACTATAATAGTCAACATATCCATATCGATATTCGACCAGCCCTTCTATGGTGTCCCAAAACTCCACCCAGGAGGAGTCTCGATTTGTATTGTTGAGTAGTATCCTAGTACCAACCCAATACTGCACCAGTGTCTTTCCAATGCTGTACCGGTGTTGTCCTAGTGCTATTCAAATACTTTCCGAGTGCCAGTATGAGTGCACATGTGACTGAATATAGACATGACATGACTTCTTTTTTTGGTACTGGCATGCAGTACCAAAAATGACAAAGTACCATTCCGGTTTGTACCAAAAAATTATGGTACAATATATATGGAATAAAGTCCAATAAGACTCAACTGAGTACACTCCCAAACGGGACATTGTGTCATGTCATTTTGGACTGGATACTAGTGTCCATGTGGTATTTGACAGTTCATAGGGGTTTGGCCAATAGAAATGAATGGAAAGAGCGTGGTAAGTCTTTGAATCCGAACCATGACCTAAAGATTGATGGATTCGATCGAGTAAGACATTCTTAACATGAGTATTGCATTCTGGAGAGTCAGGAACGCATAGTCGTACTTGACTATCCATCGTGAGATACAGAATGCTATTGCAGAGTGTGAAACCTTGCCTATAGTCTTTTGCTTCATTGCGGATTTTGCGGAAGAACTTGTCATGTAGATAGCCCTGAACTAGCATGGTATACCAGTGATTTAGTTCAGGTACTAGCTCTGAGTAAGATTGATTAACAAAACCACATGATTCTCCAATCTCCTCGAAATACTCCTTGGTCACGGCTCTCAAATTCTCCCATGCATGATTCTTGGTAGCATCAATAGGGATGGGATCCCGTTGCAATTCAGGATCCGGCCTATTGAAGGATTTGAATGAGAGTTCTTCAGTAGTGGTGTATGGTCGCCTTAAAGGTGCTGTGCCGGGTAGAGGCTCAGATGTCCATTGAGGAGGATGCGGTGCAGCACTGCATGTAGGTAGAAGGCCATGGTTGATAAGAGTCTAGCTTCTGACGACAGAATAACTGAAATGCAAGTATATTAGCAGTGAGCTGGTAAAAGCTGGTTGTGGGAATATCGTTGCAGAGGGTAGAGTCTAGGGGATTTTCATGTATGTAACATTGGGGGCAGCCCGGGATTGGGCAGCCTACCTGGTAGGTGTGGTCTCTCGTCATAGTCTAGATAGACTGAATACGAGTAATATTCTCCAGAAAGGTCTAGGAAAGAGTATCGCTGTGTGCAATACAGTCGAACCTGTCTTATTGAAATGTGACACCACAACTCGATTTCAATTTACCAACTGGTCCATTATCCTGGCTCCACTCTCAACCCTTATGGAAGGCTGGGCATTTTAGAAATCCACCTTTTTCTCCAGTGTGGTTCTCGTTTGGAGGTACTGATATCCCTTCAAATTTATTGGCCGTTTCTGCAGGAAATCACGACCATACAGGGCCAGGGCCATAATCGCAAAACCATGTCTGCTGCATGGAGAACTGCATACACGTTACCCTTCACCAACCAGCCCATATCTTTGGCATCCTCTGGTAAGGTAGTAGTGGTCAAGGGTAGAAAAGGCAAACTGCTCTGCCACCTTGAATGAATCAAGATATGTATAATCGCCCCTTACAGTTCTCCATGCAATAAAAGAGGCTCTGTTGGTACAGAGGCTTATTCTTGAATAGAGGGTGCAATATCGAAGTCTGATTGCTGGCGTTTGATGCAATAAAAGAGTGCAACTGCAGAGGTTGGTCTGCCTGTAGCTATAGCACAGCACCTTTATCTGCCGAGTCCTGCTGGCAGGAGATGAGTCGGCATTCTGGAATACCTAGGTACGTAGATGAGGAGATTGATGCTGGAGTGCTTGTAGAGCTATGCATTATACGGGATATTCTGGAGTTCAAAAGCACAAAGAAAGGTATGCAACTAGTAGAACCTTCTAGATATCATCCACCTCACCTAATGCTCCCCTAAAGCTCGTCCAGAGGGCTAGGACCCTGGGTGGTATTTGAGGCATAGCGGTAGGTAGTTATGTGTTAAGGAACACAAGGCTGCGTACGGGGATACCTCTGTGGCGAGACTGCCTCTGCAGTAGGGTCTTTCAGCGTTTGCAGTTTTACTTCGGGTAGATGTGATTGTGTTTGCGTTTATGAAGTCTTGCCTGCGCAAACATTGACTAGTTAGGGCGTACCCTGGGGCCAGGTCCAAAAAAAAACCAAGTCACTGCCAAGCATCCCCCAGAAAAATCCCCACTCACATTACAACCACCCACCCTACCGACCCATCCAACAAACCAGCCCAGTGGTCTAATGGTAAGAAGTCTGCTAGATAAGCCTATACGTCCATTCAGTAAAATCTGGGCGCTAAGGGATGAGGTTGGATGATCTGGGTTCGAGTCCCAGCTACTTGATATCTTTTTTGCTTCAGGGTAATTTTAATGTATTTTTTTGATATATAATATCCACTAACATTATATAGTCTATATATATACAAACAATTTATTGCTCATGTATAGATAAACCAAGGGTAAACTATTATGTAAATCTTGGCCTTGTTTGTATGCAGATCTCACCACATTTTCTCGTAATATTAGATATTACCTACAGTAACGCTGAGGTGGAGTTCAGGGTAACCTTTTTACAACACAACCTCCACAAAACGCCAAGAAGATCTTCTACTAAGCTCGATATGTATTACCAAACGGATCACAGCGACATGCAAACCCCACTTCCTACACGGTCTGAACTTCATTTTTCCCTCTTCCATTTCACATCATCTACTACTTATGATGCATGTACATTTAACGCCTCCTACTGGCAAGCCGGCGTTAGCTTGTTCACATGTATATACCTATATGAGTCGCCATCCAAGTTAGCCTGGCGGAAACCGGCCTCTCCTACTTACGTATGCACCTAAACACCTCAAACGAGACTAGGCCCATAAGACAAACAAGTTAGCAACAACTCAACTCACTCACTCGAGGTAAGCTATAAATCATCGAATAATCCAACCCATCATTCTCATACTCATACTCATTTACATACATACCCAACCACTTCTCCTTAGATACCCACAACTTCAAGTATCCATAACATGACGAGGTTTTGAAAAGCCCTACTAAAG
>Ga0307514_10003516_pt1 | contig 14989 bp, 20 predicted proteins | sample 16_EM_MG_FD_203088 | JGI IMG/M metagenome (GOLD analysis project Ga0307514, IMG submission 203088) | Populus trichocarpa ectomycorrhiza microbial communities from riparian zone in the Pacific Northwest, United States - 16_EM | ecosystem: Host-associated > Plants > Roots > Unclassified | place...
TTTCACCCAATCCCCCATATCCTCCTCCTCTTCCTCATCGCCATTATCCTTATCTTTTCTCCTCAAGGCTTGCTCGGCGTTATACTCCCTCAGCGCAGCTAAAGTTGGTACCAAGCGCCATTTGCACCACTTGAATCTCCCTAACTTGCCCATTCCCTCATCCTCTCCATCAAGACCAGCATCCCGTCTTGTGACATTAACCCCTCGCAGAACTTCTCCCTTAAGGAGGTTTGTAAGTGCGCGCTCGTGTTCCCTAAAAGGGCACTGTTTGGGCGATTGTTTTGGTTGGGATTGATGCTCGGAGGGGTCCAGTGTGGGGAACTTGTACAGGGGTGAGAGGCGATGGAGTGAGTAGGTCGTGTTGAGAAATGGGTGGGAGACCTCTTTAAGAGAAGACATCACAGTGGTTAAATGCGCAATAAGTGCACTGGAGACTGTAACTGGTGACGCGCTCAATGCACGTGGGGTGCAGTACAGCCTTGGCTTTACGCATGTGATGGTTGCTGCATATGGCCTCAGGGTAATTCATAGCCAGACTATCAGTGGAATACTTCCCGTGCAATGCTGGGCGAACACCGTAGAGCAAATTTTATACTGTAATCACTCCTCTTGGGGACGCTCGGCTGAACAACATTCTATCAGCTGAAGAGACTATGAGACAGTTCAATAGAGTTATAATTGTTGATTTTTACTTCCAGTTAAATGTCAATACCGTATTTTAATCGCTCCTCATAATACTTCCATCTGCGCCTCGGCACCCACAATTTCAAACTCTAGGTTACAGTGAGATCAAAAAATGCTTTGCTGGAACCTCTATCTCGACACTGAATCGACCCTTTTGGTGCATACTGGTCTCGCCCCCCGTGCACCCGGCTCAAAGCTGTAATCCAAGCAAAGTGTACGAACCAAACCGAGGCTGGAGCCCTGTGAAGTTCCCGCAAGCATTACTGAAGCTGGGCTCGAAAGCTCTTTTGCAAGTGCTTGAGTTTGAGATGTGGGGCCCCAGTCAAAGGTTCTTGTATCAGTGTTTCAGCTGGGGAAGAGGAGTCTTCGCCGTAATCTGGTTCGGAGATATCACCTCCGGCGTCTCTAGTAGTAGAGGCATCTGGCACGTACAAGTCTTCCTTAGTGTCCCTAAAATATGAGCTTGAATGGTTTCCCCTTGTCTATTTTTTCTGAGTTGGCCTCTCGTAGGGTGCAGGATCGGATGAACGGCATTCCTGGTAGTAGTGAGGCTGCCACAATCCATGAGCACCAGCACCAAGGTCAATACAAATTCCCACTCAACACCCCCCCTTGTATTCAGATTGTCTTCCCATCTCCTCGCTCAACTTGACAAACATTTTACAATCCCTCACGACTTCCCACCCCTCTACCCCTATCCAATCCCTCTTCTCCACTATTTTTGTCTCCTTAGCCTCTGCATCCCCGTGGGCTACTACCCACTGCCCATCATACCCCGGGGATTCTTCCCAACCCATTCCAGTATGGAATAAACGGACCCCATCGCCAGTAACGGCCAATGCCGAGTATCCAATGACCTGGGGCCCTTGTTGCTCCACTAAGCCCTGGACATCCTCCCACATGTATTTCCCAAATCCACCCCACTTTGCCTCCCATCGCGGGAACCGTTCGATATGCCAGACGTGTAGGCCCACCTCTGCCGCCCCACATTTTCGAGACCATAGCATTCCAGGGGCGATTTCCCATTCTCGGATCCGGCCGTGTATTAAGTCTATCCAATGCTGTTTGAAGATGGGCAGCAGTATGGATACCCCAACTATGTCAGCTGGGGACCGGGGGTGCATATACTGAAGTGCAAACATAGGACTTTTTTGGATCCAGCTTGTCAGGGTCTGGGTGGATAAAGGAGATGGGTATATTTGGGAGTCCGCAGAGAGCACATGCCCTATCAAGCTGGGGGGTAAGGACTGCAGAATTGGTCCTTCCATCCGTGATAGCATGTTGGGTCAAAGTAGGTGCTGAAGGAAAATGTGTCACCCCACCATGTATGCCTAGTTTTAGCATCTTAAAATGCTCTAACGTCATTCAGGGTCCCTAGGGTCCACATTATGCACGTTGCTTCAGCTGTCAGCCCAATTCCACCGCTATGCATGAGAAATAACAATTGTAACTTACTCCATTTATTATTTATCTTTTGTGTAGTAAGGGTCTGAGTCTTGCCTTGATCTCACCCAATCTTCAAACGCCCTCTCGGCTTTATTTCTGTATTTCCGATTTCCCAAGCCCGAATCAGAGTGTTGTATTTGTTTCTGGATCCGTTCCCAGAATCTTTTTTCTTCTTTTTTTCAGGCATGGGCAGTTGTGGGGTCGTTGCCTGCCCAGGTGGATATTCACAGTGACGTCACAATCTGCATACTGGAGCCCCAGACCTCCACCAGCAATAATGCCCAAGAAACTTGATCAATGGATGAGGCAAGCAAAGAGATCGATACCATGTCATCGGCAATGAGGTTCGCTACTTAGAGTATGATTGCGTGTTGCAGTGCTCTGCTCGTAGCTGCCCCCACTACTGCAACCAGCCAACGTCAGATCGGGTATTCGAACCGACCTTACTTAGTTTCTTAGTAACTACGTGACACTTTTCTCCAGATCCAGCAGTTGGTTATGCCAGCGATGCCGGGGCCAGTGAAGACAGCCTGGAGCACTTCACCCTCCTATTACCCTCCTATTCACCCTCCTATTCACCCTCCTATTCACTCAGCCATTGATGGCCCCTCCTCCTTTCGCTCTCCTTCTTTCCCCCTCCTCCTTCCCCCCTCCTCCTTCCCCCCTTCTCCCCACCACCTCTTGGGCCGTATCCACCGTAACCCAGATCGAGGACGGCCGCAAGTCCCCACACATACCGAGCCAGCTTCCTTGCCCTGCGTAATGCCACTACTAGGAAGCTTATAAACCCAAGTGATATACCCTCGCCATTGGCTATCAACCTCGACATGAGCAATCCTGTGGGCCTGTTATAGTCCTAGTCTCACTACTTTCTTAGGGTGCCTCAGGTCTAGCTCTTACTTCCTCTAATAGGTATTTTATCCTCCAATTAATATTAACATCAACCACTTCGGGGTGGAGCACCAACAACCCTTTCGACATTGACCACCAACGGCCATACTCTATAACCAAATATCAAGATGTCTGCTGAGGAGAAGGTGCGCCCAGCTCAGGCTTCAGGGATGGGGGCTATCGCCGGCAATGGGTACGAGCCGCGTCAACTCTGTTCCTAGATACCATATTGACATCGACGGGATTTAGATATGTTATTGGTGCTGCCATTTTCGCATCTATGGGTGGATTCTTATTCGGCTATGATCAAGGTGTGATGTGGGTTTCAGCGCCCAACAGGAGAGTGATATCACTACTAACTCGGTGCCTCAGGTCAAATATTTTGACAACCGAGAACTTTGGATCACAGTTTCCAAGAATTTTCTCAGACGCAGATATCAAAGGTTGGATTGTTGGCATCTTGCAGCTTGGTGCTTGGCTGGGTGCCCTGGTGAACGGACCAATTGCGCAAAAGTTTTCTAGGAAATACTCAATGATGATTGCCGTCAGCTTATTTTCCCTCGGGTCCGCTCTCCAAGCTGGTGCTCAGAATGAAGGATTCATATTCAGTGGCCGTTTTATTGCTGGTTTAGCTATTGGCATGCTCTCTCACGTCGTGCCGATGTATCAGAGCGAGATTTCTCCGCCAGAAATTAGAGGAGCTCTCGTCAGTCTGCAACAGTTTTCCATTACAATTGGAATTTTAGTATCCTTTTGGGTAAGGTACCATAAACTACAATTCATAAAGCCTGTCACTAATCTCCTGTACAGCTTGACTATGGGTTCCACTTCATCGGTATAACATCCCTTATGTACTGTCTGGCGAAGCAATATTAATTTGAGAAATAGGGGGGACTACATGTGACAAGAGAGGAAACACATTGTACACCGGAGCGGACCCCAGCACTGGTGCAGGGCATTCGTTCGACCCCTACAAAGATGTGCCCGTTGGTGGATGTGATGGGCAAAAGGCTGCCAGTTGGAGAGTACCACTTGCCCTCCAGATCGTCCCCGCACTTATATTGGGTGTTGGTATGGTGTAGGTTGCCTTCTGGATCTCCCAGTGTTTCTGAAGTTTGCTTACTTGGTTAGATTCTTCCCGTTCTCTCCTCGCTGGCTCGTTGCCCAAGGTCGAGATGAAGAGGCCATTCGTGTTGTTGCAAAGCTCCGTGGTTACCCTATGGAGGATGAAAGGGTGCAACTCGAATATATGGAAATAAAAGCAGCCGTCGAGTTCGATAAGGAGACGACTGCCGAGCAATACCCTGGCAAACACGGAACTGCCCTCTCTCTTGCACAGTACGCCATGTTGTTCCAGAGAATGGGGCTGTTTCGTAGACTTGCAACTGGTTGCATTATGCAATTTTTTCAGCAATTCACTGGTATCAATGCAATTATCTACTATGCACCAACGGTAAGTTTCCATTTGCTGACATGGGGTTATTACCTGACAATCCATGGAATAGGTTTTCTCCGGTCTCGGCCTTGATGGGAATACCACATCACTGCTCGCTACTGGAGTTGTTGGTATAGTCAATTGTGTTTTCACGATTCCGGCTATCTTGTGGATGGACAAATTTGGTCGCAGGAAGCTTCTTATGGTGGGTGGGTTGGGAATGTGTGTCTGCCATATCATTGTCGCTGCCATTATTGGCAAATATCAGGGGAATTTCGGAGAGCACAAGGGCGCTGGTTGGGTTGGTGTTGCGTTTATTTACGTACGTATGCCCGATCAGTAGATTAACGTAGCAAAACGCTAAAACAGCCTAGATTTTTATTGCCAATTTTGCCTACTCCTGGGGCCCGATTGGGTGGGTATTACCCTCTGAGATCTTCCCAGCCTCCATCAGATCTAAGGCCATGTCCATCTCTACATCTGCGGTAAGTAAAAGTCAATTGTCTATGCATGATTTCCTTTTCTGACATAGAGCAAAGAATTGGATGATGAACTTCGTCATTGGAAGGGCAACGCCTTCCATGCTCGAAAAAATCAAATTCGGAACGTACATCTTCTTTGCCGCCTTTTGTGGGCTCTCCTGCCTTTGGGTTATGTTTTTTGTCCCAGAAACAAAGAACAAGACCCTGGAGGTAATTTATATCCCCTGCATCCATATGCCTAATCAGAGGTCCCTAATGTTTACCTCTAGGAGATGGATGCTGTTTTCAAAGATACCTCCGCAACGGTTGATGCGGAGAGAATGAGGCGTATCAACGAGAAGGTTGGCCTGACTGCCGCTGGTAATCTCCGTCGTTCTTCAGGGCCAGTATTCGGTGCCTCTCCCGACGAAGATAAACATGATGCATACGCCCAGCACGTCTCAACTCATATAAACAGTGTTTAGGTGCTCGCAGATTTCGATCCAAGGTGACCGATATAGTAGTCTACACAAACAGGTGTTATCTACGACAAAGGGTGTTTTTGTTAATGAAATCCAAAGTGATAGGCATTCAAGAGTGGCCTTATGTTCCAATGTTCTCATGCCTCTTTTCGATTTTGGTTCTTTCGTCACCTCATATCAAGTTGGCCTGGGAAAGCAATCAGCATTTCGAGCCCGTTGACAATCTATAGTGTACGAATAATGACAAATACCGTAAACAGTAAGCACGAGACTGGAATCTTTCTCATTATCCCCTGACAGCTCGATCTTACTCAGAGCATCCCGTGCTACCCAAATGCGGAACTTCCAGATTTGGATGCCAAGCCTGAGAAATGCACTATATAGGTATCTCAGTAGACTTGTGTAACCTGGCACAGCTAAGTGCGGCTGATAATTTTACCTTCATCCACACAGACACCATCCAATGCCTGCGAAATCAGTACTACGGCGAGTCAAGCCCACTATACACGATGATAGTGACGAAGGAGAGTTTCAGGACGTAGATGAACGTGATGAGGGCCGAGAAGATAAAAAGATGGGAGACCATAGTGATGATGATGATGATGATGGTGATGATGATAATGAGGAGGAGGTACAGTAGTTTATCAATTGCACAAGATTCTAAGGCCTGATCAGAAAGTATTCTTAGAACATCGATGGGGACACAAGCGGAGAGAGTGAAGCAGACGAAATGGACCCTACGACATTACTCTCACAAACCTCTTTCGACACATTAGCTAGAGCGGAGTCCTCAATAGCTAAGGGGCAGGGCCGGCCGAATGTAGGATCAGAACGAACATCGAAGGCCGACCGCATCTCAGCAGTCAAATCGCAACTGCAAGCACTTAAATCTACTTCCTCTGTCGCCAGCAAAAAAAACAGTACTGGGAGCAACAATGACCCGGTAGGCAGGATTGAGCGACCTCGGAAAACCTCTCCTCCACCTAAGCGGATGTCGAAGTCGGCGCCTGCGGAGCAAAGTTCGAAAAAACCGGTATCGAGGTACAGGGAGGCGGTGGAGGTCAATATTCCCAAGGCGAGAGATCCGAGGTTTGATCCTGCGGCAGGTGTAGTAAATGAGAGCCAGCTTAAGAAGAATTATGCATTCTTGAATGAGTACAAGGAGAAGGAGATAGGTGCCCTGAAGGAGGAGGTTAAAAAGGCAAGGGAAAGTGTGAAGGGAGGAGCTGGTCTAGACAGAGATGTCCAGGAGATGGAGAGGGTGTTGAAGAGGATGGTAAGCGGAATTTTCAAGAAATCTCCCTATGATTTGGTTTCCTTATGGGAGTGTAATGCCGAGTGTGGTGGGTACCCGAGTGTGGCGCAATTTGGATTTGGCGATGTGTTTCACTGTTACTTTTTTCTACTCCTATGGATCTGTAGAAAGGGGAGATACTCTCACCGGTGTCCTAATCTCTCGACTGTCTTATGTTCTACACGGGCAAACTTGACAATTACAACTCGAATTCCATCTTCACCCCAACTCCCCACTAGTTCGCCGATCACACATCTCACAGCCTCAGAAACTAACCACCACCATTTAGGAATCACAAAAACAAAACCAAGATGCAAAAGATCGCTCTGTGGCCCTCATCGCCGAACACAAAAAGAAAGAGCGAGAATTCATCAAGCAAGGCAAAATGCCCTATTTCCTCAAAAAATGTTGGTACCCCCCTTTCACTACCCAGCCTCACTCTCGCCACCGGATAAATTTGAACCACCTCGGTGGGTCAGGCTGTTTTTTTCTCCACGCTCGCTGACAAAGCAACAATTGCAATCACATAGCCGAACAAAAGAGGATGGTACTTATGGACAGATACTCAAAGCTGGGAGAGAAGGAGCTAGATGCTGTATTAGCACGCAAGAGGAAACACAGGGCGGCGAAAGAGAGGAAGAATATGCCCTGGGCGCGACGTGGGGCAGATGCATGATAGGCATGCTCAACCCTATGATATTATTGTACCATGTATATCAGAAAGATATTTTATTCCTCAATACATTCGTATTCCTGTCTTGGGACGAAAAAGGCTCCAAAGAGTCCACCCAGCTTGACCATTTCACGGTGATGGCCTCTTGAAGACGTATAGGTCTATGTATGCCTGGTAATTTTTTGTTCCTACATACCACATAAAACATTCCTATCAAACCAGGATGGACAAAAAGACCGAAAAACCGCTATGAGAGGAGCCCCTACGCAATAAAACACATCATAAAATGTTCCATTTACTTGAAGACCTTTCCATCAGCCCACTTCTTGCCCTGGTAGTCTTTATCCCAGCTCCACTGGTCCTCAACGAACTCTTTGTCCTCAGCCTTGGTGGGGTCCAACTTCGTGAATTCGTAGGACTCCCAGTCAGGAGCTACATCGAAGGCAGGAAGTGACTCCTGTCCACGAACAAGGAAAGCGCCAGATACAATGGAGTTGTTGGACTCTCCGTAGACAGACATGGCACCGAATAAATGCTTACGTGAAGCCTCAAGTCTGTTGAAGAATCCACCAATCAAGTTGGAGGTCATGAAGACTTGGGTGAGCTCGTCGTTGTACTTGTAGTCAACCTTCCAGAGGGAGTATTCCTCCTGTTTGTAGTGCTCCCAGAACCAAGGAAGCGCAGCGGACCGGGTGTCCTCGTTGGAGTACTTGCGCTTCCAGTCATCGAGGATCATGGTTGGCTTAGCGAGAAGGTCGAGGGGGTGCTTTGCCTTTGGCTCGGTAGGCGCATCCTCCTCCTCCTCCTCTTCATCAGCGGCTGGCTTCTTCGTAGCCTTGGGTGCAGCAGCCTTAGGGGCCTCCTTCTTCTTCTCCTCCTTCTTAGGGGGAGTATACTTGATGGCCTCATCAATCAACTTTTTCTCTCCAACAGCTTCCTTGAAGTAAGGCTGGTTGACAACAGTTTCCCACCAGCGAGTCAGATTGGGGAACTCAGCCCTGAATTCGGGATCGAAAATCTACAAAGAATTCAGTTAAACATGTTATATGGATATATTAAGTGAACGTACAAGTTCATAACCACGGCCAACAATGCCAGCCGCGAAGATATCAGCCAAGGTCAACTTCTCAGTGACCAAGAAAGTGTGGTGAAGAAGGTGTTCCTCAAAGACGGAGAGCATCTTCTTGACAGAAATGATGGCGGCATCAATATTCTTCTTGATGTATGCCTCACGGCCGAGAAGTGGCAGGTACCATTTTGCCATATTGGAGATGACATCACTGTTGGCAAACGACATCCACTTCAAGATTGAGGCATAGCTGGGTAGTACATGCCTCAGTACCAGCCTAAGCGTAATGAAGGGGAACACTCACTCCTCCTTGGTCTTTCCGAGCAAAGTGGTCTTCTCATTCTGGGAAGCAACTATATTCAACGGAATTAGATTCTCAGTCAAGACATAATATCCGAGAATATTTCATTGGGTATACGAAGTTTCAGGGTAGAAAGCTCAACTGGTAAGATTAAGACAGAGATAGCTGTATGTTGATAATGTGCCTCACCGTATACTCGACTTTCCACTATGAAAGGGTATGGATGGGGGATGCTCACAATAGACAGCGATGGCAATGCACTCAGTCAAGACGAAGCCGTTGGAGCCAGCAAAAGCTGGAATTTTACCAACGGGATTTACCTTGAGGTACGCCGCAGAAACTGGAAAATCGACCTTCACGAAATCGACCTCGAGATTATTGACCTTCGCAACAACGAGGAGGGGGATTGTTCGAGGGTTGGTCTTTTGCAGTGTCAGTATGGAAGATTAAATAGTGTAATGGTGTAAACAGCTCGGTCTCAAATGGATTTATGAGGGGAATATCTTACTTCAACGCCATAGAGTTTACCGAACACCATCTTGAGTATTTGAAATATACGAAATGCAGAGAAAGAGGGATCCTTTGGATGAGAGAGATGAGGGGCAGATGAGATTGGAGGGAATCCCAGTCATGTTTTTCCGGCCCCCGCTTGTGCCAAGCTTTCACCCCACCTGTTTAAGTGATTAGTCAGTTTCTAGCCCTCAACGTTGCAGCAAAGTAAACCCCAACAATGGTCTTCATCCGCTCACCGCTTTTGCGGTGCTCATTCCGACTGATTTGGGGCGAGCTCTCCATGGCCCCTTGTACAGCTCTGAGCCTACAATCCGCCAATTCTACATTCTTCCGAACTCGATCCTTCACCATCTCTGCGAGAGCGGCTCTGGCTTTACCAACTCAACAGGAGCAGCCGGTAGAAAATGATTTTATCATTACTCGCCTTGCACCTGCTTCTCCATCATATTTTACCGGTAGTGCAGATTTCTTCGACAATTGGCTAGCACTTCAAGAACTGAGTCGCAAATATCAGACCCTCCCAGTAGTACCAGCAGACGAGGTTTCCCGTGTGAGGTGGAAAACGCTCCAACAATATCGAGCGATCGTAGGCACCCAAGTCAAATCAGCCAAGTATAGGAAAATCGTCAACTTATTGAATCGCCTGAACCGCATAGAGCCATCTATGCTTCCGGAGGACGCAAAGAGTATGCTAGAAAAGTACAAACGACCAGAGGACCCAAACCTTGCCAGGCCAAAAGAGCAGCAAATTGATAAGTGGGGAAGAGCTTGGGCTACAGGGCGGAGAAAGACCTCTGTTGCACGTGTCTGGCTGGTTGAGGGTACTGGGGAGGCCCTCGTCAATGGAAAGCCCTTAGCGGCAGCCTTCCCACGGATAGTGGACAGAGAGTGTGTCATATGGCCACTGCACATTACTGATAGGGTTGATAAATATAATATATGGGCACTTGTTGAAGGAGGAGGATCAACTGGACAGGCAGAAGCTCTTACTCTTGGGGTTGCGAAAGCGTTGATGGTTCATGAGCCGCTACTGAAACCTGCACTGAGACGAGGTAAAGCTCCCACTGGATCAAGCTGAGGATTTACGCGCTCTGCTAACAGTTCATCAGCTGGTGTTGTCACAAGAGACCCTCGTGCCGTCGAAAGAAAGAAACCCGGCCATGTAAAGGCACGGAAAATGCCCACATGTACGTTTGCTCATCGATTCTTTCATACTGGGTTCATACTGATACAACTCTAGGGGTCAAACGTTAAACTCGCAATCATTGGCTACCTTTTTGCATGTACCTCACCGAGTAGCGTTATGTATGAACCATATTCTCATGTCTGCTGCAAAACCCCGAGCCGAGACAGCTGAAGCTTAAATAAAACTCAGACTACTTTAGCCAACACCCTCATATCTGTTACTATTAATGGATTTTTTTCCTACACTTCCCCTAGTGGTACACTTCCAGCAGGCCTGCAGAATCGGCTTGTTTCCGCTCATTGTGAAAGACCAGCGCAATCCCTTGCGGTATTTTCCCTGAACGCTGAAGCGACACCTAATAGCTTCTCCCACAATGCGATACCTATTGCAGGTGTGAGAATTTCCGTTTGAGGGGCCACTAAAGAAGAATTTCGACATCTCAGATTGACTGGGGTTTCCAAGGTCATGTCAGGGAAGGCTATCCGTTTACCCCAACAGTCAAATAATAAAGCAGTAGGAAATTCAGGGGTTGGAGAGTGCGGCCCTGCCCAGGACTTGCTTAGAACGCATGCTGTCTATTCTAACGTTATACCACTCCATCCCTGGTTTGTGCCATGAACAACCAAAGAACTGGGTCTTCCATTGAGAGGTGAAAAGGCTTGTGATATACTGGTACACATTCCACTGTCGGAATGCAAGTGGGCTGAGCGCAACAGATATAATTCATGACATCTGAACTGAGACCCAAAATTTCTTGGTACGTTCTGATACCCCTGCTAGGCCAAGGCTACACATTCGGATATTAACATATCCTTCTAGAACATCGATTTTCTTCTATCCTCACCATCTGCCTCCGATACCTAGGTAGCTAGGCCGTTGAGCATCGTCTACCGTAGTTGCGTTAGGCGGAGCTGAAGTTTATTCGCGACCAGTGGTTCACTCGATGCTCGCAACCAGCCCCTGTGATTTTTGTACGAGGTTACGCGTATATACCTACACGACCCTGACTTAGGTACCTACCTTCTGACCCACCACCCAACTATATTCCTCAGTCTCGAGCTTAAAACAAAGTCGGCTCTTGACAAGTTAGTGTGTCGTGTCCAATAACCAATAAGTAATCCCTAATAATGCGCCACATTTACTTTCTGCGAAACAACGGGTGAGACATACGTACATACCACCTCTTCAACGACGTCAAAAGAATCCCATCGCCGACGCCATGAATAGTAGATTAATTACCATACATATGTGCTGTACCTGTCTGTAGGCCAACAGTGGTCGCATTGCTATTGCGGTGGAGCACAGAAAATTGGTGCACGTGGAAAACACCTCGCACGAGCTGGAGATCAAGACCCCTTGCCTTTTTCTTTGGCCACCAGGGCAAGAGTATGAAGAAAGGAAGAGGGGGCTGGAGTTTTTCGGCAAATGCGTCATATGGTATGTAATTTTGTCATGCAAAATTGGGGATGATGGAATGCTTGCCCTGGTTTTCTCATCCCTTCTGTCGGGTTAGGAGACTCTCAGAATGGTGACTCTGTTTGTTGTCCTGACGATCCTCGCTTCGCGCGGGTTACAGAGACGGATTGACGCTTGTGGGGCTACCCCGATCTCCAACCGTGGTGATGGTCGCGATTAATTGCGGAACGGCTCATGAGACTCGTGCCGGCAGCCCCGACTGGACTCGCGTATGTCTTTATTAGAAGTAGGTACTTACCCTCTCTGCACTCCAAACGACTACTGTTCCTTGCACTTTGTGCTTCGGACTAGGTATTTGTGCTTTGCTTTTTGGAAGGAATGCCAATCTTACTTACTTGCTACCTCTGACTTGTGAGAGCAGAGATGGAGCATGCCTATGCCCCCACCGGACCAGAAATACCCCGAATGTACCCCCTGGGACTGAGAATCGAGGCGTGTAGGTATTTGCAACTACCTACGGTCATGGCCTGGTACCTATGTCTCATCTTGTGTCGTCTCTGCTTACATCCATGCGCTACTAGGAAATATCATAGTAGCACCCCCCTTCTTTCCCACTCATGCCCCTGCAGACTAATTGCCCCACCACCCGCAATTCCCGGAAACCAGACCCCTGATGGAAGACGACATGTTTGACGATAGCCTTCACCAGGAACTCAGGAACCTGCCGGTTGGTCGTATTTTGCCTAGAATTATGCTTTATATAGGTTACTTATGGCTGGAAAGATTAAGCAAAATATTTACATCCATTCCCTGCGTTAGCCACTTGCAGCTTTGCTACAATACAGTCTTCACAATAATTTTGTATGCCTCATTTCCATCTACGCAATTTGGTTGATTTACTTCCCTGCATTCATCTACTTTTTGTACCTGCACGGTTCTGGCTAGGGTCGGGAAATCTGAGGCTTCCGAGACCCTCCTCCGAGTGACCGAGTACACACCATCCCTTCTTGCTCATTACCCCCTCCTGCTCCTAAAACTTTGCTTTTCATTTGAGCCTTCGTGTGTTCCAAGTCGCTTGACTGTCCAATCGGAGCTTGAAGGAGAAGGGGCTCCCCAGCCGAGCCAGGATATTGATGAGGTCGTCCCCCTTCATGTATGATATCCCTTCTTCCTCCACTTGGTTTGTTCATCTACCTCCCTTTATACCCCTCTTTGTTTTGAACTGTGAGCCAAAGGATCAACGGGAAGTAAGCAAGACTGGAGAGATTGAAGGTCAATCTAGGGCGAACCAAAGCGCGATTGTCACACATCAAAGTCGGGCCGTTGTGCGAGGAGTGTGGTCTTCACCCCGGTATAGTCCTCTGAGTGTTTGTCATTCGTCAGAGCATCTGGATCCTTTTCAAGGATACATATATATCTTCTAGCGGCCTTTAACTCAGCGAACCATTCTTCATACGACTCACCTGCACATTCACAGCCCTCTCCACCGCCGCGCACATATATCTTACGTCTACCGAGTACTCAGCCTAAGTTCGCATTTTGTGCACTTGCTCTACGGAACCCCACTTATCATTCACACTGTCGACAACTACTGTTCTTTACCGTGCTGCTTCTGCAGCAACAGCATTCACTAGTGAGCTTGCTGTCTCAGCAGGGAACACATTCAGTTTGTGTGGAATGGACGGTGACCGACTGCGCTCCATATCCCGCACATTTGACGACGCTCCCCGGCCTCACCAGAGAAGGCGTGTACAAGAAGACCAAGCGGCATACTCAGACGACTCCTCGCATCAATTTGGGTCCTTACAGAGCTCTCCAATGGGTTATCAGTCCGACTATTCTCCCCAGGCGGGACATAGGCAGCAACAGTCATTTCCTCCATACACATCCACTATGATGTACAGTCTTCCTCAGTCACCATCTGTAACTACACAGTCCTATAATGCAATTCAGTCATACCCTGCACATCGCCAAAATGCGGCAATAGAGGTCCTCTCGTCCCAGTTTGGCATTCCTCAATACTATGTTCCTGAGTCCCAAAGCTCTGGGTCAAACGTAGGCACCCCACATCAACAAACCCAGTCTCAGTATTACTCTCAGTCAAGCTCACCGCAGCGATTGCCACCGTCATATACCTCCAGTATACACGAGTTAACTCATCAACCGGCCTCTACGTACGAGCCTACAACAGAAGATACGGTGCAGGGTCAACAGAATCAAGGTGGGGCTTTTGAAGAAGCCTACAGTCAATATCAGACAGCACTTCGAAACACATTCCAGAATATGCGGGATGGGAGGTTATTGGAAGCAGGTCGCTCTTTATTAGAGCTTTCAACCTGGCTACTATCAAATGCCATCGATTTGGGTATGTGGCACAGAGACCTTTTTTTATCTCAACCCCCTTGATCAGGAAATCAATTGATTGATTGCTGAGATTAGTGTCAGGTCTAGTTCGTGACGAGCAAGAGTTATACGCAGATCGCACGCGTCTATGGAACGAGTTTAATATTTGCTGGTTGTCAGTTCTTGCTAAGGAAAAAGAGTTGATTCAAAGTGTTATGGTTGGGCAACAGCTACAAGCGCCAAAGGACATCTTGCGAGAGGAAGCATTACAGCATCTCGGCTCCGAGTTGATCAGGCTCTGTGATAGCATGGAGAGGCATGGTTTGGTGGATTATCAGATGGGTGTTTGGGAAGAGGAAATTCTAGATTGTGAGTGTTGGCTTTGCGGGGTGCATCTAGCTTGTTTGAAATCAACTAACATTACGTGATGTAGCTATTCAAGAGTGTCTCGACCTGTTGGAACGCCATTACGGTTCATCCACCACTCCACGCAACCCATAGCACCCCTCAATACGATTCGACTGAAATGCTCAGACTCACACGTTAATTTCTTTCTTCTTAATTCACAGCGTATATCATCCCATTTCCTTTGTCATCTTCATCACCATACATCTAATTTATTTGGTTATGCTTGGGAGGCATTTGTAGAAGCAAGGATTGGACTTTTGCGCTATGTATGTGGTGTTTGGTGGGTAAAGATCCGGTATTATTATTAACATTGACATGGCTTACAAGAAGGAGTTTTTGCTGGCATTTTGGGGTTTTTTTAGGGAGGAGGAGTGGTGGTTTACTTAT
>Ga0307514_10003519_pt1 | contig 14978 bp, 17 predicted proteins | sample 16_EM_MG_FD_203088 | JGI IMG/M metagenome (GOLD analysis project Ga0307514, IMG submission 203088) | Populus trichocarpa ectomycorrhiza microbial communities from riparian zone in the Pacific Northwest, United States - 16_EM | ecosystem: Host-associated > Plants > Roots > Unclassified | place...
TTGCCGATTGTTCTATTGTGAGTCCAAAGTTGGTGAGTACTTTATTTGTCAAAATATTTTGAGACAAAGTGTGACTAGAAAAATATTGACTACAAAGCAATACAGGGTCTTGACCGGTTTGCTGATGAACGATTGGTCTATTAGATGTGCAGAGTGAGCACCACCTGGAGGGAGATTGTGAAGGCATAAGACACAGCGGTTTCCGTATGTGGTACGAATGCTAATTCTGACAGACAGAGAGAAAGAATCCGCCGACATGTTCCAGCAAACTGCAAAACAGTCACGGAAAAAAGTCAGTAGACAACCCGGAATTAAAAGGACTATTCGGGCCGGGCTACTTGCGTTACTCATCTTCTGAATGACTTTGGCGATCCTTTCACCTCCTACCTATGTGAAAGACGAGCGAAATGTCGCAAATTGGTCTGCTGCACAAGAAAGGAGTCCCTCGACAACCTACCCATTTGAATTGCAAGCAGAAGAACCTGGGGATTATGTCGTCCGAACTTATCTTCAATTCTTATGGCTTCCAAAGGTATACTTCGAACAGTCCTCTTGTGCCTGCGGCTGATATGTTTTGCAGTCTATAATGCCTCTAAGTTACCTTATCCCATCCCTCCAACGCGTCAATGCACCATCAGGTTCATCCAAATCAATGCCACATCCAATGCACGCCATTCTCGAGCCTCTCCTACTCACAACCCTCTCAGTAAACGAAAAATATCGTTCTGAACTGGCACGAATATTATCTGATGGTGGTGGTGCAGGGGAGATGGAGGAAGCAATGATGTGGTATGCAGTTGAGCATGAGAAACCCCTGGATGATGTTGGTGGAAACAGCCCTCAGAAGCATGGTAGAGACGGTGATGAGGGACCCTGTACCAATGCAAATTGGAGAGGGCAATATATGGAGAGAATGGAAGGGAGGGAGTATGTACTCGATCTCGCTCCATCTTTTTCAATCGGCCTAAGTTGGATGCAGAGTTCAGATTCAAATTTTGCTCTACCTCTTCAAATTCTCACTTCCTGGTCCTCGGCCACCACTAGCCGACTCCAATAATATTGGCTCAACGTCAAAGTCCAAGAAGCGGAAACGATCCGCCATTTTCTCCCCACCCAAGCCAATTCTAACCCCTGAAGATCATCTGGAATCTCTCATGGATAAGTTGACAATGTGGCAGCTCGTGGAGCGCGTTGACAGCGCATTAAATTCTACTAACGCGGGACAGACGAAGGCCGACAAGAACAAGAAAAACCAAGATGCAAATCTTTGCCGAAGATGTCGTTGAACCACAGTAAGCGTTTATTTTTACTCCACTCTCTCACGTTCCGACAGGAGTCCCGCTCAAGAAAGCTCTCTCACGTGTGCCGTCGACTTCCATTTCGCCTGCGACTTCAGCCTCCTTGCGTGTACACTTGCCTTCCCGTCATCTCGCATCTCCGACTCATCCAAAATCGTCCTCTACTTTTGGCCCGTCACGCACGATTGTTCGTTCGCGTTCGTCTTCCCTTTCACTTTCCCTCGCCAAGGAACAAGAAGAACGTGCTGCTGCGGCCGCCAACGCAGCAGAGCAACAAACGAAAAAGAGGTTGAATAGGGAGGTGAGCATGTCGAGGGTATTTAAGAGTGAAGGCAAAGGCAAGAGGAGAAGAGTAAGCAAGGCTGAGGGAAGAAAAACAGGTGTTGCTGCCAGTGCAACTGTTAAAGTCAAGGCATCCAAGGCCGAAAAACGTCACAGAGAAGATAAAGGTGTCACACTCGTTGAAGAGACACCTATCAAGACCCGTGTATCATTCGGGACTGTGAACGGTCAACAGCGTGTGCCCATCGCACCGCCCAATTTCGGAGCCACAGGCGTCCAAATGCAAGGTCCTCGCCCAGTTGTCGACGGGATCAACAACAACGAAGACGAAGAAGAGGAATGGATCATGGACAGCTCGCCCGCTATCGTCGTGTTTGATCCGTCGGCGGAGAAGACGAAAGGGAGGGAAAGAGCGAGCAGTAGTGCCACGAGTGGCTTACGCCATGAATATCTTTGTGCAGGTACGGCGAATACCGGCCAGAGGACCAGATTCATCACTGCGAAATATCTTTGCTCGTTAAATCTTTGATATCAACCTGTACCCAAAGCAGGGGATGGCCTCGGGAGAATGTTAATGACATGGATTCGGGGGAAAAATGAGATTTAGAACGATTCGATTGGCCGTGACAGAGACCAAACCCAAGAGTTTCTTAAATTCGTGAGGTATTGAGGCTGAAAACCGCGACTTATCATCGGCCGTAGACGAACCTAGAATCTTGGTCGTATTCATTACTTCAGACAAATGCTCTTGCGGATTCAGAGCGCGTTCTCTGGATCCCTGTGAAGAACAGATGGCTGCTGAATACGGAATCCTTGAATGCTCAAAATCTCTCATGAATCTTAGTAGGTCCACAATAGCCGTCCGCAAAAGATGAAAAGATTTCGTCGGACGGTACAATTGTCTCTGCATTGCAGCCTGGATTTTTGTATTCTTGAATTCATGCTCGAGAGTTTGAAGGCGCCGAACCTCCCCTTCGCTCGCCTAGGTTTCCATCCGCCTACCAAGGTGACGATGTTGCTGCAATTGTAATTCATGTTGGCCAACATGTACTTGCAGAAGTTATCCTGCAGCTCCTTTCAATCAAGTTCGTTTATAGTGTTAAAGAATTAATCACGCATGCTTTCTGTTTGGGCTAATCATGATGTTGTTAGACTCTGGGAGCCAAAAAGAATGTCTACAAACGAGATCTTTTGATAATCATGGGGACTCTACAGCCATTCTGCCCAACTGTCTTTGGTCTCTCTAGAAGGGATATGTGACCTTCAAATTTCGTATCTGCACCATCGGGTAGTTCAAAGACATAATGACGAATAAGGACTGATAATATGGCCTTGCATATCTGATCAGCACCACGCATTTCTACTTCGGGAACACGACACACCTTGAATTCCACCAGTGCCATTCCCTTTCCGGGGCACGTTCTTGGTCCATCCGAAAATGCCAACAGACGTCGGTAACCCTGAATCCCATTTGCTCCTCCGGAGACGGAATTGTCGTTGTTGTTGAGCCATCGATCAGGTACGAATTTATCTCCATGATCGCCCCATAATCCTTTTGATCTTCCAACGATTGCTGTTGGAATTCTGACTATTGTCCCTTTGGGGATGTAGATGCAATCGATGCTATTCCCTTGGGCGTCCAAGATAGGTTCGCTGAGAGGCACCACGTCGTCTTCATACGCCTTGAAGAAAGGTGGCTTGAGAGTGTGGTTTTGCGCCTCAGTTTGAAATTTACCACATACCTGTCGGAATACCTGACCGCCCGGAGGGTGGAGACGAAGAGTCTCGCAAGTCACGGCATCAAGATATGGCAAGGAAGTCATTAACTCTTCATAAGTAGGATCTTGAACTGATTGTTTGATTATTTCCGCCCGTAAATTGTCTTGCACAGAAGGATTCTTGGCAAGTTCAATAAAGACCCACTATAAGCAGGTGAGGACCATGACTTTGAGAATCAAAAGCGAAAGACTAAAAGTTACCATCAATGCGACTTTGACAACGGTATGAGCTTCAGAAGAATAGCTTGCATTTAAGATGTGTACTTACTTGCTGTTGGTTCGTAGCCTGCAGTAATCATGATGTGCTATAATGAATGCATTCTTTAACGATACGTTTGAAAGTTTGTCATGACTAGCTCACAATCTATAGAGCAGAAGACATAGTTTACGTCAACAATAATAATAAAAACACAGTTTAGACTTACTTGGCCCATGATTTCCATTTGTGTCATCGAGTTCTTACGTTCCGAGGCAACTAAATTTGTAAGAAGCCCTAAACATCTCTTCAAAACCGTGCAGAAAACGGGGAGGCTTACTGAGAGTTCCAAGAATTGACCTATCTTTCGTTCCTTGCATGTCATCAACTTCTTTTTCTTTCTTGGCCCTCTGCAGAGAGTTGTATCCGACACCTCTGATGCAGTCTCGCAACACTTTCAAGGCATCGTGTGTTTTTGTTGGTGTAGGGAGAGAAGGAAGAAGGCCATTGATTAAGAGCACCCAGAATGATAGTTCGGTATCAAGAAGCGTATCCAACGGCGCGAGAATAGGTGGTTTTTTTCCTTTCAACGTCTCAAAGTCGTGACCGAAGACAGAAATCCCTATGGCATCCAATCTAGTGTTCGAGTTTCATAAATGAAGGTTTTCAAGGAAATAGCAACGGTGTACTTACGAGACATAGTTAATCCTATGGCTTATTAATAGTGGATACTTAATTTCTTGGAATCAAGGACGTACCATTCCTGAATATCAACCGTAACACTGTCGTCGTCTTGAAGCATTGTGTCCCACGCGGTTTTGAGCTGTGGTCGAGATATTAGTGGTCGGCGAGATTGTTTTGAGTTTTGATTTTTTTGCGTACCGAGTGTGCACAGTCGTAAAAGATTGGGGTAAGTTTGCGGATCTCAGCATTGCTAAAGGCAGGAGATAAAGCTTTTCTTTGGCTTTGAAGGTGTAAATGAAAGCCATCCGATCAGACATTCAAAGTCAACTATACCGTTTGTGATCCTCTCCTTCCGCTGATAGTAAGCTTCGACCGAACTGAACGCTTGTCAGTAGTGGCCGACTAGAAAAAAATAAAAAAGTTGGCACGCACGAATTTGTCGAAGAATACCGCAGTTACAGCTGTGTTTCTGTAGGTGGTGGTTTGCAAAGAAAAATAATGAAGAACCGCCTTGGGATCAGCCAGAACTACTTCGTATGTCCCCAAGAGCGACGGTATTTCGAATGCTGGCCCATATTGTTTCTCCCATTCGTCGCAAAGGGGGTCGGAATGATCCATTCGAAAGAGCTCTTTCGAGTATCCAAGAAGGAAATTTGTCCTCGGAGGACCTTTTAATCTTGTGACCTTGACATTCGGTGCGTTGTAGTAGTGAAAGAATAACCAAAGGGCTACTACCACGACCACAGCTAAAGCAGAGGGGTGATTGACCGACAAGACGTCCTGGAGAGTACCCATACTGTCGGCCACTTGATGCCACCCCTACTTATATAGGGTTGGTGATCGGGTAGAAGCCTACAACGACAGCCAAATTTGTTCTGTTGACACGACGTGTCATTTGACTCTCAAGCCAGATCCGAATTTTCGGCCAAAGGTTTAGAAGTCTCCGACCGTTCAGATGAGGAGACGTGGAAATCATGACACGTTCCTGCACCAGTGTAAGCAACTTGATACGCTCAGCATCCAGCTTTGAGTGAAAGAGATGTTCAGTTACTCTGATTCCAATCATGATGCGGAGGTAAAAAGGGAACGAGATGTCACGGTGAATTCGAAGCTGGAATTAAGGGTACTTCTGACCCGGCTTCGTTTTGGTCTTTGCCAGTGACGAAAACCGGGAAGTAGTTTATATAGATTCTAGAAACCCGGTTCTAACAAGATATCCTTCGTACCAAATCTCGCCCCCTTGCCATGGCGCTTCCGCAAGCTGTTTCCAAGCCGGACATTGTGCGTCCGCCGTCCGCATTTAGTGAAGATAGCGGCTGCTCACAAATGTTATGATTGGGTAGCCCTTATCCCACATATCACTCATGACGAGGTGTTCAAAATAAATTGTGGGGACCCACGTACGTTATAAGATGGTCAAACAAAAAAATAGGAGATTGTGGCATTGTGAGGCAGTGGGTCATGTTTCCTAGAATTGGAACTTTCAATGACATGTAACTGTGAAAATCTCACATCTCACCTCAGATCTTTTGCCAGAGGCGGTACCGCTGTCCGCCGTTGTCACCCTACCCTCCTTGTGGATGCTCTTCACGTCAGCATGTTGGGAGAGGATATCGCAAGCAGTCTCGTCAAAAGGACCTGGACAAATGAAAAACTGAGCTGAGTGAGGCCATGAAGGGGACGTACCTGCAATACCCTTGGCGTTGACAATGGACCTCTCGCTTTTGATCTGTCTGCCGGGAGCCTGAGAATGGCTTGGGACAGTTTGTCTGACGGGACTCATCGTGAGTGTATGAAGTAAGACTTGGAATCTCAGAGGTAAATACAGACTCCGGGCACCGCTTTTTGTGTACGGTCTGCAATGGTGCTCATGGAATGTTGGACTTGATTGTCCTCTATGGCGGACCAAAGTCAAGATTTTTGCGTCTCTACACCAACACATGAGTACGCTGCGGCCATGTAAGTACATTCATTCTCTGAAGTATGGAAACCCGATTCTAACAAGATATCCCTTGCGCTCTCCTTGCTATGGCGCTTCCGCAGCTGTTTCCAAGCCAGACGTTCCGCATTTAGTGAAGATAGCGGCTGGGCTAAGCTCACAAATGGTTATGATTGGGTGTGGATTCCTATAAATCGCTTTAGGCGCTGTTTGTTTAGTGATCCAGTGATCCGTCGGGATCAATAAACTTTCTACTTCAACTGCCAAGACGTTGAGTGCAAACGATTGTCCGTTCATCTCGACGGTACCAACGCAAGACAACGAATGGGAAACGGCGAACAGAAACCAGCAACCATCGCGCATGAGAGTCCAAGTGCTTCATCCGAGAAGGCTGCAGGGAACACAGGGCCAGGATATTCACAACAGATCCGTTCGTTTTTGAAGTCCAATTGCAATTGGATTCCACAGAATTGGACGCGGTCAAAGATAAAGACCACCTTCCGATGCGCGATAGTGGGCTGGCTTTCCACCATTCTTTTCATCATTCCTTCTGTTCAAGTTGTTTTGGGCCAAGTGAGCATTCTCTTTTCGTTTTGTTTTCTACTTTGGTTAATGAAATATCTTGACGTTGTTAGGCTAGCTTCCTGGTCATCATTGGTAAACGCGATCTTGTTCGCGGACTTGCATGTGTCTTATGAATTCAGCTGCTTTTTTCTCCCCTCCAAGCGATCCTTTCTTATCAGCCCTCGAACGCGAGGCTCTGATTTTGACATTTGTGGCAATTGGATGGGCGTGCGTTTAGTGTTCCTATCCTGACATGGCTAAATATTCTAACCCGCATATACTTAGATGGGCTTGTTTGGGCATATTTCTTGCTAATTTAACACGGCGGGTATATGACAGGGACATCACTATTTTTCAAGCTGTCAACGGCCAATATATTGAAGCCGCGGTGAGTATGTTTGTTTCAGCTTATATGCATAACTTATTTTATTCAAATGCTAGTCAACCAGTATCCTCGCCGTTTTTCTCTTTCTCGGAAGTTCATTCTTTTTATACATCCGGGCGCGTCAAGGCCCTGGGCCATACCTTTGTGCATGCGTCTTTGGTTGTCTTTGCATTGGTATATATCTCCATCTCCGAGCATGCTCTGTGCTGATGACATTACAGATATCAGCTTAACGACAGCCGTTCTCTTTCCATACCCATTCTACATGGTGGGACAATCGATTATTCTTCCTCTAGTTTTGCATAGTGCCCTCTCCTTAATTGCATCACTGGTTTTTTTCCCAAGTACCATATCTTCGCTCTTCACTACGCGTTTAACGGAGGTTATCGCTCCTCTTTCTTCCTCTCTCACCCTTCATGAAAGCCTTCTTCTCACACCTCTCACTTCATCTGATTTTTCGAAGGCATTAGCCAAAATTCGCTCAGACACCAAGCAGTCCGAAACCAACTTGGTTCCTCTTGCAGCAGCAGGCCGCCTTTTAAGGAGTGACCTAATCTATTCGAGATTTGCTCCAGCAGACTTTGAAGTATTTCAGGCCTTCTGCAGGCGATTAGCTGCCAGAGCAGATGGTATGGCTGTGTACTTTTCTCTTGTTGATCCTAATAGGGAGAAATTTCGTATGGATAAAAGCGCGTCGGAAACGCCTATTCACACCTATTCCCAAACCCCTGCAACAGGTTTGTCAAGAGCCAACTCAAGAGATCCGTCTCCAGACCACCGCCCGGCGTCATCAAATGACAGGCATTGGAAGAATAATGATCCCGAAAAGTCAGGCTTGCCTGCATCCTCAACGCAAGAAAGCATCGGTGGTACTTCTTCACATCAATTGCCATCCACGCCGACACCGACACGTTTTTCTCGTTTCAATGCGCATTCTCGTTCTCACCACGTCTCGCCTCTTCATCCGTTTCCCTCGACTTTTCGTAATTCACACTCTTATTCACACTCGCATGAGAAGCACTATCATCACTCTGATTTGCTGCAGTACTCTCTTGCCAAAACTCGAGCCAGAAAACGAGAAAGTGTGGTCGGTGTCTTTGAAACACAGCGTTACCTGAATTTGGAGTTTACCAAATTTCATGACGACAACGAGCAAGAACACAGTGCGTTGTTTATGGGCCTTCTGAGTCAATGGTAGCTTCTCATTTAAATTTACCCTGAATTTTCATTCATATGCTTATACAGTTCTTTGCCGCTCTTGAGGTCGTCTCGTCGTGGACTTAGTGTCATATCAGCATGGCTGACGAATGTACATTCAGGGAGGGTATCGCACGTTCGTAATACTGTTGTTCTCGCCGTTTTAGGCTCTAGGTTCAGAAAAAAAGGCGAGGACTTGGAAGAAGCCAGAAAGCAGTCCTACACAAGCCAGCTCACCGAATTGAGGGAAACGCTGCAAGATTTAACCAGAGAACTACAGGTATTCCGCGATGAGACCAGGTTGGATTCATAGCTGTTTGATTGGTCTTATTTTAACCAATTCTGTTTCACAAAAGACATAAAGTATTGGGACCATACCACCCAGCGTTTGTGGATGAGTCTTTACCTGTCCCGTCTCGTCTCGACACTCCTGTGGCGGAATCGCCACATAACTTTCCCTTTGACACACCCTTGCGGGAAAGTCCATCACATGGGAGTCAGGGAGCCCACTTCGATAATGCGAGACCTGGGAAGGTCGAAGAAAACGAGAAGAAAGTGCCGCCCCACCGTTACCTTTTCCATTGCTACATTTATCAGTATCACCTCATGCATTTAGCTGGAGATGTCGTTGAGATGGTATGTCCTTCTGAAATCTCAAACGTCTAACTCACATGTCGATCAATTTTTGAAGTTGAATGAAATTCTCCGGCTTGAGGAAGAGCATCCGTGGCCTACATGTCACTTGCGGACCCCTGTCAAGCATGCATTCAAGTGGAATAGGGGACTGCTTGCTGAACAACTTCAGCAAGATGATGACGATGACGACCCTGGCATGCTCTACTATTTTACCTTTTCAAATTTGAAAACTGACCCTTATTATGTGTAGATGTCATTCAAGGACTTCAAACCGAACGCCAGACAGCTGTTCCGTCAGGCAAATCTAAATCACGGATCTCGTCACCGGAAGACCCGCAATCCATACCGGAGAGAGACTTGGGCATGCCTCATAGGCGAGATCCAGATGCCCTTCCCCCTCGTAATGCATTTGAATGGATATCTAATGTGACATACCATCTTGTCGTAAGCCTTGGCGGAGGAAATGTAATATTTGCGGTTAAGGCGGGGTTATTGACAGTGGTTTTGAGTCTTCCGAGTTTGATGAAAAGTTCAGCAAGTTTAGCTTATGGTACGACATTGAATCCTGCTGCGGTCTTCGTCACTGCTGATTTTTGGGTGTTTTCAGAGAATCGTTTTGTGTGGGCTATGTACGATACGATCCCGTGATTTGTATCCGACTTTGACCATTTAACCCGTGAACGCAGATTCATGGGCCAACTGACTCTTGCGCGTTTTCGGGGAGATACGGCCTTTGCTTTGGTGGCAAGATTGATCAGCACCCTCGGTGGAGGAATCTTGGGCTTACTTATCTGGCAAATCTTTTTCACGCCGTCTTATGGGTCTGGGAACTAATTTTCTGAAAGGTATATTTCACAAGGATCTCCCTATGGTCTTGCCGCCGTCTGTGGTGTCTGCTTTCCCTTCTTCTTCTATGCAAGGCTTTACTGGCCAATTTCGCCTATGATAAATTTAATCCTTTTCGTCACTACCATCTTGGTAAATATATCTTACTGGGCAGCACTCCCTGTAGCTCCGGCGGCTGAGATTCTTGGCATAGGTCGTCGGATACTCTTATCAAGATCTCATTATCATACTTCCTGGATCTCCTGGGTCTGGTTTCACTGTCGCATGGGTAGGTGTTCTTTATTCCTAATTAATTGGTCTGTTCGTCACCTTCTCCAGCGGCGATTTGCGCTCGTTAGCATTGGAGTGTCCGCCGCCTTGTATGCAGTTTCCCTACCTTTATTACTCGCCTGATGATGCCTTTTCTCAGTATTTTATCGTTGTTTCCACCTTCCACCACGATTCGGAAGTATCAGCGCAATCTGCTATCTACGACCTCGTCAGAACTGGGGTCAATCTATTGCTCCATCCTCTCTTTCGCTAATACTCAGGAACCTGAAGTCCAGGAGATCCTCACCAGTTTGATTGCGTTGCGAAACAAGATGAAGAAATCAACGGCTTTGAGTGCCAACGTAGGATATGAAGTATGTGTCTGACGATGACTGGGATATTGCAAATGGTAACTAATCATTACTAGTTCTCTCCCCGTGGACGTTGGCCAGCAGACAGATATCAAAAGATTACTGATCTACAAATGTGAGTGGAAAAAGTAACTCTCACTCATGAAATCATACTTTTCTTTGCTTTAGGGCAATCGCATATTCACTTTCACATCTAGTATCTGTTCTTAAGCATCTAGAACGTTCATGGGCGCTTGCATTCCTCCGAAGGACGCGGTTTATGGACCCCGACTTTCAAGGGGATCTCCTTGCAGTAATAAGTGAGAATTATTTTTCCCCGGTTTGCATCTATAGGGCTGAATTCTCGACACAGCCATGGTTTCTTCGTCATTACGAACGGGTTGTCCACTTCCTCAAATCACGTCATGCCCACTCATTGATCGGTTTACCCTTAAGTATCACGGGCTGAATGTAATCCACAAGGAAGCGGAAGATGACTATGGTCTTCCGCGTACCCTCACATTCGAGACGTTAAAAGACGAGCAATACATGTGTGTTGATATACAACTTGTCTTTTTTCTCTGCCTTGTCTGAATTTTCCCAATCGCAGGATGTTTTGCGTTGGGATTTCAACAGCGTTTGGGATTGTCAATCGGCTTGATAGGTTGATGGTTGCGGTGAAGGAAGTTGTTGGAGAGCAATACCATATTCACGGTATTGGTGTCATTCCATCGCATCGGTCTTACCTGCCCACCATATCGCCTTCGGTGAGTATGAATGCCATCCATGGGTCGCCTCGGAGAGCGCAAAATGGAAGGGAGGGTCAGCTAGAAAGCGACTAGAGGTTAGAAGATCGTTTGAAAAACTTTTAGACTGTGGTTTGTATAACTAAAGATGTGGCATCCCAGGACTTTTTCTTGCACGTTTTCCATAGACTACAGTCATTGATTATAATTATTTCTACTTTTTTTTTATAAACACCAAGTAATAATCATTTCTGCAGGGTAAAAAAATGGGTGATCCGAAGGCCCGAAGCTCATCTGACGCATTGATGTCACAAACGAAAGGGCACACCAGATCGACAGCTCGGTTTCAAAAGCAAAAAGGGCTAGAACATTATCAGAGTTTAGATGAAACTGTGACGTATTAAATGACACATCTAGTCCCGTTTTTTTTTTCTTTTTTTCGCGTGAACCGCATATATATGTACTACGGATCCTGCTTTGAACGAAAGGGCTGACGGATGGGGTTTGGAATCAAAGAAGTTGCCTTGAGGCATGCACACGCTCTCTCTTCTCTCCAAGGACCAAATGTACTCAAATGTAGCAGCAGGACAGTAACACGCTAAGTTGTAATCGTATAGGTTCCGAAACGTTGTAAGGATAGCCCGCCGTTTTTTGAATTGAGGGTAAGTGAAGGGCGATAATTGGCTGGATGAGTACTATGGCATAATAACCCCCGAGATGGGATCGAAAAGGTTACGTATTTGAAAAAAAAAATTTAAGCATGGGCAACACTTGACTTCAACTATTATGCGAAAAAAAAAAAAGTAGGCAGGTGGCGCAATCAGCGTCGATGTCGACCCAACGTCGTTTTCGCCCCCCTCGGATTCCAAGTAGGCGAGATAAATAATCGGCCTGAGGAATGAACAAAAAATGCAAATGAATAATGAAAGTCTAAATCCAAGACGTATTGGTATTACTGGTATTAAGAACTTCTTTTTGAACTATTCCGAGGCGAGTGGTATACTACTACTACTACTAGTACTATATGAACGAACGAAACCAAGTATATACTATTCGTCGATCAGGCATTGTTACTTTGACATGAATGTGTAAACTGTTTTTTTACACTCAAACTCAAACGCTCTACTGATTATTTGATGGCAAGGTGATAGACTCACCAAATCGAACAAAAAGCCTACCTTGTGAGATCAAAACTGATAGTGAGCCACAACTGATAGAAGTACACTGGGAGGAACATCGAGTCTATCAGGGAAGTCATTGATAAGGATCAAAAGGCCAGAAACTGATTGCGATCAGATATATCGCCTTCTAGGTTGGAAAAAAAAATCCTTCAATGAGCGAATTTTTTTTTTGAGTGGGCAGCCAATGACAATATATAGATAAGGTATAAAGCAAAAAAGAAAGAACGATGGTGGTACCATCGAGCTGTATTCTTTTAATGGCTAGTTTATATGAAAAAAATTTATGGTTTTACCATACACCCTCAAAGGGAGTGTGCGTGGTCAAAAAATATAATAAGGAAGCAATTTGAAGAAAGTTTTACAGACTAAGATCATTCGAACTCGTAGAGAAATAGACAGAAAGAAAGAAACCGAAACCTCAAATTTTTTTGGTCGTTTTTATTTTGTAAAAGAATTAAAAAAGAGGAAATTAAAGTAAAAAAAAAGAGAAAGTTTTTTCTTTTTGGGATGATGGGCTACCGAGGGGTGGTGTCATGCTTGAGGATCCCTAGCTGGAGGTGGTGGCGTGTGCGATTCCGGAAGGTGGTGGTGTCCCGTCGCCGTAGAAGATCTAGAAAGCGAAAGAGGAGGCGTAGGTGGATGCGAACGTGCATGCGGATCCACCGAAAGACGATCATCAAAAGGCGGTCGGCCACCGCCACCACCACCACCACCATTTCCACTAGAAGAGCTCGAATTCAACCTCGGGCTGTCCAACGTACGTCGATTAAGAAGTGCAGGTGGCGTCGGCTCCGAGGAACCATTGGCGCTGCCGTTACTCGACTGCTGTTGGCCGTTTATACCGGGGGTCGTGCTATTGTTGGAGGAGTTGCTCCCGTGCCACGTCTGCAACCCGGGTAGAGTATTCGGGTGTGGATGCTGCTGCTGCTGCTGTTGTTGTTGTTGATGCATGTGAGGTGCATAGTCACTTTGAGCAACGTTGAGAGGCGTAAGAGAGGTGTGGTGGTATTGATAAGGACCTCCGGCCGTGGCTGCCGAGAGGGGAGGTAACTGGGTGCTCGAACCAGGACCAGTTGGAGGGGTCCTACCGCGGAGGTTGGAGGAGGCGAGAGCACCACGCTTGTGTGGGAACTGCTCCGGGCGAGGACGTGAGTGCGTGCGCTCAAAGAGGCCACATTTATTGCAAAGCTTTTTTAGAAATAGTTGAGCTGATGCGATTTAGCATAGAAATTAAAAATAAGACATACGACTTTTCCTGGGCTGAGGTTGGAACGACGCCAGGTAGAGGTGTCAGTTGTGCAGCAGTTGAAGCACCGTCTGCGGATACCATCTGTAAGCTTCGTGTTGGCGTCAGATGTGTGCACGATAGGGGCAGATGGCTGTCCAGGGATCGGGTAATGGTGACTGTAATTTGCTGGGCTGGAAGGATGAACAGGAGAGGTCTGGGGAGGAGGAGGATGGGACATGGGAGCGGGAATGTAATGGGTGGGAAGACCTGATGGAGAGTAATGGTGACCGGAAGTATCTGGCGGGGGAAGATGATGTTGATAGTGGTGAGGATGGTGGTCGTAGCGGGGGTCAAAAGGAGGAGGAGCGTAAAGATAGCCGGAGTGATGGTGGTTTATAGGCGGAGGAGGGTGGTCCTGACGATACCTGTCGTAGTAAGAGGAGGTAGGATACATAGGGACAGGCGGGATTGAACTGGGAGGGGATCGACGGACGTGAGGAGTAGAATTTGATGAACGATCCACGGAAACTACTGATGGGGACGGTGAATGAGAATTTGGAATGGTTGCAATTGGGGGAGGAGGCGAAGGGGCCTGCTGGGTGTCAAATTGACGGCGTCTGATAATAAAAAATAAAATAAAATAAAATAAAAAAGAGGAAAAGAAAAAGAAAGGATACTGACGAAGTAGTAGACATAGTGGGAGAAGTGGATTCTACGGTGTTCTTATCAGCCCTCGAGGGTGATGGAACCTGTTTATAGTCGCCAGTTAATTACTTTTCCCTTCCAACTAAAGCAACTCACTTCTGACTCTCTCAACGCTGGGTCGATCACCGCCTCGCGCTGTCTGTCTTCTTTGCTTTTCCTGCCGCGTTGATGGGAAATCCTCAGTTCATCAATAACAATCAAGTATATAAGTTCCCCCGAATTTTCCTTACCTTGCCATTTCGTGTTGATGCAAACAACAGTTGCCTTGATGATGGAGTGATCCCAAAACCGAACCGGCTCTTGAGCCAACCCTCCTTTTTCAACCTCCGACATTCTCCCGGTCCCACGCCGGCATCATTCTCTTTCAATCCCCGATTCCCCTGTACCCACCCTCGGATCACTTTTCCCATCTGATTTCATTCACAATCCACTCTTCAATACCGCTCAACGTCCCAAAATCTCTTTTCTCCCAGCTCAAGGGCGTCTCGGGTGTAGTAACCAAAGGAACCACTCATCATCCCCATTTCGATTCGTTTCCATGTGTGTGTCTTTTTTACACTGCCCAAGAACAAAAACACGACTCCTAATGACATAGTCCTTGACGTCCATTTCGCGCTTCCAATCCAAAGAAAGACCCGCCTCGTGTATTGCTATCGAGGATCCACTCCTTTGAGTCAAGTTTTGACTTGCCGATGATTGGTGAGGTATCACATC
>Ga0307514_10003520_pt1 | contig 14973 bp, 18 predicted proteins | sample 16_EM_MG_FD_203088 | JGI IMG/M metagenome (GOLD analysis project Ga0307514, IMG submission 203088) | Populus trichocarpa ectomycorrhiza microbial communities from riparian zone in the Pacific Northwest, United States - 16_EM | ecosystem: Host-associated > Plants > Roots > Unclassified | place...
ACTTCCCTGACTCTGTAGTAATCAATTCAGTCTGCACAGCAAAGGGTTGTCAGGGCCGATGATAGCAATAAGGTGTGCTTTACCATCGACCCACAGACTTTTGATAGCAAATTATCAGTTCTTTGCACATCCTGCCAACCATGTTTGGGGAATTGTACTAGTACTACCCACATTGGCTTGAGGGATGGGTACATTTCAATCTCCATAATTGCATGAACATACATCCCCAACAGGGGTGTTACTGAATGTGATTAATGACTCCTTAAAAAAATTAAAAAAACAGGGATGTTACCCTCAGAAGGCTACCTCTGGTAGATCAAATAAGGTCTCCATTTTCATGAAACCGCCTTACGCAATAAGGCAGGTTCGACTGTAGAGGACACCCCCGTTGCACCACTTGAGGAACCCCTGCAGCCGCCTCCAAAGTGACGCCTTAGGAGTCTCGGCTTCAGGTGCCCCCTTGGCCCGGGCGACGTTATGTTTATATACTTCCACATTGCGAGGCTTTGCCAAGCTCGAGGGTCGGGGGCCGAGGCTAACTTACACACTGCAACCAGTCGGTCCTTATCTACAGTAGTCTAGTGTGCTAAACAACATTTACTTACAGTAAGTACAGTACCTATGTAGTACCATCACAACATTAAACAATTATGGAACCGCTGTCGAGAGTAACATGGATTAATTATGTATGTATGCTTTTTACATTGGCCTGTACCTATGTACAGCAGCACATGCATGCGAAAACCACCCCTTTCCCAAAAACCCGTTGGTATAATTCTGCTGAGGCTGTGGTACAATTTGTATGGCTCTTGTCCTCGTGCCCGGACTCCCTTTTCACCTTGCCCCAAGGGTTGTGGTCAGCTGTGTCGGCTCTGTGGTGGGATACAAAATTGCTAAAAGTACTGCACATATATTGGAGCCTGCTGGTCACTATATATAAGCTCGAGGCTACTAAGTAGCTATGGGACAGTAGCTCTAATATGAGTGCAGATAGGTATATCCCAACAAGTCTGGGATACCCCGGTTCTTGCCTGTCGACACTCACATGGTATATAGGAACCGCGGGAGCGTTGGCTGCGCTATAATGCGAGAGTACTACACATACTCAAGTAGTGTATGTATATGTACAGCAGTACCTGAGGTGAGTATGGACACACCTACTGTATAGTCCATCCGGCCCCCAACTATACTTATCGATATTTGTCGTCAAGATGTGAGGGAGGGAAGCAATCAATAACAAAAACAGCCCAAGAGAAATTATCAGAAGAAAGCACCTACCAAAAACACCAGATGCGTAAAGAGCCCCCCCTGGACATCAATATCGCCTCAACTCAGCTTCACCTTCCTATACCTCACCACCTCACTCCCATCCTCCAACACCGTCCGCTCGCTAACAACCTTATACCCCCCCAACCTTGGCAACAGCTTAGTCCACACCGCCCAATACACCACCCCCACCACCAACACTCCCACCCCCACCACGGGGAAGACATAGTACGGATAAGTCGTGTTCTGCACATCCGGTGGAATAAACGGCACCACCGCCAAAAAGATATTTGACAGCATATATATCACATTAACTGGGAACATGCTATGCCAAGGGCTATCCCACTGCTCCCTTTCGCGGTTCCAATGAAGGTAGATCAATCCTGCGGCGACAAAGGTATTTATCCATGCACCGGGGTAAGTGTACAAGTCAATAATAAACTCATATGCTTCTCCCGCGGGAGGAGCGACAAGGATGATTATCGTTATAGCCCAGTGGATGGCTAGGGATGCAGCGGGGGCGTTAAACGGTTTATTCGACGCAAAGAATCTCGGAAACGGGAGAATCCCTTCTTTCGCAAGTTCCTGATTAACTCGTGCGTGGGCGAAGGACACAGCAAGGACATTCCCCAAATTACTTATAGCCACAAACACCGGGAGGGCCCTCGCTCCGGCACTATCGCCAAAGACATTCCGAAAGAACAACCCCGCAACGATGACGCCCGAGTTTGCTAACTCTGTTTTTGGGATGGCAGCGAAATAGGCTACGTTAGCAAGGACGTAGAGGGTCATTACCCCTCCGATTGCGAGGGGGGCAGCAACGCTGAGAGTCCGCTTGGGATCCTTGACTTCTCCGAGAACGTAGTTTGCGTTTTCCCAGCCTTTGTACGAGTATATGATTCGCAGGAGAGCGGAGGCATAGTTATATACCCCACCTCCCATACCTGGGTCGAAAGAGAAAGAATTTTCAAAGTTATTTGGCTTGTCTATTTTAAGATGGCCGTTGAGTGCGGCGAAGCCGGAGAAGACGATGAGCAGGAGGACTATGACTTTGAATACACCCAGGATGTTGAATAATCGCATTCCCCATTTTGGTAACGTTGCGTGCAGGACAATAGCGAATGTGATGCAGGCGATGGCGATCCCACGAGCTTGCCACCCGCCAGGTTCGTTGCTCCCCGCAGCGAAGAGCACGTAGCGGCCGAATGCAAGGGAGTTTCCAGAGGAGAATCCAAGGAGAACCATTTGTGAGAGGAAGATGGAGCTGGCGAGGTATTTTGGCCGCCGGTAGACGCGCTCAAGGTAGTTTTTCTCACCGCCACTGAGAGGAATTTTCTGTGGTGGTTATGGTCAGTGAGGTTATGCGGAATAATATGCGGATCAATGAGCGAGTGTGGGTGGCTCCATACGAGGCCAAATTCAAGGTAGACGCTCAAGCCTGTGAAGGTCAAGATCCCACCCACGACCCATAAGATGATACTGAGGCCAACGCTGCCAGTGGCTTTATAGATACCGGAAGGAGTTGAGAAAACTATATTATGTGTTAACGAACAGAACCACAAGTTCCAATGCGAAGGAGTGGGGTTGAGGACGTTACATACTTCCAGTCCCAATCATCTTATTGAGAATCAAGAACACAGCGCTAGTGACCCCAAGTTTCCGGGATTCATCAAACCGGTACACCTCCTCACCAGCGATAATAGCGGAGTCCCCATTTTTTCCTTCTTCTCCTCCATCAACGGAGGGATTTAGGTAGCGGTCGCCCCCCTCTTCCCTTGGGGTATATGGAGCTGAAGACTCTGCAGGTACCATTTTATTGGTGGACATTGCGAGAACCTCCAGTTTTGGTGGAGGGGGGAGGCAGAAGAGAGCATTGGGTATTTGAGGGTCGGACCAGAAATATGGTACATTTATAACGGTGGCGGGTCTATACTTCTGCTGCACGGAATTTTAGGTTTGCACATCACATTCGCCATAGCTTAGCCCAAGAGCACGCAATTCCACAGGCGACTCACGTCGCATCGCATTGGATGAGGTATTCTGGCATCACGAAGCTGCGCTCTTTTTTTAATACAGTATGCTCAACAACTGCAGCCAGGTAAGGTAACATTGCGCTTCTGGACGACGACCAAGATCCTGTAAGGCGTATACGAATTGACAAGAATGCTTTCTGCTGACGATACCAAGTACATACATGTACTGTACATATTTGCAAGCGGTGACCGTATCATATCTGAGATTGATCTCTGCCCAGACCGAATTATTTTTTTAGTGTGGTAAATCGATCTGAGATACTTAGCCGTCTGACGTGCTCTGTTTAACGTTACAGCAGAGACGGATACTCATGTGGCATGTGCCAACCAGACTACATCCAACCAAAACTTTGTATCTTTTTGGTGTAAATCTACCTACTTCGTGATAGTCGATCACTGTTCTTGTACCCAGACCCTCTGCCCTGCTTTGGTCGCACAATTATTTAATTGTCTTGGCAGCGCAGAGGGTCTGGGTACGAGTCACCTTCCTACTTGAAGTAACTCCAGGTTACCTAATCGGGAGGTGGAGACGACAGGGGTAAGTTCGCCGCCTCTTCTCACTACTCACGGCTCCTGCCGTCCTTTCGATATAGTCCTTCGAGTACTGTACGAATCAGTTTCAGTTGGTTTTATTCTAGCCCAGGTAAGATATGTGTAGGAGTGTGCTTATAATCATGGCTGGTTTGTTTTAGGGTGGCTGAGCAGCTTCCTAATTTCGAAACTCCATGAGAATTACATGACCACTTCCGCCAAACGGGTTGGCTACTGCGGCTACGGAATTGGAGAAGATGCAAAACGTTCCAGTAATGAATGTGGCCGGGCTCACCCTGTTGGAGAGTATTACTGCTAGGACAAAACGTGGTCACTGGGTGCCAGGTTTGCCTAGTCACCGATAGTATACTGTACACGAACATGTGCCAGCCCAACTGGCCCAGATGCAAGAGCGACTTCCACGTGAAATGCGAGGTCCACGTGCAGACTTTGTCCGAAAGTATTCTCACCTTTTGTGCATGGCCTGCCTATGAAAGACATTGTATACTGGCACTAGAATAGCATAGAAATAACTTCGCCAGATTAATAAACTCGAAAGTCACCAGTGATGGCGCGAACTAGTTGAGCAACAAATTCCTAACTTTCCGGAGCCAAGTGCTCAGATACATACTATGGAGAGTAAGCGAGATCACACCCCTGCAAAAGTTCAAATTCTAACCCTGGTATTGTCAATAGCTGCAAAACTTGTTGCTCTTGGTTTGCCAACTGGTGGCAGAACCATAGGGTTAGCTGTACTTTGAAAGTTTATGTTAGCAGTTTGAGGAGTTTGCGACAAAGAAATCTATAACGGAGTATTGTTTGAGGGGTCACGGAAGATAGATGTGTTATTCTTGGGAATGGGGAACGACAGAGGAATGGATGAATGGATGATAAACTATTCGGTCATAGTGGATTACCTGGTTGCTGCATTGAACCGTGGAGGCATTATGAGGAAGGAGGGCTGAATAGGAATGCTCCATACAGATGGAATAAGTTCGAGGCGGCGCATATCTTTCCATTGAGAATGGAATCACTGTGGATATGGCAGGTGGATTACAGAGATGGACGATAGTGTTGGATGGTCCAAAATCAACTCGATACAGAACAGGTTTTTACTACGGTCAGATGTGCACCAATCATTCGACCAATATTTATTGTCGGTTAATCCAGACGTGAGTTAATCTACATGGACTAAACGGTTAACGTGACTAACTGGTGATAGGATAATTACAAGATTATTGTGTTTGAACAAGATGATTTACGCGTTGATGGTAGAGTGTTGGATGGAGTTTGTTGTGGTGACGGGGATCCACATCGTGTGTACCTAGATGAGCTGTTACGATGGCATTTCAGACAGTCTGTTTTAGCAGGAGTGGGAGTGCCGGTGTTTGAGCATGATTTTGCCGGTAAGGGCATGGTTAAAGTCAGGACCTTACGGAAAGAAAGGTTAGAGATGGAATTTTCAGCGAGATTATATGGAGTTTGTTTGCTCTCGGAAAGACAGCCTTTCGTCCATGACAATTCCGATCCACTTTACCCACTTCACCTCCGCATTCCTCTTGCGTCGTCCCGTAGTACTAGCCGTTCGTGCTTCGAATTCTTCAGTGATAGATGATTCTCCGCGGCTACCCTGTTCACCGTGACATGTGCTCTTTGTAACATCTCCTCCATGTTACACCCCTTTGCCGCCCCTGCGTCCCAGATGTAAATTCCCCCTCGCAAGTCGTCCATATAGGAGGACATCGCGATGTCTGCTCTAGGGAACTTGATTCTCAGGGCCGTCTCCATCTTGGTGATGATGAGTGCCATTCAGATTAGGAAAATTACTGGCGACACCGGTGATCCCTGAGCCCCCACCCCCTTCCTCTCACACTACCTGTAAGAAATACCCTCGCCTCCACATAAAAGTTACATACCACGTGAGATGATCTTGGCAAAGAACCGAATTCGGGCATACATCGGTAAAAGAGTAGGGTAACCTAATCGGGGCATATATCGGTAGAAGAGCAAGGTATCCTAATCAGGGCATATATCGGTAGCGGACGAAGGATATAAGCGTAGGGTTTGCACCTGTATTTAGAGTTCTGTTTTCCATTCATCTCCACGGTTCAGAGAGCCAATAGATAGCTGCCCATTGTCTAGCAAGCTCGAATTATACTCTTTATTCATACGAATACTCCCTCACTCTTCCACAATTACCTCACTCATAACCTCGTAATTCCTACACTACCATCCCACTTCATCTCGAACTCCCTGGCCCTGAAGAACTGACGTACCCAGGGAATCCATCTCCTACCCTCCTCGCTCCTCCTCAACTGTCTCACCACGTCCTTTTCCCTCACATTCTGAAACCCTCCCTTCACATCCCACAGGCCCCATCCAGCTGCGCCTCCCCTCGCTGAGCTCTCGTAGAGCTGTCTCTGTCACCGACCTCCCTTTGTCGAAGTGAGTGTCAAAGGTGAGGATGTCTCGAGTTGTGTTTATATTTGTTTAAGTTACCGATATTAGTATGAATTGAGTTTATACCCACGGAGTTCTCAGTGGAGTTTGGTGTATACAGGTTTTAATGCGAGAAGAATCCCCTCGTCAAGTAGCGTCTGCTGTGGCCATTCCCACCTTCAAGTAGTAGTGGTCTTCTCTTAGTCTTCAGTTCCACCTTCATCATTTAGTAAGTATTTTTTCCATGAAAGAAAAAAAATGGCCCGATGAGATGGAGAGTCTGATAACTAGAGGAAGGTGAGGCTAATGGGTACTTTATTAAGCATGGGTGACGATGACACAAGCTCGAAAGTCTAAGTGGCATACGTCATATTCCACCATGACTATGGTGCAAGCGGAGAAAAGACTAGGATTCAGGCTTGACTTACTCGATGAAATACCTGTTGAGGAGATGCTGGGGATCGTGGAAAGCAACAATAGGGAGGGGAGACACAGTTAAGGAAGACCAAGAAGGAGGTGTATAGACTGGTGGCTCGGTATCTTCAGATCGAAGGAGACCAACATCAATCATTTGGTTTTTTCGATCCTCAGTCCAATGCTGGGCGATTTTATGGTCTCGAGTGGGCAACAGCTGCGGGCTGAGAAAGAAATTGTGTCTAAAGATGGCGAGACAGGAGGTACGGAGGAGGTTGTAGTGATGGATCGGATCGCATATGAAGATGCAAGGTTTATGCTTATTGTGGAGGCAAAGAGATCCTCTCTTCTACTCAGAAAACTTTTGCTGAAGTGGTACAGTCAAATCCTTCATAGCGGTTCTTTTTTTTTTTTTTTTAAGGAGTCACTAATCGTATTCAGCCTATCTAGACTATGACGATGGACTGCAGCACTCCGGTGTCCCAGATGCCTCTCTCCCCTACCGGGCCAGTCCCTGCCCTCCCCTCTGCTATATGTACAGAATTTATTCTTCATAGCGGTTCCTCTTTTCCTGGAAACCAATGATCATGACCAGGTTGGAGACATCCCAGATTTCTAGCGTCAGCTCCAGCAGTTGCAAGTACATATTGTGCTCTTCTTCCACACCCACAATATTTTCAGCCCTCCTGCCTCAAGTATACCGTATCGAAATTCGAATAAGAAAGGATCGACTGTACCTAAGTACGTGGACGTACGCATTACAGAGATTCTCAAGTGAATGCCAGGCCAAACCTCCAAGTTGAGTGCGGTCATAGCCTTCATCCGAGGTTCAGCTACCCGGAGAGCCATTCAAGATATTGGACTCAATCTCCAGAGGCGACCCTGTCACTGTAAGATTTTCTAGATACATTGAAGAACGATGGTGAGCCACAGCATCAAGTTAGGGGCCGTTGGGCTGCTCTGTGAACCGTATCTGGGGTGGGTCCATGTCAGGTGGGTCCGTGTCAGCAATTTCACATTCAGATGAGAGTTTGACCAGAGGACATACTTTCCCAGTCTTTGTGTGTACAGCTGGTGTTCTGGTGTTCACAATCAGCGGGTTGGTAGGATGAAAGGCCCTGGCGTAAGATATCCTTAAGCCTACCCTCCTGAGCTCTCGAAGTATGTCTTCGACCTATAGCAGGTAGGCATGAACAGGAGCCCTACATGGTTTGAGTACGTACTTGTCAGCCATTCAGTCCAAATATTCAAACTTGGAATGTAACCTTCCATGAAATACCTGCAATCACGGGAGTCACTGAAGGTGAAAGTATGTTGGGAGAGATCTCTTAGTTATGTACCCTATGCTTGCCCTAAAAGGAGCCAGTACCTATCGTAGCTTGAGATGCTGCTCACCGAGGCTACTTGCTCACACAGCCCGGTTCAACTGAGGTACCTTCGAGGTAATTAGACGTTGCTGACCACTGACCACTGACCGGGCATACCCTTATACACCTAGGTACCTAGTGTAACCACTTTCAATTCGTAGTCTCGCCCATCCTCGCAGATATCTTGTCTTTTGTTTCTCCTGACACGCCTCTCGCTGCCCTATACATTCCCGAGTTCTGAATCCCTTGAGTCGTCAGTACGTATATATATATATCAACTCTACCGCACGATTCTAACCACATACATACCAGGGTCGATACAGCAGCTGGACGGCTTCGTGAGGCACAAGTGGTGATTCGTCTGGTTGCTGGTGGGCGCCAAAATGGATGTGCACTGGGATCCCCCAGATCCCACTAGTGAGGCTGCGCCTGCTGCTCCTCAAGGAGCACGACAAATCCGGCCAACTCCCGCCCCGCAAATACTTCACTCCCCTCTAGCTCCCGCAGGAGCTACTTTGAGCCCTTGGGAACCGCGAAACCTTGACTTGATCGCAAAGAAAATCGCACAACAGCAACTGTCTGAGGCTACAAAACGATACGCCTCATCCTCATATACTCCTCCAGATTCAACTACGCTCCATACTCTCAACCCGCAAAGCCCTGACCCTGGCTCAGAGACAAACACGCAGCAGCAACAGCCTGCGACCAGCAGGCTCTACTTCTTTGGAACATTCTACGAGAAAATCCAAAGCTATCTACGGAGCTTACGCACGAAGGCCAGGGCGCATTACGAAGCATTCACCACTGCTGCCCAACAGAACCAACCTTCAACCCCCCGTGGGCGTATGCCAGGCACGTGGCCTGAGGGTCTCAGCTACACAGAAAACTCGAAAACAGCGAGCCAAATCCCCAAGATACATTCAGGTCAATCACTGGACAGCTCAATTGGTACCAGTGCCTCCCAGAGTGCTCCAGAGCTTGAAAGGTGCCAAGACTCCACCCCAAGATCGGATGTTATTGGTAGAGCATCCCTCCAACCAAGGTCCAACATCTCTGGAGTTAGTGCAGAATCTCAGCCTGACCAGCTCAGACCGGCGACTGATCATAGACATTCTGCGGTGGAGCCAGACTGGTCTATGATTGTGAGTGCAGCGCGTGCCTTCACAAACAAGCCTAAAGCACCACAGGAAGTACCACCGAAAGCACTTTTTACCACCACACAAGCTGCGGCTTTTATCGACAGTATTGACTCTGGCTCGGAAGACGAACACACCTTGCATACCCCACCAACTGTGGGTGTGGAAGGGCAACCCAGTGCAGCACTTTCTGGCCTAGGCACTGTAGCCGTTACAAATCCTGGGCAGCATACTCAAGTTCAAGATCCACCCTGTGTAGGTTCCCCTACTGAAAGCTTCCACTGATCAAGTGCTTGTATCCTAACGTCTAATTCTGTCAGCTGCAACTACCTGGAAAGTATAAAGTACAAGGTGCAATTCAAGAGCCTTCGCAGCTGGGCAATAAACCTCATTCGGAAATTCACATGGTACCTGACGCACCGACTGTGTGTGGCTCTGGACGGCAGCAGCAGGGCCACTCAGTATTCACCTTCGGACATCAGGTGGAAGGTTCAAAGCCACATCTAGGGCCACATCTAGAGCCTACCAACGACAAACCTGTTAGCAAGTTGCCACAGCCAGTTAATCAGTCCAACCAAAACTCAAAAGGGCCCAGCTTGTACACCCAGAAGCACAATGTTTGTAGCAGCACCACGACTGTCTTAGAAGAGAAACAACCCACGAATTCTGGTATGGCCCAAGCAATGATATCGAAACAGCCACAAGGCTTTGGGGGCTCTAGCCAATCAACCAAAGCCCTCCAGGCTCTCGAGCCAGCACCAAGGATTCCAGAAAGCTTGCCAACTTGTGATACTGAGAGAAGCGTTCCTCAGCAGGTGAGATGCAACAATAATTGCCTCTTGGACCCTAGGAGTTTGATTTCGGGGGCCCTGATACCAGATACCAGGAATCAGCAAACTCAGGTTCCACCACCTCCAGATTTGGGGCCACCTCCACCACTGCCTGTACCTATCAGATTTCAAGTTGGAAAAGAAAATAATACAACTTTAGGAGCGCCTGCCTTCCCTTCAAGGGCGGTAGCTAAGCCTCACTCTAACTTCCCAGTGCAGGCCCCCAGCCCAGGCAGGAGCGGGCCACCAGCTTATGTTTCAGCATGCCATCAAGCAGTGGCCAAATCACACTTGACTGACAGGAAGTCATTGGTAACGATTAGTGCAGAGTTTAATCCAAGACTGGAAGTCTCTAGCATTCCCAAAGCACCAGCTTTCACGTGTGAAACCGATGCCAAGGGGCAAAAAACTGATGCAATTATGCCAGACAAAAGCAACCAGAGTCACAATTTTTCAGGAACTCTTCCCCCATCGCTTGCGCCTAGAGATCCGACGCCTGGTGCCGAAAAGAGTTTCAAGGAATTGCCTCTGACTCAATACGACCGGGAAGCAATAGAGGCACAAGAACGCACTCAGGGTAACTTGATTGAGCAAGATCCGAAATGGGTCAAGATATTCAGTACGCTTCAAGGACAGCCTAGCCCCGGTACTGGTGATGCAGCTGATGCCAGCAGTGGCCAGCTGAATATTGATGTGAGAGAGAGGGAGAGGGTTGACAGGGGTAAAAAGAAGAAACCCAAGAAGAACAAGAAGAAAGCCAAGAAAAACAAGCAGAAGTCAATGAAGGATGGAAGACCAGATGGTGACCTCAGGTTGTACCCTAACCCGACCCTCCAATTCGGTAACGGGAATTGCATTGACCTGGGCACATCACCCGCCAGCTATATCGTACTACCGGGAAAAACTCCCGAGGTTCAAAGCAACTTGCAGGAGATAGTAGCCGCGAGGCTACCCCTCCAGCCCACTCAACCATTAGCCTATGGTTCACCAGCCCATGGTTATCCAGTCCCCAGATTCCGTACTCTTAATCTCAAGCCTGTAGTCATGGTTTCGGATGCCGATAATACAGTACAGACATCAGCATCAATAGCCATTACTTCCACTGGCCCAGGCCAAAGCTCTTACTCGATGGAAATGGCCCCAGGCACCTCTGAGCTAAAGCTACATTCATTTCCTCCATTCCCAGAGCCGGTTACATTCAAAGGTATAGACGGCCAGGAGCAAATCCTGAAAGTAACTGCATCTCATTTGGCACCAATCCCAACGCAGTTTGGAACAGAGCAGCTCAGCCAAATGGAGGGACTATCTGTGGGGACTAAGGCGAGGCCTAGTAGCTCACACTCGCCACCGATTTCGTCAAAAGGAGGAACTGGGTCAATCCAAGCCGCTCACCTCCAAGGCCAATCTAATCTACTGGCCCCACTGGTCCCAGAATGGTATAGAGTTGCTAATACGGCAAAGTCTGTAGCCCAGCCAAGTGCCGAGAACACTTCACCAAGGCCTGATGCAGGGGAAGAGGAGCAAATGGCCAGATACATCATAGCTCGTCTAGAGAAAGAGCTCCTGCGGGATCAAGTTGAGGCCTACTATGTTCCCCGACTCAAGCAGCTCGCTACTGGCAGGCTGCTCAGGACTGTAACCGACCGGAATGCTTTCAAAATCTATGTTAGAAAGTACATTGAGGCCTATATAACTTCCCGTCTGGTGCGCATATTTCATGAGTTTCAAGGCCAGAGCTTCCTGACGGAGAAGCTGAAGGATGGGTTGCAAGGAATGGTGAACCAGGCCATTCCAGTGTACCAGAATGAATCAGAGAGAGTGGTAGAACAATTCTTGAATACCTTCGTAGTGCCGATACCCACAGCTCCGACTGTTGTACGTGCTCCTGAAGGTTCTCTACAACAAAGCACAGTCCAGGCACCCAAGAAGGAAGTCAAGAAATCCGCGTTCACAGAGAATCTCGACTCAAGGCTGAAGATGACACCCGCAATCGAAAAGGACTCGAGAACAACAGGTGCTAGCGGGATCACTGCTCCCCAGGCAAAACTAGCTGATAGCACTCCGACCCGTGGAGCCCCAGCTTTCGAATTTACCGCAGGTAACACACAAAGCAACCAGCCCACTCAAATTGCAATTGCGTCAGTCCACCAAAGCGTTTCAAAGCAAGAACCAAAGGGCGCACAACAAACGCCAGAACCCAAAGGAACACAGCCAGATTCCCGGAGTTCCAAAGCCCCTGTACAGTCAAAATGGCCAGACACAAGCGATGGTGAACCACTAGATGATGTGGTGAAGGAGCTACAGGGTACCCTTAGGGGTCGAGATCTTGAATTTCTTTGGAGGCCTGTGAAACAAGAGACTGGCTATACGCATCACCTGGAGAATCTAGCTAAAGAGGTCAGAGAGGAAGGGCCGCGATGGCCGTTGTGTTCTCAGGATGAAATGGCCAAATTTGCCAAAGCGTTGGCTTACCGTCCAAAGATCCAGATTACCAAGAAGGAGCAAGACCCTCAGATCCCTGGGCAGGGGGATACAAAATCCCAAAGGGCTAATCCAGATACATATGTCCAGCGAGTGCAAAACATATACAGTGCCTTGAAGCCTCCCTTCTTCAAGAAGGAAGAAAAGGGCGAGTGGGAATGCGAGCGTATGTACTCGGACGAATATTTCCGTATACTCAACAAGATGAACCCTGAAGCACAAAAGAAACCAGAGGATACCCCCTTCAAGAAGGTGCACCTAGGGAAGCGCAAGGCGGAAACAAAAAATTCTGGTTGCGGAGTTGCGTGGTGCACTGGATGCAAAGTTTGCCCAGGGCGAAATGGATCGATGACCGGCCATCCTCGAGGTCAAGTTTTAGTTTCGATGAGTAATCAGGACACTATACTCGTCGAAATGCTCGTTAACGATTTGAAGGATACTGAGACCTTCACGCTCAACCCAGTTAGTGCTAGTGCCCGCGAAAGGTTGAGGGAGGGTGGGATGCCATTCAAGCCCTTCAGGGGAGAAGAGAGTACAGAATACGATCTAGGTCGTGAGGGGGGAGGCAGCTGGGAGTATAGTGGTGCTGCTGGTTATGAGGAGGGGCTTTCCGAAGAGAAGAAGGAGGCGCTTGTTAGCAGTACGCTCGCTGAGATGGAAAAGGGGATTAGAGCGAAGCAGGACAATCTGGTAGCGGAATTGGAGAAATTTAAGGTGGAGCAACAGAAAGCGAAGGCAAAATTGGAGACATGGACTGGAGGGTATGGAAATGAGCAGGCCCCAGTTGTGGGCCCTGTTAACTTGAATGGAAAGGCTCTAGGTGCCGGCTCTACCAAGGGCAAGGGAGAGGGTAAGAAAAAGAAGAAGAAGGGCAAGAAGTAGGCGGTCTATCCAAGTAATCCTAGTTACACATTTTTGCTACACTTGTTTTATACTTACAGGGGATGATTTATGGGGAATAAGAAAAAGTGAGAGAGTGGGGGAGGGGAAAAGGAGAAGAGAGAGGACAAACAAACATACTGTCTTTTTTTGTTTTTGAGGTGCTCTTTGGTTATGACTTTGAATTTCTCACACTTAGGGAGATGGAAGGCTAGTTTGGTTACGGGGTAGGAAGGGAATTATGCGAGGAACTGCTGATTTGGTTAATCTGAGACGGGAGTTTGAGTGGGAGAGCTGGCTTTCTTTCCCTACCCTGCGCGAAGTACCCTTGGTTTTCGTTCCTTCGTTACTCTACCAGCTTCTCTTCTTTCTGAGCTAAGGGTATTGGCTTTATCTTTAGGTTCTTGTTGATGTGGAGGTTTTTTTTTTAATTTTTTGGCTACAGCCCTTGGGAGCCGAAATATTTGTGCTATGTACATGGGATTGCTTTTTAGTTTGATGGGTGAAGGCGGGGTAATGGCTAACTAGGAAAAGATATTTGCTATACATACTTGAGAATACTTGCTGATATCTTTTCTGAAATACGAATACATGCTTACATACCGCTGTTTAACTGCAGAGTGTTGGTATTCACCACTACTACTGGTGGTACTGGCTTTCTATGTTACCCTGAACTCACCTGTGGATGAAAAACATAATCTTGGCATATTAGTCATACACCATACCAAGCCATGCTCGATTCGGTTGGATTAAAGGATCCATACATACGGATAATATCTAAATCTAAAATCCCTTTTGGGCGGGATGCGGGAGGGGGAGGGGGGGGGGATAGGGGGGGGGGCGAGGACATTGGAATATCAGTATAATTTGTTCAGTGCACATTTCCTAAGACTAGATATAGTGTACATACTGTATGTCCCAATCCTATCCTATCATATCATATATCGGGAAACCATAAAAATCGATAGGACGACCGTTAGTAGGTAGGTACCTAAGTAAGGAATATCTAGGTACTACTTTTTATGCTTGCTGAGTAGGTATGCCCACAAAAATGGGCTGATGATAACTTACTAAAGTCTCACTCAATACCTACCTACCTAGACTGGCTGAAAACTCTTGAAACGGCAGGGGGGGGGATTAAGTAGGGTGGGAGGCAGGAATGTAAGTTGAGGGTAATCCCCGCTGCCCCTCCTAATCCTGGAAATATACATTGTATGTATGTATGTATGTATGTATGTAGGTAGGTAGGTAGGCATATTTTTCATTGAATGAAACACGCCCCAGAAAATCTAAACCACCCAGTCTCCGCCATCCCGGCTTATTTCGGCTCCATATCAAAGCTAAATTCATGTACTAATGCTCTTAAATTCTCCATCTATATTTCTACATCTAGTATCTTTTAATAACATAACCCGAAAGATCCATATGAGGTGATACTGCCAGTAAGTAGATATTCAACCGCACTAGATATTTTTTTCTTCGATAACTCCTCAAACTAGAACCATTACCGAGGCGGATCTAGACCATCCATCTCATATCCCACCCATTGCAAATACACAAATAAAAAAGCCCAGAGCCGCACCACCCACGCACAACA